>Ga0315901_10004279_pt1 | contig 17845 bp, 10 predicted proteins | sample LakEriMetagenome_10_FD_203761 | JGI IMG/M metagenome (GOLD analysis project Ga0315901, IMG submission 203761) | Freshwater fungal communities from buoy surface, Lake Erie, Ohio, United States - Buoy 2 MA116 | ecosystem: Environmental > Aquatic > Freshwater > Lake | place: USA: Lake Erie, Ohio...
AGGGCTCGGCAACGCAACTTTTTGCCGACCGGATCGACATCATTTTTGCCGCCATTGCCGAGGTCGCCTCGATTTCGGGCGGAGGCCAGGGCGGGGCGCTTCAGAACACGGCGGCCGGCAGCTTTACTCCCGGTAACTTGATGTGGCTTGGTGCACTGCTGCTGATGCTGGGAACAGTTGGCGTGCTGGTAACGGCGCGGATTGCTCTGGCAGTTCTGCTGGCAGTTGGCCCCATTTTCGTCGTTTTTGGACTGTTTTCGGGCACCCGCGGTTTGACCGCCGGTTGGTTGCGCGGGGTGGTGTTGACTGCAGTGACCCCGCTCTTTGTGGTGCTTGGCGGCGGCCTGATGCTCGAGCTTTTGGTGCCAGTGGTGAACGCCCTGCGCGAAGGCGAAGGTATCGATGGGCGTGCCGCGATGGCGCTGTTCATGATTGCTGCCATTCACATTGCCTTGATGGCCATGGTTTTGCGGGTGGTGGGCACCATGGTGGGGAGTTGGCAAGTGTTCGGCCTGGCGGCCACTGATCGTCCGGCGTCCGGCTCGACTATAAGCAGCGCCGCTGCTGCACCGTCGACTGGCTACACGCCTGACCCTTCATCCGTTACGCCAGCGAACGCGGTTACCCGCCGAGGTGTCGGTCTAGCGGTGGCGACTGTGGTTGCAGATGGTGGGCTCAACGCCCCGGCCGCGGTCAATCGAACCTCAGTTGTTACAGGTACTGTAGTGACGGCCCCCACCGATCCTAGCTCGCTACCACCGTTGCGCGGGGCGGCACGCGCGCGCGGGATCGGCAGCCGGTTCCAGTCACGTAGCACTCAGGTCCAAGGGATGATCCGATGAAGTCCTCAATTCTGCTGCCCCTAGGCCTTGCCTGCCTGAGCAGTCTGGCCATGGCCAAGGATCCGCGCCTCGCGGCCCGAACCTACAATCCCGACGAGGTCGTCCGGATCGATGGCCAGCTCGGTGTCCAGGCCTCAATCACCTTTGCCGAGGACGAGCGGATCGAGAATGTTGCCGTGGGCGATGCCGCCAGTTGGCAAATCACTCCCAACAAGCGTGCCAACCTGTTGTTCGTGAAACCGCTGGCCGGCAAGGCCCGCACCAATATGACAGTGATCACTGATCGCCGGACCTATTTCTTTGACCTGGTTGCCGGCAATTCGCCCAAGCCGCTCTACGTGCTTCGGTTTACCTATCCCGATGAGCCGAAGCCAGCCCCGCAGCAGGCTGCCGCACCTGCGCTCAACGAGGCCGAAGCGCAATTGGCCGAAGGGGAAAAGCCGATCGATCCGGCATTGTTGAATTTCCAATGGGCTCGCCGCGGTGACGCGCGGATCCAGCCGGTGCAGCTTTACGATGATGGCCAGTCGACGTACTTGACCTGGTCCCGCGACGTGCCGTTGCCGGCAATCCTTATCCGTGACGAGACGGGCGCTGAGGGGCCTGTCAATTACGCTGTCCGGGGCGACACCATCGTGATCGAAGGTGTTCCATCGCCAATCTTTCTGCGCGCCGGACGCAATTCGGCCCAGCTCGAATATCGCGGTGCGCCCCGCACTGCTGCTGCATCCAATTCCGTGCCTGCCGTTCCCACGCTCGCTGCTGCAACCAAGGAACCTTGAGCCATGCGCCTAAACCAGCGTTTGCCCGAGCGGGTTGGCCTCGATCACCAAGATCAGGATCCCCGTGATAGTCATGGTGCCGAGGTCATCGATCTTGCGACGCGCAGCGTGCTGCCCGCTGTGACACAGCGGCGCCCTAAATCGGAAGGGCTCGGCCTAGCCGTCGGAGTGATCGCGGTTGCTTTGCTAGGTGGGGTTACGCTGTGGTCGATGGACGCGGCCCGCACCGGGACGCAACAGCCACAAGCCGCGCCCAATCCGGCGCAGCCTGCTCCGGTCACTCCGCTGGACGCCGCACCCGCCGTGCCTCCTCAGGCGATCACCAACCTTGGCGCACAGGAGCTCCCTGCACCGCCGCAGCAGGCAGTGTTGGCAGCACCCCCCCAGGCAGCCATCGTTGGAGCGCCGCAATCAAATCCTGCAGCCTCGCCGACGATTGTGTTCGATGCCAGTGCCTTGCCGCCTCCAGCACTGGCCGTGCCCGCAGGACCATTGGTTGATGCGGCTCCGGCGGCCACACCGACGGGTAACAGCAATGACGATTTTGCCACTCGGCTCGGCGGGGTTGGCGGAACCAAAGCCACGGCGACAGCCGGGATAGATCCTAAAACCACCGTGACTCAGGGCACGCTGATCCCAGCTGTGCTCGAAACGGCGATCGATACAGACGTGCCGGGATACGTTCGCGCAGTGGTATCAGCCGATGTTCGTTCGTTCGATGGCAGCCGCGTATTGGTGCCACGCTCCTCGCGGCTGATCGGTCAATACAAGAGCGGGCTGCAGGCCGGCCAAAAGCGTGCCTATGTGATCTGGACCCGGCTGATCCGCCCCGATGGCGTTTCGGTCAACATCGCCTCACCGGCCATTGCCTTTTCCGGTGAGACTGGCCTTGCTGGTAAGGTTGATACTCATTTCTTCGAACGGTTTGGCTCAGCCATGCTGCTCTCGGTCATAGGCGGGCTGTCGGCGGTCAGTGGTGGAACCGCTGGATTGCTGATTGCCAGCAGCGGGCAAAGCGCAGCCGCCGCGGCAGTGGGTAAGACCGCCGACATCGGGCCGACTGTGCGCGTTCGCCAAGGAGAGCCGATCCGCGTGTTCACGGCACGCGATCTCGACTTCTCACGGGTCGCGACACAGTGACAGCATCCGTGAGCCGGCTACCACTTGACCTGTCGGATCCTGCGCCTGCGCCGCGCAGTGTCTATCTTGATGCCTATCTTGCACCACTCCAGCCTTGGCTGGACCGGGAGACTGTTACCGAGATTATTGTCAACCGCCCTGGCGAGCTGTGGATCGAAGACGCGGCGGAACCAGGCATGCAGCGGGTAGTGCTGGATGCTCTGGACGACAAGTTGTTGCAGCGCCTAGCCGAACAGGTGGCCCGGATTAGCCACCAAGGCATCAACCGTGAGCATCCGCTGCTAGCGGCAACGTTACCGGATGGAGCGCGAATCCAGTTGGTTGGTCCACCGGCGACGAGACGGCACTGGGCTCTGGCGATCCGGCGCCACCGCTTGCTGGATCTGCCGCTTGATGCCTATGACCGCGGCCCCATTTTGGCTCCGGTGCCGGTGCCCGCTCCGGACCCGGTCAATGCTCCGATCGATTTTTTGCGCCATTCCGTGCGCGGACGGCAGACGATCCTCGTGTCAGGGGGTACCTCGACCGGCAAGACTACCTTCCTCAATGCTCTGCTGCGCGAAATTCCTTCGAACGAGCGCGTCATTCTGGTCGAAGACACTGCCGAACTACGTTTGCCTGGGGCCAATGGCCTGGGTCTCATCGCTGTTAAGGGGGAGTTGGGCGAGGCCAAGGTGTCAGCCAACGAGCTGCTCCAGTCCGCACTGCGCCTGCGCCCGGACCGGATCGTGCTAGGGGAACTGCGCGGCACCGAGACAATTAGCTTCCTGCGCGCCATTAACACCGGACATCCGGGATCGTTTTCCACCGTCCATGCCAACCACCCGCGCGGCGCGCTTGAACAGATCGCGTTGATGGCCATGCAGGCTGGCATAGGCCTGACCCGGCGCGAGACGATGGAGTATGCCGCGTCGGTGATCGATATCGTGGTCCAACTGGACCGCGTCGGCGGACAGCGTGGGATTGCAGCAATCGTGCCTTCGCAGGAGTTGCTCGATTAGCAGCGCTTGATTGCGGACTTTAGTCCAAGCTGTTCCGCCAGCATGGCGAAGTCCTTTTCGACCGCCTCGGTGACAAGCTCTGCGGCGATGGCATCCAGCCGGAGCTGTAACTCCTCGTCTCGGACTTGGAGTTCGGCTGCGGAGAACAAGTGCGGCACTAGGCCGGTTATCCGGCGGCACAGCCGCATTGCCAGCCCCCAGGTAAAGGCATCAGCAACTTGCTGCGGCTGTGCAAGGTGAATGATGTCATCTGGCAGTGCGCGGTTCGCATTGGCCAACATGCAAGTAGCCAGCAGGACCCGGCAAGGACCTCCCGCGCCAATCCAGCGCTTGTGTAGCGCCCAATCGAGCGCAGTTACGCCGCGCAAATTCGGCTCAACCTGCTGCAAGGCTAGGGCCAGCATGATGGCGCTATGGCGCAGCTTTTCGGTCTGGCTGTCGGGGGACCCGCAAACGGCGGCCGTCCAGCCAGCAATCATCGTTGCAACCGCAGAATTGGCACCCAACGGTTCGGCAAAAGCACGCACGCCGGCGGTCAATGGATCAAGCCGGCGCTGATCGGGTGACAGCTGGGCGAAGACCAGCCCCTCGCGCAGGCCCCAGCCGGAGAAGATTACCCGGGCGGGCTTCAGAGTTTGGATCAACACCGCCAGAAGAGCGGCAGTGTCGCCCAGACTGGCCAGCCGCGACGGTGAGAGTCCGGGTACATCCGGCAAGCGCTTCGCCAGTTGGAGCTGGCGGCATCGGCGGAGCAGTCCTTCTGCCTCGATCTCCAATCCATGGGGATCGTCTAGTGGTACCCCGCTTACATGAAGGTGATAGCGTGCGAGGGCGCGAAACGAGCCGCCGACGAGGTAAAGCGCATCGTCGGCAGCGCAGCTGGCACCGGTACCAGCCACCAGGCCTCCGGCCCGGCGTCGAAACTTCGCTGTACCCCCCGCGCGCAGCGCAGGAAGTCGCAAGATGCCAAGCGGCAAGCTTGATCCTTGTTCGCAAGTCCCCGCGCAAATGCGGACCAGTTCAAGGCTCCCTCCGCCCAGATCGGCAACGACGCCACTACCAGCGGGAAAAGCGCCGATTACGCCGAGTGCGCTCGTTTGCGCTTCTTCTTCGCCGCTCAGGAGCTGAGGCTTCAGGCCAAGAGCTTCGACTTCACTGAGGAACAACGCACCGTTGACTGCCTCCCGAACTGCTGCGGTGGCAACTGTGTGCACTTGCTGGATGCCCATCGCCCGTACCAGGGCTGCATAGCGTCCAAGCGCGGCAAGGGCTGTAGCTCTGGCCTTGGGAGCCAGAGATCCGGTTTCCGCGACGCCTTTGCCGAGCTTGGCGGAGACCTTTTCATTGAGCACGACGGTGGGCGCCCGAGGCGGGCCGCCATAGACCACCAAGCGCACCGTATTCGAGCCAATGTCGATGACTGCTCGGCGTTCGGAGCTTGCCTGCCTCAGTGTCTTGTCGCGCAGTCCCATTCCGTTCCTACCGTACTACCGCGCGCTGTAGTGCCAGTTTCGGCACTTTGTTGCCATTGGCAAGAGCGGCCCCTCGTCCTGAGAGCGAGGGATTGGTCATAAAGTAACGGTGCAGGTTGAAGGGCTTCTCACCCCGCGCGCACCGTCGGTAACTGCCATCCGCAGCGAGCAACCAGCTTTGTTCTGTGTCGAGTAGGTTGGCAACCATGACCTGCTCAAGCACCTGGTTGTGAATCGTCCGGTTGCGGATCGGCACCAGCAACTCCACGCGCCGATCTAGGTTGCGGGTCATCCCGTCGGCCGAAGAGATGTAAACCTTGGCCCGCGCACTGGGCAGTTGTAAACCGCAGGCGAAGGCCCAGATGCGGCTGTGTTCGAGAAACCGGCCGATGATCGATTTGACCAGAATATTATCGGACAGGCCTGGCACGCCAGGCCGCAGGCAGCAGATTCCACGGACCACCAGGTTGATCTTCACGCCTGCCGTACTCGCGGTATAGAGTCGATCAATCAGCCGGGAATCCGTCAGAGAATTGAGTTTGGCCCAAATTGCGGCAGGCTTCCCACGCCGGGCATTCTCCGCCTCGGCGTCGATCCGGTCGTACAGCGTTTCCCGCATGTCCAGCGGAGACATCGCCACCAGCTCCAGTCGGCGCGGTTCAACGTAGCCGCTGACAAAGTTGAACAGTCGGCCGGCGTCGCGCCCGGCGCGTGGATCGGCCGTAAAGAAACTGAGATCGGTGTAGGTCCGTGCCGTAACCGGATGATAATTGCCGGTTCCAAAATGGCAGTAGGTACGATGGCCATCACCTTCGCGGCGGACGATCATGGAAACTTTGGCATGGGTCTTCCATTCCAAGAAGCCATAGATCACCTGCACGCCTGCTCGCTCGAGTTGCGAAGCCCAGTGCAGGTTCTGCTCTTCGTCGAACCTGGCTTTGAGTTCGACCACTGCAGTTACCGATTTGCCGGCTTCTGCCGCAGCGATCAGAGCGGCTACCACGGCCGACTGCTTCCCTGCGCGGTACAGCGTCTGCTTGATTGCCACGACGTCGGGGTCTGAAGCGGCTTGGCGCAAGAAGTCGACCACCACCTCGAAGCTTTCATAGGGGTGGTGAATTATGATGTCTTTTTCCCTGATCGCCGCAAAGCAATCGCCATCATGTTCCCGGATTCGCTCGGGGTAACGCGGGCTGTACGGTTCAAACTTGAGATCAGGCCGGTTTTCGTCGATCATGGCCGAGAGGCCGGCAATGCCGATCATGCCGTTGGTCTTGAGCACCATGGCGTTATTCAACCGCAGCTGTTCGCGAAGTAGCTGTTCTGCAGCAGGATCAATGTCGCCCTGCAGATGCAGGAATATCACTGATCCACGCCGGCGGCGCTGGATTGCAGTCCGGAAATAGCGAACCAGGTCCTCTGCATCTTCCTCGATTTCGAGGTCGCTATCGCGCAAGACCCGGAACACACCGTGGCCCAGTACCCGAAATCCGGGAAACAAAAGCGCGGCATTTCTGCAGAGCAGGTCTTCAATGCTGATGTAAACCGCCTCATCGCCAGGCAATCGGATGAACCGCGGGAGTGCCTGGGGAATGAGTACCATTTCCATCACCGCTGCGCCGTCGGTGCCACGCACCAACGGAAACAGGATCCCCATTCCCTGATTGGCAATGAAGGGGAAGGGATGGGCAGGGTCAATTGCCTGTGGGGTGATAACAGGCAGTATGTGCTCGATGAAGTAATCGCGCAACCAGCGTGCCTGGCGTGTGTCGAGACGAGCGCCGTCGGCCAAACTCAGGCCCTGTCGAGCAAGGGCGGGGCGCAGCTCTTGCCATACCTCCTGCTGCGCTGCTTCCAGCTCGCGGACCGCGTTGCGGACTTGGGCGAGCTGCTGCGCAGCCGTGAGGCCATCAATCGACACCTCATCAATCTGACGGCGCACTTGACCAGCCAGTCCGGCCACCCGAACCATCATGAATTCGTCAAGGTTGCTACCCGAAATCGAGAGAAAGCGCAGGCGCTCGAGCAGCGGGTAGCTGGGGTTGCATGCCTCGGCCAATACTCGCTGGTTGAAAGATAGCCAGCTCAGCTCACGATTGAAGAAACGGTCAGGCGAAAGCACGGAAACCAGTTCCGTTTGCCCTGCTTTGGCCACTGCCATTGACTGATTGTCCCCGTTTCAAACGCAAACTTCGAATGGGGCCGCGATGTTACACTTTGGTGACGTTCAGCCCGCCAATCTTGTCCAGGGACCAGTGATCGCCAAGGTGCGACCAGGAGCATAGGCATTGACGAACAGTGTCTTCCCGTCTGGGGAAAAACAGGCGCCCGCCAGCTCCGTTTCCGCGTTTAGACGTGCCAGGGTATACGTGCGCCCCTCTGGGGTCACGCAGCGCAGGTGGTTGATCTTGCTTCCCGAGCGGTCCTCGCAAACGATCAGGTGGCCCCATGGGGCCACGGTCAGATTGTCGGCATAGTCCAACAACAGCGGATCGACGGATTCGTGAAACAGCGCGATTTGGCCCGGTCGGGTGGCCTCACCCGCAGCGCCTTCCGCCAACGACGGGCGATAGCGCATGATCTGTCCATAGCGGCCCGGCCCACCGGAGGTGCAGGTGAAGAAGAATTCCGCCCCGCCGTCTGCCCGTTGGCCAAGATGTATGCCTTCCCCCCGGGCAAAGCGCACCGCACCGGCTGCATGACCGCGCTGCCGCAGGTCGTCTTCGGGATTGTCGACATCCGTCAGGTCGATCCAGCGCACCGCCCGCGTGGTGCCGGGCGCAAAGTCTGCGCTGTTCCAGTTACGGCTATCGCGCTGGCCATCCGCGAAAGCCAAGGCCTGAAGCCGCCCGCCTTCGGCAAGCCGGCCCGGCACAGCGGGGATGAAGCGATAGAACAGGCCATCGTCCTGGTCCTCCGTCTGGTAGACGATCCCGGTGCGCGGATCGATCGCCGCGGCTTCATGCCTGAATCGCCCCATCGCCTTAAGCGGGGTCGGCGTGACCATTCCGGTGGCGCTGGCGGGAACTTCGAACACCCATCCGTGACTGGTGCCCGTGCGCGGCGCAGACACCACGGTTTCTTCACAGGTCAGCCACGAACCCCAGGGCGTAACGCCCCCCGCGCAGTTGGTGGAGGTGCCGGCCAGTGACAAGTGCTGCCGGAGCACCCGCTCACCCTTGGGATCGAGTAGCAGAGTGGTTGTGCCTCCAGGCAGCACGCGCCCGGTCTGGCCCCGGTCGAACGGCCCTGCTGCAGCCAATCTCGCCTCTAGAGCCGGGTCGGTTCCAGCCGGGCCCTTTGCTTCGCTACCCAGGCTCAATTCATGATTGCGAACCAGCGCCAGATGGCCATCGGGCAGGGCGAAGCACCCCATGCCATCGAAGTTGTCCGGTGCGATGAAGCCATCGTCCATGGTCTCCCCGGCTTTAGCCAGCACGCGGTAGGAAAATCCTTCGGGAAGGTCGAAATAGCCGGCCGGATCGGGCCGAAGCGGACCATAGCCCTGTACTTCGTTGCGGTAAGTGTCGCCCGACTGGGCCGAACCCAGCCGTGCCCATCCGCCAAGGGCGAGCGCGGCGATGCTGGTAGCGGCGAAGCCGCGGCGCGAGATGGTCACTCGGGCTGGTCCTCTTGAGCCGGCTGCGTCGCACGCAGGATATCACCCCAGGCTACAAGTTTGAAGTTCTGGGCGGCTGGCGCGTTATGCCCGTCCTGGGCCACGAACAGACCGCCGGGATAATTGCGACCGAATGAGCCGGAATGGACCTCGATCCCGTCCGTTTCCTCGACACTGCCGATAGCTCCGGCAGCGATTCGAAACCGGCCTAGCGCTCGATAATCCGGCAGACTGTAAAGCGCGAAAGCGTTGTCACCCTGGCTGGAAACGACCAGCCAGCCGGCGCGGCGGCCAAGCGTGACGATTGCCAATCCTTCCACGTCCGGGACAAGCTGGCTGTTGTCGGCCTCGATCACCAGCTTGCCCGCGATTGGGCCGTTCGTGCGCGCATCAAAGGCCCAGACACCGCGCGCTTCCTCGCCAACGTAGAGCGTCTTGCTGCGCCGGTCGACCACGCAGCCTTCGGTCTGGGTCGCCAGCCTCATCTGGCGGACCATTGTGCCGCTAGGCTGGGCACCCAGCGCGATGCGAACGTGGTGGATGGCCCCCTGCTTGAGCACCGAATAGGCGTTCAATTCGCGTCCTTCGCGCCAGAGGCACAGGCCATAGGCCTCGCCCGCGCCGCCTTCGACCGCGCCCAACCGCGCCAGGGCACCTGTAACAGGGTCGAGCCGGTAAAGCTGAATCAGCGCCCGGGCCTCGTCGTTGCGGTCGCTGGCGGCCACGATCACCCCAGCGCGGCCCATATCAGCCAGCGCAACATTATTGACCCGGCCGGCGGGAGTGAAGCTCTTCACCGCGCCGTCGAGCCCGTAGACATAGAGGCCGGCCTTCTTGTCGGTCCCGACAATCAGGCTGCGTTCCGGGGAGCGGGGGTCGCGCCAGATTGCCGGATCATCGGCCGCATCGTCATTGGCGGTGCCGACTGGCACGGTCTCGCCGCGCGCAGTGACGGTGGCGGTGGCGGTCACAGTGGCGGTTTGCGTGGCCGTCTGGGCTGCAACTGGAGCAACCCAGACCAGCGCGCCCAGCAGCGTTGCAACGCGGCGCATCAGAAGTTCACCCGGATGCCGCCGCCAAAGCGCCGACCGAAGCGTTCCCATTCGATCGTCTGGTTGGTGATCGCGGGTGTGGGCGTACCAGTCGCAGTCAGCAGGTTGCCCGGCTCCGAATAGCGCCGCCCCGGCTTGTTGAGCAGGTTCGAAGCGTCGAAGAAGATCTCCACATTCGGCGTGATCGCATAACGGGCCGAAAAATCGAGCTCGTCATCGGCTGCCCAATAGGTATCGCCGGCGTCGGTCAGATCGTCGGCGATCCCGTCCAGCCAGGTGCTGCGGCGCTGATACTGGAGGCGCAGCGACAGGCCGTACTTCTCGTAATAGGCTCCAACATTGTAGACCACGTCGGAAGTGCCGGGCAAGCGAACCTTGCGCGCCGGGACGGCCCCGATCGCGGGCTTGGTCACTTCGCTGTCGTTCAGCGTCAGGTTAGCGCTGATCCCGAAGCCGCCCATCCATTCGGGCAGGCCCAGGCTCTCAGTCCAGGGCTCGAGCTGCAGCTGGGCGGCGGCCTCGAAGCCATAGATCCGCCCATCACCGCCGTTGGTGATCCCGCTGAAGTCATAATCGGCACGGTCAATCCCGCCGCTGTTGAGGGCATCGGAACCGAACTTGCGGGTCTGGGTGTAGAGGACGTCTTTGACCTTCTTGTAGAAGACGCCCGCCATCAGGTAACCCTGCGGGCGCAGATACCATTCGAAATAGGCATCGACGCCATAGGCGCGCTCGGGTTTTACGCCTGGGTTGCCGCCCGAGATTGTCCGGGCCAGGTCGTTGATGATGACGTTCGGCCGCAACTGGTCGTAATCGGCCCGCGCTGCCCCGCTGTTGAATGAGAGCCGCAGCTTCTTGGTATCGTCGAGGTTGAAGTTCAGGTGCAGGCTCGGGAACACGAGGGTGCGGTTGGATTCGGCCACGATCGGACCGGTCACCGCGCCGACCGTGCCGGTTGCGATGCCGCGGTTCTTCAGGTGTTCAACGCGAACCCCGCCGAGGACCGAGCCCCAGTCGTACTTGATCGTCCCCATCACGAAGCCGGCAAAGACCTGCTCGCGGACATCGTAGATGTTGCCGGTGACCGGGGCGAAGGCGAAGGCCTGCCGGGCATTGGCCGCGACCGCCTCCATCTTTGCCGGATCGAAGTAGCGGAAGCTATAGCCTAGCGGGATCGCCCCGAGGAACGGCTGGTCGAGCGAGAAGGCGTTGTAATCGGTCGGGATGCCGACCTGGGCCAGTTGTGCCGCGGTGGACAGCTGAATGCGGTCTTCATCGACGACTTTGGTCCGCTGGTCGAACTGGAAACCGGCCTTGAGTAAGGCATCACCGCCCAGAAAACTGGTTTCCCGGCTCAGCACCAGCTTGGCGGTATAGGCATCCGTCGTGTCGACCGCATCGAGCACGGTCAGGCTGCTGGGCACCTTGGTAAAGCTGTCGATCGCCGTAACTTGCGAGCCGGCCTGGAAGCGCGTCGGGCTGGTGAGCTGAAGGGTGTTGAACAGCGTCAACCGGGCAAAGCCGGGATCGCTGAAATCATAACCGACGGTTGGCCGCAGGGTGCGGGTCGAGGGGCTGTCCCAGGCGATCTCGCCGATCACCGAACGATCATCCTTGGACTGGGTGTAATTGCCCAACCAGGTCAGGTTCCAGCCATCGGCGAAGTCGTGCTTGCCTTCGAGCGTATTGGTGAAGATCGACTGACGGAAGGCACGCAGCGTCGAACGCTGTCGGATATCGATGCCATAGATCGTGCCCTGCACCGGCGTGTTGCCGATGCAGACATCGGCATAGCCGGAGGTGGTCGGCGTCGTGGTGGGCGTGATCGTGCAGGCGGCGGCATTGGCCGCCAGGTCACCCTGCCGGTCATCAAGGTCGAAGCGGTAGTTGTCGCGCGCCTCGTCATCAGTGAAGATCGTGTAGATCGAGCGGAGCGATACGGTGTTCTGGCTATCAGGCTTCCAGTCAAGCCGGCCCGAAACCGACCAGTTTCGGCGGGTCAGGCGATAGAGCTTGTTCTCGGTTTCATGGACCCAGAAGCGGGTCGCAGCACCAGGGCGCTGGTCCTGGGCGACACGCTCCCAGTCGTTCTCGAAGTTGTCCGTGATCATGTTGCGCTCGTAGAAGCTGCCCGAAACCAGCACGCCGATTTCGCCATCGCCAGCCTGGAAGCGGTCAGACACGACCAGCGATCCTTCGTATTCGCGCTTGTCACCCAGTTCGGCAAAGCCGATCCCGGCCTTGCCCGCAGCGTGCAGACCTGAATAATCGAAGGCCGAGCGTGTCACCACGTTGACGTTGCCCGAGACGGTCTCGCCCGGCATGTCCGGAGTGACGGCCTTCGAAACCACGATCTGCGCGGCGATGGCTGAGGGGACCGAATCGAACCGCGCATCGCGGCCTTCGGGGCTGACGACGTTGATCCCGTCGAAGCTCAGTGTGGTCCAGTAATTCGGCGCGCCGCGTAGCGAAATGTAGCGGGCCTGACCCTGGTCGCGCTCAATCGCGATGCCCGGCAGGCGGCTGGCAGCCTGGGCGACGTTCTGATCCGGCAGGCGCCCAACCGAGTCCGAGGCGGCGACGGTAACCAGCGAATCCGCCTCGCGCTGGACCTTCAATGCCGCTGCCTCGGACTCCGCGATTGGACGGGCCCCCGTTACCACGATGGCTTCGCCCTCAGCCGTGTCCTCCGCCGTCTCAGCATGAGCGGCCGAGAGCGGAAATACTGTGGCAATGGAGCAGAGCAGAATGGTGCGGAACTGGTTGAGCGATGTCATTTGGATTCCCCGAGCCTATTGGTTTGAGGACGCACCTAAGTCCGGCGGATGACTCTATGAGGAAAGATTGGCGACAGTCGCGTTACAGGATTACGTCAATTGCAACATGATTGGCGCAAGGCCTAGTTCGGCACCAGATCGATCCCTTCCGCGTCGCGTACAATCTGCCAGCTGCTGATCTTGCGCACCTGGTAGCGGCGGCTCCGAACGTCGCTCACCGCCATGAAATCCGCCGTCCCACCGCTAGGCGTCAGCACCAGGCGGACATAGCCCTGATGGAGATTGTCGGTCCAGATTACCTCGGGATTGTGTTCTGCAAAGGCCGCGTCGAGGCGCGCTGCGGTCAGGCTATCGAACCCACTTTCGATGAAGTCACCAGGGGAAGTAATCCCGGCCGTGCCCAGCTCGATCCCTGCAGAGCGGCCAGCAGCATCCGCTAGCCGGTTCGCCCAAAAGCTGTGGCTATCCCCGGTCAAGAAGATCAGGTCGTTCGCTCCGGCCTCGCGTGCCTGACTGTAAAGCCGTTCGCGTGCCCATTCATAGCCATCCCAGGTGTCGGGATAGAATGGTAGGTTCCACTTGCCCTTCCAGGCCATATCCGCCGCTGCGGAAAGTGGCTTGGCCTGCTTGGCCGGATCGGGGATCAGGCCCAGCGTCACCACATCTGGCACGCGGGTCCGTGCGATCGGCATAGGATTGCCAATCAGGCGCCACGGCTGGCCCGTCTCCTTGGACTTGGTCCAAGCAGCGGTCAGGTCTGCTTCCAGTTCCCGCGCCAGCATCGTCCGCCCGATCGCTCCGAACGTGTCGCGCTCCATCGCGCGGGCATCAGCATAGCTGGCAATGGTGTTCCGATAGGGATCGTAATCGATCTGCCGCGCACGGCCGGTGTGGCGCGTTTCCAGCGTCGACAACGTGGCGAGATCGCCGAACACATAGGTCCGCCAGAACTGCATCCGCGTCCGGCCCGGCCCTGGTTCCCGCACCGGCATCCATTCGTAATAGGCGCGGATCGAAGCGGCACGGCGCTCGGCCCAATCGCCTTCGATGTCCGGCTGGTGGTTCTGCGCGCCACTCATCCAAGGGTTGTTGGTGCTCTCGTGGTCGTCCCAGCAAGCCAGCAGCGGCTTGGCCGCCAGCATGGCTTGCGAGCCGGCATCGGTCTTGTACTGCGCGTGGCGGATTCGATAATCACACAGCGAGACGATCTCGTTCGCGGGTTCATGCACCCGGCCGAGCTCGCGGGCGGTTTCCGCCCCCCAACCGTCAGCGCCATATTCGTAGATGTAATCGCCGGTGTGGAGCACATAATCGACCGCCGCATCGCCAGCGATGGCTTCATAAGCATTGAAGAAACCAAAAGCGAAATTGGAGCACGAGGCCAGGGCAATGCCCAGTCGTTCGACCCGCCCCACCGGTAAAGTGCGAGTCTGCCCCACGGCCGAAGTCACTCCGGCAGCACGGAAGCGGTAGAAGTAGCGTCCGCCCGGCTCCAGCCCCTCAGCCACCACCTTGACCGTGTAATCGCGATCCGGCCCGGTTGCCATTTTCCCCTGGCGCACCACCTTGCTGAAGCGAGGATCGCTAGCCAGTTCCCACTCAACTTCCAGTGGAGCAGGCATAGTCACCCGAGTCCACAGCACCACGCTGGTTGCATCCGGATCGCCGCTGGCTACGCCGTGGCGGAACACCATTGCCTCGCCTTGCGGTGCCTGCGCCAGAGCTGGAAAGCTGGCAACAGCAGCTGCGGCTGACAGTCCGGCCAGGGTGGTACGGCGGGTGATCGCGCTGGATTGGTTCATGGCATCCTCGGGAAGCAGTTGGCCTGGCAAGTCTGAGACAGGCCGATGCCGGTCTGAAAACGGAAAAGTGGGCGGACGCATGCGCTGCGCCCGCCCCCGGTTCAGGGAACTCAGCCCAAGGTCAGAACCCGGCCTTGAGTGTGACGAAGAATTGCTGTGGCGCGCCCACCAGCAGGGTCTGGCGATCCCCGCTGTTGCCCGTGCCGCCAGAATTGATGGTACCAAGGTACTGCTTGTCGAACAGGTTCGTGGCGTTGAGTTGCACTTCGATGCTGTCGGCAATCCGGTAGCCGATCGAGGCATCGACAATGGTCCGGCCTGGGACCGACTGGTCATTGGTGAAGGTGAAGAACCGGCGCGACATGTAGTTGGCGCCAATTCGGCCGAACAGCGGGCCCAAGTCATAGGTCAGTTCACCGCGCAGCATGTGCTTTGGGCTGTCAACCACAGTCTTGCCCTTGATTGCAGCAAGCAGTGCGCCCGAAAGGTTGCGCACGTCATCCCGATAGGTTGCGTCGGTGTAGCTGTACGACGCGAACAGGCCGAACCCGCCGCCCAGCTTGAGATCGCCAACCGCTTCAAACCCGACGGCGCGAACCGCACCCACATTCTGCAGGACCGACGGGCTGCCAACGATGCTTGGGCCGCTGGCCGCCGACAGCAGGCGGTTCTTGAAGTTGACGAGGTAGACCCCGACGACACCGTTGAAGACCGGGCTGTTGTAGCGGGCGCCAAGCTCATAAGTATCCGAGGTTTCCGGCTTCAGCGTGCCCACGATGGCATTGAAGCCGGCCTGGTTGGTCGAGAATGGACCCGTTGTGGTGGCTGAGGCAAAGGCCCGCGTCGCCTGGGTGAAACCTGCGAACACTTCGGTATTGTCGTTAAGCGAGACATTCACGCCGGCATGAGGCTGGAACCAGTCGGTTGCATCGATCTTGCCCTGCGGGAAGCTTGCGGCGACCACTGCCTCGGCTTCGTTGGTAACCTTGAAGCCCTTCCAGCCCAGGTTGATCTTGACCTGGCCAAGATCGATCCGGTCTTCGACGAAATACTGCAGTGTATCAGTGTCGAAATTGAACTCCCACTGGGTGAAGAACGGATTGCTCGGATATTCGCGGAATGACCGGCCTGGCGTGGTGCGGCTTTCAAACCCGTAGAAACGGCGAGCCTGGTTGAACTTATTGGTTTCGTACCAACCGCCAACCGACAGTGTGTTGCTCCCGCTCTCCCAATCGACCCGGCCAAACACGCCGCCGCGCTCAATCTTATATTCGGTCGTGCGGATCGACACCGGCGAGCCGCTCGGGCTGGGCACATAGGGCGTGCCCCACAGGCCCATGCCCTTGTTGTGGTGGTAATAGGCGCGCAGTGCCAGTTTGACGTCTTCGCCAAGTGGGCTCTTGAGGCCTAGCGCTGCCACTGTATCCTTCCGCAGGCCCGAAGCATCGTAATAGGCATCGTCCACCGACGTGTAGTTGCCGGGATAAACGGAGCCCGCCGCCGCGTTTGAGATCGGTGCGCCAGTTTCGCGGCGATTGTTGCCGATATCAGCCAGCCGCACGGCCAGCGCATAGTCCGGGAACAGGTTGTCCGAACCGTAGCCCAACCGTGCCAGCATGCTCAGTGACATATCCTGGTAATCCTGCTCGCGGCGGTCGGAATAGCTGAACCAGCCATCAAGCTGGGCTTCGCCGAGCGGCAGGACAACTTTCGCATTGACCATGTGCTGGTCTTGCTTTCCGACGCCCTTGTACTTGTCGGTCGAACCGTAACCGTAGGAGACGAAACCGCGCAGCCCATCGGCGCTACCCAGGTTCAAGCGGATGAAGCCGCGCGTTGTTTCGTTGCTGCCATAGGTCGCATTGGCCTGTGCGCCGAACCGGTCCAGCGGGTCCATCGAATAGGTTTCAACCGTGCCGCCGAGGTTGTTGGTCGATTGCGTGCCGAGCGAGCCAGACCCCTGAGTCACGCGGACCGTGCCGATGTTCTCCGGGCTGACCACGCGGCTGATATGCAAGCCGTTGTGGTTGCCATAGCTCATGTCGCCCAGTGGAATCCCATCAAAATTGAAGCCGAGCTGATTCTGGTTGAAGCTGCGGATGGTGACCCGGGTCGACCATTCATAATTGCCGAAAGCATCAGCTGACTGGATGTTGACGCTGGGTAGCTTCTCGATCGCCCGGATCGGGCTGGTTCCGGGCAGCAGGACGGCGATGTCGCGCTGGCTCACTACCTGGACCTGCTTGGTTTCGCCCTGTCCCAGTACAACGATTTCTGGTGTGGTCTCTTCAGTGGCTGCTTCTGCTTCGGTTGCGGTCGCAGTTTCAGTCGCCAAAACCGCCTGCGGAAGCAATGCGGTCGAAGCAAGCAGAGTGGCAATCAGTTTTCTCATGGTAACCCCGTTGGTTGGTTCGGGGCCCAATTAGGGTGACTGTGTTACATCACGATGCGATTCACCTGATCTCACCATGACATCTAAACGGCTATCGTGTGACAAATGGATGGGCGTTTGTAGACCTTGCGTACCCGTATGGTATTGGGAATCAACATGCTTTCACGCATTATGGTCTATAGATGGCGTTGGCGGTAGTTGGTTGGGGCACTGTTTGACGCCGCATCTCGCCCTGCGCCTTCTAGCGCTTAAAACCCGTTAAAGAAGCCATCTTTGCCATCCAATCTCGATCTGAAATGATCAAGATGTGGGGTCATGGACCAAGTGTTCCGGCTTTTTGGTTTTGGTTTCGCCTTGGCGATCTTCTTCAACGCGTAGAGCATCTTATGTCGCTATGCATTGTCATTTTATCGACAGCAGCTGTTTGATTGTATCGATCAAGCTCGACTTGAGGAGTTTGCAGTTTCTGTATAATTATACTCTGGACCATTACCAATCAAACTGCAGTATAAATTGCAACTTCCACGGCGTTGACAAGACTACCACTGGAAGCTGACCTTACACCTCGCGGTCGAGCAACCCATAATAGAGTTGGCAGGGGGCTGGGGCTTCTGATGGGGCCTTCTTCGTAGATTGTGACGCGAAATGTCTGTTCTGTCGAAGCTTAAAGCAAAAATCCCAGTCCTCTTCTGGGCACCATTTCTTCAATCTGCAGCGTTGTTGGATCGCTCTCCGTCTTCGTTGAGGCTGGGCGCGAACTGCGGCGTGTGGTTTGATCTGTGCCTTGTTTTCCCATCACAGGATGCCCGCACCCAGGGGCCGCTGCATAGCTGGTGCTGGCGGCGAAAGGACGGACGACCGGTCAGCGGGTCGCGTTGGTGCCGGCCGCCGATGACGCCATGTCGCCGTCCGACGATGACGGCATCGGGCTTCGGTGCTGTTTGCCCCGGGATAACCGCAACCCTT
>Ga0315901_10004282_pt1 | contig 17838 bp, 23 predicted proteins | sample LakEriMetagenome_10_FD_203761 | JGI IMG/M metagenome (GOLD analysis project Ga0315901, IMG submission 203761) | Freshwater fungal communities from buoy surface, Lake Erie, Ohio, United States - Buoy 2 MA116 | ecosystem: Environmental > Aquatic > Freshwater > Lake | place: USA: Lake Erie, Ohio...
CCCCAACAAGTGCGAATGCTGTTGACAACTTTAACCGGTGGGGCCGAGTAGCTGCAGATTTTGCTAATGAAGTCTCTCGCACTTATGGATTACCAGAGGACCAGCCGCAATTTTGGCAAAACATGTCAGCAATCAATTACTTCGAGAGGGTGCAAGACCCCGTCCTAATACATCATGGCACATTAGATTCAAGTTGTAATATTAATTGGTCCAGATCTGCTTCCAAAGAGCTTTTGAGATTGAAAAAGGAAGTGACATTTCTAGAGTATGACGGTGAGTATCATGCTTTTTATCGTGATTGGACATTGTCCATGCAACGAACTGTTAAATTCTTGAATCAGAATTTATAAATAGAGAGTTTGTTAACTAACAAACTCTCTATTAAAAGTGGAGGTGGCGGGAATTGAACCCGCGTCCAACGTCATAACCTCAGGCATTCTCCGGGCGCAGCCACAATGTTATGTAGTTAGCCTCTGCGCATCTCGTGGCCCGTCGCAGAACATGGCTCAAGTTACGTTAATTTTCCATTGCGCAGTCGTAACCCCTGCACTTTGTTAGCTTCCGCAGCGACGCCGGACATCAGGAAGGAAGCGGCCCTGAGCCGACGGATTCGGGCTTACTGGCAATTAAGCAGCAAGGGCGAAATCGTTTGCCTTTTGATCAGCATTTATTTTTTCAACGGAATGTTTAAGAGATAACCGAAGATTCTCTGCCCGCTTCAACTGTCATCATGAGCGATGTCGAAGCCGTTCACCCCCCTATTTAGTTATAGGACAATGATAACTTGAGTTCAGACATCTGATTTCCTCAGGATCACTTCAAAGACCTTAATGGTCATATTCTCATCTGAAACTAAGCCACCAAAAGCTTAAATCTAGATATCGCCCTTATTGCGTCTACCAATTTCACGGCTAACTTCGCGCTTAGAGTCACGCTCTGCAATAGCTGCTCTTTTATCATGAGTATTTTTACCAACTGCAACTGCAATTTCTACTTTGGCTTTTCCGTCTTGAAAATACAAAGAAAGGGGAACCATTGTTGTTCCTTTTTCACGAGTTGCCTTAACCAGTTTGATGATTTGTTCTTTTTTTAGCAACAACTTTCTCACCCTACGCGGTTCATGATTGGTCCAACTGCCAGTCTTGTATTCGGGGATGTGAACATTAACTAGCCAAGCTTCGCCATTTCTAATCTCAGCAAACCCATCCACTAAAGAGGCTCTTCCATCTCGAAGAGATTTAACCTCTGTACCAACCAGCACTAGTCCAGCCTCAATGATCTCTCCTAAGGCGTAATCGTGTCGGGCTTTTTTATTCTGAGCTACCAGTTTTCTACCTTGCTCTTTGGACATGATTAGTCACCACTTTCAGCAACTAGTCCAGAAACTACGGTAACTGCAATTTTTAGTGCATCACCAGTTGCAGCAACGGGAACATCAGGTTCAATTCCTGCTCCATCAATTTCAACACCAGATGGTCGAACAAATCTTCCAACAGTTAATAGTAATTGTGCTTTATTTGGTAATTCAAAAGATTCTTGGACAGATGCTTTCCCATATGACCTTGACCCAACAACTACTCCACGCCCATGGTCTTGAATCGCGGCTGCCACAATCTCTGCAGATGACGCGGTACTTGCATCAATTAAAACCACTACAGCTACGTCTCTTCGCCCAGCCCCATCGGCATACAAAGACACCGGCTCAGCAGATCGAGACGTGACAGTGGTTACCAGTTCAGATGTTAAAAACAACGAGCTACTAGAAACAGCTTCAGCAAGTAATCCACCTGAATTGCCCCTCAAGTCCAAGATCACTTTTTGATCTGGAGTTAATTTCAAGATCTCACGCTTTAATAACTTTGTCGTCCCTAAATTGAAGTTACTTACTTTTATAATTCTTATATTTTTGATAGTGCTAGTTTCAAGAGATGTGGGACTTGCTACAACTTCTTCTTGCTCAACCGAACCTGCGATGTATCTTCCCCACTGATCACCTGATGCTCTAAGCATTGAATCAATAGCCACTTTAGTTAAAGTCTCAGCCTCAGTCACTGAGTAGCCTTCGGACAAAATAATTGTTTGTCCAGCTAGTAACGTTGAGTTTTGCCCAGATCTAGGCAGCACAAAATAACCAACTGCTGTGCCCACAAGTAGCATCAAAACAGCGGCAATAGCTGCGCTTTTAATCCGGATCATGCGTGCAAGTGTAGATGTGGTTTGAGGGGGCGCTAACCAGTCAACCCAAGGGCTGGGTCAACAACTTATGGGTTTCTTAGGAGAGCCATACCAGCCCATTGGATCATATGGGCGGCCATTAAGACGAACTTCATAATGTAAGTGAGGGCCAGTGCTATAGCCAGTGCTACCTACATATCCAATAGTTTGTCCTTGAGAAACAGTGCCACTGTTAACTGCAAATCTAGACATATGCGCATACATAGTTGCTAGATCTGATCCATGATAGATAACTGCATAATTTCCATACACTGAAGATTTAGCTGTAACGATTCTTCCAGCACCAGCAGCCTTAATCGCCGTGCCAGATGGTGCTGCAATGTCTATTCCGGTGTGACAAGATCGATATCCATAAACTGGATGCCTGCGCGGACCTGGATAAGAAGAAATTCGGCCGTTCACTGGCCAAATTAATTTGCCAGTAAATACACCTGTATTTGAAACACCTCTAATCAGTGCATCAATTCTTGCCTGCTCGGCTTTAATTTTTTCATATTCACGTCTGACTGCATCGCGTTGATTTTGCGCTCTCACCAATGCTGCTTTTCGAGCCTTCAATAATTCTGCTAATTTGGCGCGTGCTTGTTGGGCTGCAATTTTGGCTTCTTCAGCATCCCTTCGAGCTGCGGCTGCTTTTTCTTCCTGGATTCGGGCTAATTCAAATAGTCGTTCCAGTTCAGCCTTATCTGCTAATAGTTCTGCTCTTACCTCCTCGAGTTCATCCACTGATGCACCACGAGCGCGGGCTAGCGCTTGAGCAGCTCCTAATCTGCCAGTGAAGTCTCCAATGTCAGTTGCATTTAACAGCAATGCCACAACCGCCAATGGACCTTCTTGATAAAGCTTTCTAGCTATCTGACCTACCTGGGCTTGCAATTCGCGAATGCGCGCTTCAGCTTTAGCAATTCTTACCCTCACAACCACTTGGGCTCTGGTTAATCTAGCAATCTCAGCTTCAGCAGCGCTCTCTCTTTGCATTGCTGCTTTGAATCTAGCCTGTGCATTGTTTAAGTTTTTAGTTGCGGCTGGGATCTGAGCCTCAATTTTTTTAAATTCTTTCGTAGCAGACTGCACTACTTTGCTAGCTGCTAATAATTCATCTTCTAAAACTTTTGCTTGTTCCTTTAATTCATCGAGCTGATCATTAAGGTCTGAGTTCGCAGCAGGAATGTGCAAAAAGCTAGTAAAGACCATTACCAGAATTAGTAATAGTGCTCTGCCTTTAGATCTTCTTGAGCTCACGCTCACTACACCTTTAAGTGACGTCTAATGGAGATAAATGCTGCTAGCCCAGTTAGCATTAATCCAGATGATGTGGCAATACCTATTGCCCAATAAAGGTCCGTCCAAGTAACAAAATTTAAGAATTGAATAGTCCTAGTTAATAGTCCTTCGACTACCCAATACTGAAATGCCGCCAGCAAACCAAAGGCAATTAATCCACCAAGGAAGGATGCGATCAAAGCTTCCAGCACAAATGGTAACCGAATTGATGCTTTTGATGCTCCAACCAGACGCATAATGCCAATTTCATCTTTACGGCTAAATGCAGCAATTCGCATGCTATTCGCAATTAACACCATTACAACCAGCAGCATTAATCCAGCTAGCGAAACTGCTCCAAGTTGTAAGTAGTTGAGCAGCACAAACAACGAATCTAGAACTTCTTGTTGGTCTTGCACATACTCAACGCCAGGTAAGTTTTGAATACCATTTACAACTTCCTTGTAGCGCAGCGGATCAGCCATGCTGACCCTGAACGATTCAGGCATTTGGTCCACGGTTGCTTCTTGGGCAACTGCACTTCCAGCAAACTGTTCCATGAATCTGGCATAGGCGCGAGCTTGGTCTTCAAATCTGATTTCAGTCACGAGTGGTTTTAGTGAATTAATGCGCTGCTCAATGGCAGATTTTTGCTCGGTTGTAATCGCACCTAACTCACATAAATTCTGTGGACTTATATCACTGCACAGAAATACTGAAATTTCAACTCTTTGGTATAGGTCGGTCTCCATTATTCTAACTTCAGATCTTGTCAGCAACGCAAATGCTAAAAGACTAAAAGCAATAGCGGAAGTCACTACTATCGCAACCGTTAAAGTAAATGTCCGGCGAAGCCCTGTAACAACTTCTTCTAAGGTGAACCTAGTATTCATACTTTAGTTCCCCACCCAATAAATTCCACGTTCTTGATCTCTAACAATTGATCCATTTTCAAGTTCAATGACACGCCTGCGCATAGAGTCAACAATTGCTGCATCGTGGGTGGCAACCAATATCGTGGTGCCAGATCGATTTATTCGATCTAGAATTTTCATAATTTCTAGTGAGGTGTCTGGGTCAAGATTTCCAGTTGGCTCATCTGCAATGAGAACTGTTGGTTGGTTTACACAGGCACGGGCAATGGCCACTCGTTGCTGCTCGCCACCACTTAATTGATGTGGGAAGCGATTAGCTAAGTCCTGTAAGCCCACAGTTTCCAAGACCTGCTCAATTTTTGGTTTTTGCTCACGTCTTGGAACACCAATGACGTCAAGAGCAAAGCCAACATTTTGAGCAACAGTTCTATTTGGAAGCAATTTAAAGTCTTGAAAAACAGCACCAATTGCTCTGCGAACTTTTGGAACTTGACGATCCTTTAGATTTTCAACAGCAACCCCATCAATAAAAATAGAGCCTGTGGTAGGTCTAATCTCCCTCAAAATTAAGGACATAAAAGTTGATTTACCAGAACCTGATGCCCCAATCAAAAATACAAATTCCCCAGTTTCGATCATTAAATCGATATCTCTTAGTGCTGGATTTATTGGGTCATAGGCTTTAGTGACTGACTCAAATTTAATCATTTACTTCCAACTCCTCTGCGCCACCGAATTCCAGCATTAATGAAATCATCCAGATCCCCATCTAGAACAGCCGCAGTATTTCCTGTTTCAAAATTGGTTCGTAGGTCTTTAACCATCTGGTAGGGAGCTAAAACGTAGGAGCGCATCTGATTACCCCACGATCCAGTTGAATCACCTTTGAGAGCATCAATCTTGGCTTGTTCCTCTTGTCGTTTACGTTCCAATAATCTCGAGCTCAAAACTGCTAAGGCTGTTGCTTTATTTTGTAATTGAGATCGCTCGTTTTGGCACGCTACCACAATGCCAGTAGGTATATGGGTTAATCGAACGGCTGAATCAGTTGTATTTACTCCCTGCCCACCAGGCCCAGATGATCTATACACATCCACTCGAATTTCATCTTCAGGAATTTGGATATGGTCGCTTTGTTCCACAACCGGCACTACTTCGACACCTGCAAATGACGTGTGCCTGCGGCTTTGACTATCAAATGGTGAAATACGAACTAGTCGATGTGTTCCCTGCTCCACTGAAAGCATCCCATAAGCGTATGAGGCTTTAACTGCAAAGGTTGCTGATTTAATTCCAGCTTCTTCGGCATAAGAAGTTTCATAAACTTCTGTCTTCCAGCCTTTGCGTTCACAATAACGCAAATACATCCGCATTAAAGTGTCTGCCCAATCTGCTGCATCGACTCCACCTGCTTCAGCTCTTAAAGTAACGAGTGCTTCTCTCGAGTCATATTCTCCGGAAAGTAATGTTTTTACTTCTAGTTCTTCAATTACTTTAGTTATCGAACTCAACTCAGTATTAACTTCAGACAGCGCAGAAGCATCGTTCTCACTCTTAGCCAGTTCCAATAAAGTTCTAGTGTCTTCAATTCGAGAACGAAGTGCCGCATAACGGTTTACTTCATTTCTAGTGTTAGCTAACTTTGATGTTAGTTCTTGAGCCCTCGTTTGATCGCTCCACAATTGAGGATCAGCGGCATCTTCTTCGAGCTTGGCTAATAGGATCTTTAATCCTGGTAAGTCAATGACGCCTTCCATGCCTGAAAGTTTCTCGGCTAGTGCTGAAAGGGCTCCATTGATCTCATCGATATCCACTGGCTCAGGGTACGAGATTTCCCTGTGTAGGCACCTTAATTGACGATTTCTGTGAGTCGTGCCGTAGAGGTAATTGTCACAGTTTGAAAGTCAGCAATATTGGGCACTTGAAATGGGAGTTGTACTTCGCATTTAGCTTCAATTGTTACTGTAATTTTCACAATTTCTATTTCAATTTGAGATTGTTTACACCGAGCCATAGCACCCTCGCTAGAAGCCACTCTCGCATACGATTCAATTGCTGATTCGTCTAACTCTAGGTTCGAGCTAAAGCCAGCATTTAAATAGCTTTCGAAATCAATTAATTGTGATGACTTAAGTACAATTGAATCCAATTGATTTTGCATTTTAATCCTTTGGCCAATCAAAAATGAAATATCTAATGTACCTACCAAAGTAAGCAGCAAAGTCATGATTAACCCAACCGTAATGGGAATTACGGAACCTGATTCGTTTTTAAGGTTAGAAAGCATTCTTAATTTCTGACTCGAAAAGCATCAATCGTGGAACTAGAACTACTTATTACCTCTAGTTGACCCATAGGCATTCCTGGCAGATCAATAAGCGAGACTTTTACCTGGGCAACTATTCGCACATTAGATCCAGGAACACATTCCCTTGGAGAACATTTGATTTCAAATTGACTCTTCTTGGAGGTACTGTAATTAAACTGCTGCATTATTTCTTTAACCTCATTCATTCCCTCCTGATTACTCTCGGCTAATACAAAAGTCCGAGAAGCACGTGATGTAGCAATATCAAGTTCTGATTGAATTTGCAGGATCTCAAATAAGGTAGTCGCTCCCATCAAGACTGGCATGATTACGCCAGCAACTACGAGAATAACCTCAAGAAGAATGTTTCCTTTGTCCCACTTTTTAGTGCTCATCATCTTTCAATTGGTACTATGACTGATACTTGATAATGAAAAGAATTGTTTGTTAAGTAAATTGGAGCTGCCACCTTCAAAATTAGCCGCAACTGGTCTTTATTCATAGAACTAATTTCTAATTCCTTCATAGTTCGCCCAAGTGTGGAGAAATTTTGATGCAGAGCAAACTCAGCATGCGCCTGAGTGCTGCCCGTAGTAGCTGCGATATTTGCTAATCGATGTGCCACAAGTAAAGCTTCACTACGTTGACTAAAAACAATCAGAATCTGCAGAGCTACTAAAAATGTGAAGAGAAGTAAAGGAGCAATCATGGCGAATGATGCTGGCATCGAACCTTGATCACCTTTGAGTTGATTCATATCCTTAGCGAGCAGAGATGGCTGACAAAGCCTTACTAAACAGAGCCACCAATTGATCATCAGCTACGGTCCAAAGTGCCGTGACTAGACCTGCTGTCATTACTGTTATTAATACCCAGCCTGGAATATCTCCATTTTCACTGCTCAGCACTTTTTTTATTTGGTTCATTGCATTTCCTTTCATCACATTAAATTTCCCAAAGCTGAAATGCCAGGGAATAGTGCAGCAATCACGATTGTCGGTAATACTAAAAAGACAACCGGAATCAACATGCTTACCTCTTTGCGAGCAGCAGCGGTCAGGAGCTGGCGATGCAATTTCTCGCTGACTTCTGCTGCTTGAATTCTCAGTAGATCACTCAAAGGTGTTCCTCTTTCAAGTGTTAAGGCAATCGCATTTACAAACTTGTCAACAACTGGGTGATTGTTTCTTTGTGCCAGCCCTTCAAGTGCACTTACCAGACTTAATCCTGACTCCAAATCTTGCATACACAAGTCCAGCTGCCTATCCCATGGGGAGTCAACTAATTTGCTAACTAAGCCGAGTGAAGAAGCAAGAGAATTTCCAGCTGAAACAGAAAGTGAGATTAAATCAACTACTTGGGAAAAAGTAAGTGTGACACCAAGTTGATGTTTTGACATCTTGTTTTTTAGATTAGAGATAGGAATCTGCCATCCTAGATAACCAGTAAGTGGTATGGCCGCTAGAGTGATTATCAGATGGAATACTTCAAGCGTATTGATTCGGCTTAAGAGAAAAGTTGTTGAGCCAAGCACCCCACAAGTTGCGTACCAAAACTGTTGTTTTTTAAATTTTTTGATAGAGCCAGGTTCCAGCGCCTGCAGCATAAGAACTATTCGCTTTGAGCCCTTTTCACTCTTTTGAAATTGGTTAAGTAAATTGGATATTGATTGGCTAGTTTGGATATAAAAGAGGTTCTGTAACCGATGCCTCATTCTATGAGATTTCTTGTAATCGTTTTGAAATACCAGTGTTGCTACCCCAAAGACAAGTAGAGAAAATCCCAAAGTGGTGCTCATCAGGAATACCCGTATTCCAAACGACTTATTCGGTGCATTAATAGGTAAGAGATCGTGCTTGTTATTAAAATTGAGAGCAGAACCACTAGCCCAGACTTACTTAAGTAGGCCGCTGCCACCCTTTCTTGCATTGACGTAATAAGAATTATCATCCATGGTGCAAGGACTGCCACTCTTGCGCCATTTAATGCACCTTTTTGTTTGGCCTTTAGCTCATCCAAGAGAGCAAGATCGCGTCTAATATTTTCAGATAGCAATCGCAAAGTGATAATTACTTCTCTTCCACCACATTCTTGAGCAAGTTGCATTGCTGTAAAAAACCTTTTACCTACAACATCCAAGGAACCTTCCGAGAAGCTACCTAGGGCAGACGCCATGGACTTTCCATGTTGAAGTTTGAATCCCAGGCTGATAAGAATTTTCCGAATGCTCTTAGGGGCCCTAGGAATGGCTTCCAGTAAAGCTATGTCGAGCGAAAGTCCAGCCTTTAAGCCAGTAGCAACATCATCGATAAATTCGGGCCAGTCTCGCATCTGGCTTTTATGTTTATTGGTGAGCGTAAGTTTGCTGAATTGACCTTTGAGACTGCGATGTAACTCAGTGCCTGTGGTCAGTAAGTCTGGAATCAAATAGATGAACACGCCAGCCCCAGAAAGTATGATGAATTGGAACATTATGAAGCAATTCTTTGTGGCTGGATTGCTGAACGAAATGGTGAATGTGCAACAGAATTTATCTTCTTCGCTAAGACATCGCCTCGTAATTCAAAGATCGTTAATAACTCAACTTCACCATCAATAATGTCTCCCGTAAGTTTAGCAATTTCAACAATCCTTCTCGTGCCGTTAACATTCTTAGCGACAAAAATCACTAAGCTCAATACCTGGGCAACGGTACGGATCGTAAATTCCAAGGAGACATTTTCACCGGCCAAGAGTGGTAAGACAGTCAACTTGGCTATAGCTTCTCTTGCGCTATTGGCATGAATAGTTCCCATTCCAGGAGTTCCACAATTAAGTGCAATTAATAGATCGAGTGCTTCTCGCTGTCTTACTTCCCCAACCACAATTCGATCGGGACGCATCCGAAGACTTTCAACAATTAAGGCCCTAAGGTCAACTAGTCCGTGACCTTCCAGCGAAGCTGATCGTGTCTGCATTGAAACCCAATCGAGGCGAGTTAGGTTAATTTCCCGTACTTCTTCGCATACAACAATGCGCTCAATTTCAGGCACTTCTTGCAAAAGCGATGTCAATAAAGTTGTTTTCCCAGCTCCTGTTCCGCCTGCAACTAATATATTTCTACCTAATTGAACTTCTGACTTCAAGAAGTCAGCCGCCTCTGAAGTCAGACTTGACTTATTAACTAAGTCATTTAAGTCATATGGTGCTTCTGGATACTTTCTGATATTAATTGCAGGATATTTTGAAGTAATGTCTGGAATTACAACATGCAGGCGACTGCCATCTGGAAGTGTGGCATCCACAAATGGCTGTGAGCGATCAACTCGTCGGCCAGAGTGCCTTAACAATAAATCTATGAGCGTCATCAATTCGCTAGGTTGAAATGTGACATCTACTAATTCAGCGAGACCATATCTCGAGACAAAAACTTTTGATGGTTCATTCAGCCAAATCTCATCAATAGTGTTATCGGCCAGCAAGGGTTGTAATTTGCCAGCCCAGGCTGGTTTTAGATTCATTCAGCACCCTTACTCGAATGGGGCTTAATGTTGGAGATCTGATTGAAATGGCTAATCCGATTGAGTGACACTCATTTCAGATCTGGTTCCAGTTGGTGTCTATATTGATTGATGACAATGTGGGTTTGCCTACATTAGGCTTTCAAGGTGAAAAACAAGTCGGTTTGGCTGCATAGACCATTTGGCAATCCTAAGAAAATACTCTTTTCGGTAACTGAAGATGAAGTATCTCTCGGAGATAAGGTCTTTCCTGCTGGTGAGGTGGTGGATTGCAAACAAAGTTACCCAAAGTCACTTTCTAAACCTGTAAATATCATTCTAAGTTATGGATTACTGGGATGGACGTTATATGAAATGTACTCTCTGTTTTTTAGACTGTCGGCTTACATACTCTTACCTGAGAGTCCTGATTTAGATACAGCAAGGGCAAATGAAAAAGCACAGGAATTACTGCAATTGTTCTTCTTGAGAACTTCAACTACCGATGAACAACAGTTGCAACTTTTTCTATGTCTATTCGTATTTTCCATTTTGTATGGGTTGATTTTTTCAAATCTGATTTTTAGACCACGAGTTGTCCTGCACCTAAAAAATGGGGATGTGGCTGAAGCCTCATACTTATTAGTGCGACCACGAAAGTTTGTAAAGACTCTCGCGGCAGGACGTAAAATTAGCAAGAAAACCCGCAAGTCCTTAAAGTCACGTTAGGAGTTATCTCGACTAACTAAGAAGTTCGGTATGTGCACCCTTACTTCAGATTAGTTCCCAATAGGATTTCTAATTCTGATCGCGTTTTTTCATAAGTTTCGTGATGGATCCCAATTAGCCCTACCTCAACACCTGCATCAATATTCATCTTTACATCATCTACAAATACACTATTCGAACCTGGTACCTCCAACTCATCAAGAGTGTATTGAAAGATCCTTCGTTCGGGTTTCCGCATGCCAACTTCGCCACTAATCACGATAACATCAAACATCTCATCCCAGCCTTCGCGTGGATACTCGTTTCCCCAAGAATTGGACAAAAGTGCGGTTTTATAACCAAGCTTTTTTACGCGATATACCAACCCGCGCATATCGTGAGCCTGCTCAAAGTGATCAAACATTCTCTGCAAGAGACCATTGTGGTCAAATTCATGATGACTCTTGAGAGTTAATTCCTGGGCTAATCTTTTTTCAAAATCTGGAACTTGAATTTCGCCACGCTCTAAAGCGTGAATGGGATTAAAATGTGCTTCAAGACCTGCTGCAGGGCCTAGCCATTGACTAATTACCGATTCAAAGATTTGCTCATTGATTCCATCTTGCTGCATCCAAGACGCTACTGAGTCATTAATGGAACGAGTTAGGACTCCGCCCCAATCAACTATTACGCACTCAATGTCCTGCATGGCCCAAGGTTACGCTGTCATCCATCCTTAAGCAGTACTGAAGAGCCTCCCATAGGGTTGCGACATGTTGACCCAAGACCAAGTAATGGATGCCTTATCAAAGGTATTAGATCCTGAGATTAGACGCCCATTAACTGAACTAAAGATGATTGACTTTGTTGAGATTGAATCATCTTCAGTGAAGGTTGGAGTGTTGCTTACCGTTTCTGGGTGCCCAATGCGTACTGAAATTTCTGACTCTGTTAAATCAGCGATTCTAAAATTAGATGAACACCTAAACATTTCAATTGAATTCTCGGTCATGAGCGATGAGCAAAGAGCTAATCTGCGACTACACCTAAAAGGTGGAGTTGAACGTGAAAACCCTTTCAATAATCCAAATAATTTAACTAAAGTGATTGCAATAGCTTCAGGTAAAGGTGGGGTTGGTAAATCCAGTCTCACTGTAAATCTAGCTGTTGCCCTAACTCAACTGGGTCGAACCGTTGGCATCATTGATGCAGATATCTATGGGCATTCCATTCCCCGATTATTGAATGCTCTGGGTGCCCCCACCATGGTTGAAGGCATGATGATGCCTCCTCAAAATCACGGCATAAAAGTAATTTCAACGCTTCCATTCAAAAAAGGTGGGGTGAATGAGCCAGTTGCATTTCGTGGACCAATGCTGCACAAGATGCTTGAACAGTTTTTAGTAGATGTTTGGTGGGGTGATCTAGATTTTCTGTTGATTGATTTACCACCAGGAACAGGTGATGTGGCAATATCTATGGCTCACTTGGTACCAACTTCTCAAGTAATTGTGGTGACCTCAGGTCATGAGGCATCCGCTGAAGTAGCAATCAGGGCTGGGGTGTTGGCACATCACCTAAAACAACGAGTCATTGGGGTGATTGAAAATCTTTCTGGGTTAGTAGTTCCTGAAACAGGTCAACTCATTGATGTTTTTGGTATGGGAGCTGGTTTAGAGATAGCCAAGCAATTGTCGGCAGCAACAAATTCCAACATTGACCTATTGGGAACAATCCCTATCGACCCACAGGTGCGCCTTGGTGGCGATAGTGGAGAGCCAATAATTTTAAGTCACCCTGATGCCCCAGCAGCTAAAGCAATCAAGAGCATTGCAAAAACACTATCTGTAATGCCTAGAGGTTTGGTTGGTCAAACATTAAAGATCGATCCGGTTTAAGTGATATCTTCAACATTTCTCGAGTTTTTATTTTTTGAACCATTATCTTGATCAGACACATCCATTACTGATTTTAAATCACTAACTCCTAGATCACCTAGGTTGACAGTATCCTTGAGATCAGCCCGGGCCTTATCAACAAACAACTTTAAATCCCTTAAACCTCGAGCTGCACGTGCTGCATACTGTGGCAGACGGTCTGGCCCTATTACTAATAAGCCAATAATGGCGATAGCAATAGTTTCACCAATTCCAATATCAAACACTTACTCGACCTGCTTATCTAATATTGCCTTAACAGATCTAATCTTGCCATCAGACCCTTTAACTCGAAGGGTGACAGTGTCTCCTGGTGCATTTGCTCTAATAGCCACCACTAACTCAGTGCTGCTGTTCACAATCCGACCATTAACACTCAAGATAATCTCGCCAGCTTTGATGCCAGCTGTGGAAGCAGCACCATTCTTGGTGATTTCAGTAAGCAGCGCTCCTGGGCCTGTATAACTTAAATCAACTAAAACACCCAAAATTGGTGTGGAAGAAGTTCCAGTTTGAATAATCTCCTCAGCAATTCGTCTAGCTTCATTTATGGGGATTGCGAATCCCAATCCAATTGAGCCAGCTTGGCTGGAGATTCCCAATGTGGCAATTGCGCTATTTACACCAATTACTAAGCCTTTTGAATTCACTAATGGCCCACCAGAGTTACCTGGATTAATTGCAGCATCTGTTTGAATTGCATTAATAAACGAAGTGTCTTGGGCATCACCGGCTGTTACCGGACGATCCAAAGCAGAAACAATCCCAGATGTGACGGTGCCACTTAAACCTAATGGTGAACCAATTGCGATTACCCGCTCACCAACAACAACCGCCTTTGAATCACCAAGCCCTAAAGTTGGAAGGTTTGTTTTCTCAACCTTAATTACTGCTAAATCAAAACTTTGATTTCGACCAACGATGTCACCTAGGACTGAGCTTCCGTCTTGGAAATAGACCTTGACTTCACCACCATTAATTGCTGCATCAATAACATGATTGTTGGTCAAGATATAACCATTGGAATCAATAATGAAACCTGAGCCAGTGCCCTGTTCAGTTCCACTGACTTCTAAGGAAACAACTGCTGGTAAAACTGCTTGCGCTAAACCTGCAACCGAGTCAGCGGCAAACTCTTGAGGTTCGGTAGTAAATGTTGGCAGATTAATAGTGCTATTGGTATTGGATTGATTTCCAACGTTTAAAACAGCACCACCCACTCCGCCAAGCACACCTCCAAGCAGGCCAGCAAGTAGCGCGATCACGATTAGGTTCGATTGAGCCCTTGGCTTTGGGGTTGGGGCAACCGCCGGCGTGATGATTTTGGGCAGGTCACCTTCTGCCCTGATCCATGGTGAAATTAACTCGTTACTCACGCTTACTCCCTGCTTGAGGTCGGCTATCTTCTCATTAGGTGGTTAACTGCGCCTACTAGCGAGCACCCCAAAGGAGGCACCCCAATGGATCGGCCAACCATGGATGATGATTTCTTCAAATCTTCTGAATCATCTGTGAAGCAACGTATTGAATCCTTCGCCGATGAATTAGAGCCAATCTCACTAGCTAGACCCAAATCAATTGAGTTGGGGTGCCCAGCCATCTCTGCTGGAGTGGGCTCCTTGCTGCGCACCTTATGTACAACTATTGATGCTAAGCACGTAGTTGATGTGGGAACCGGCGTTGGAATTAGTGCTGCCTGGCTTTCTTTGGGGCTAGCCGAAGATGGCACTATCACTTCAATAGATATTGAATCTGAATATCAAAAATCTGCTAAGGAGTTATTGAATATCATCGGAGTTAATAGCAATCAAGTGAGATTGCTAGCTGGCCGCGCAAATTTGGTCTTGAGTAAATTAACTGATAACGGATATGACCTAGTTTTTGTTGATGTGAACCAGTTCGATGCATCCGCCCTATTAGAAGATGCTGTTCGTTTAATCAGAAATAATGGATTATTGATTGTGCACGGGGTGTTATCGGCTAGAGAAAATTCAGCAAAATTACTTACAGAGTTAATACATGAGTCTAATGATTTTGATTCTTCGATTATCCCGCTTGGGCAGGGATTAGTGGTAGCAGCTCGAAAGAGCTAGTTACTTAGCAACTGGTAACACTGCAGCAGTTAAAGTCTCAGCTAATTCATTAGCCTCAGCAATAGACAACTCAACAACTAAACGTCCGCCGCCCTCAAGAGGTACTCGCATCACGAAGTGACGGTTCTCTTTGGTGCACTCCATTGGCCCATCGCCAGTACGAGGCTTCATTGCAGCCATGAAAGTCACCTCTTTTTGCTTAAAGCGCCCTAGGGAGCCTCTATGAGGGACTTATTATCCCCTACCCATCAATTTTGGGCCACGGCAGTACCAATTACAGGGTGCTGCTGAACTTCTTGAGGGATTTTCGCACCCCATAGACAAAACCAGGCTTAATGAGCCACCACCCAAACAATCCAAAGATGCCAAACGGTAGCCAAACTGATTCATACCAGATGAATTTTGTTTGGTTATCTGAAATTGGTTCCAGTTTAAAAATACCAACACCTTTAAGTATTTTGCCAACATGCAAGACCTCAACCAGCTTTGGTGGTTCCCAATTAGTAATTCGCATGGTGTCAAGAAGCCCAAGTTTGCTGCCAATTCCAGTCAAAGCTGTTATTTCTGAACCTACCGATTGGCCATCCCCTGCACTTAACCAAACTTTGGTGCCTAACATCCAGTCACTTTGCGCAGGCCAGTTGACCATTGCCGAAAATGATTTCTCAATGTTGGCAGGCAAGATAACTTCAAGGGTTACTTCTCTGGTAAACAACTAGAGCTCCGCTTCTACAATTTCAGCATCAGTTCCTTGGCGTGTTACCGGATTTGCTAATTCTTGGGTTATTTGATCAAGGGCAGTTTCAATATCTTTAGTCCAATAAACACATTGGGCAGATTCTGCAGAAATGAAACCAAGTTCAGTAAGTTGATTTAACCAAGTTTGAAGTGGCTGATACAGACCAACTGGATCCAAGACCAACACTGGTTTGTCATGCATGCCAAGTGATCGACTAACCCAGATCTCAAAAAATTCTTCTAAGGTCCCAATTCCACCTGGCAGCACAATGAATGCATCCGAACGGTTTTCCATCTCAGCTTTTCGATCTCTCATGTTTTGGGAAACAATTAATTCAGAGGAGTCATGATCTGCGACTTCTTTTTCAAACAGCGCTTTTGGAATTACTCCAATTGTTTGGCCACCTTTAGATCTAGCACCATCTGCAACAGCACCCATTGAAGACACCGACCCGCCACCAGAGACTAATGTCCAACCACGGGCAGCAATAGCGGCACCGAGTTCGAATGCTGTCTTAATATGGACAGGGTCAATCTGTGCGTTAGCGGCACAAAAAACACAAACCGAGGTCATAGGTCCTTCACTTAAAGCTAGCTCCGCCATTACGGTAGGGGCATGGGAAACCAAATTTCTGCATCTGGCTTAGGTGTTGCCAACTATGTTGGCGACACCATATTAGATGCTTGGTTTCCAGCCCCAGCATTGCAACTAAAACCGCTAGCGGTTAATCTGCCAGAAATTCATGATTCAGCAACTTCAGTTTCTCGAAAGATTGTGGAAGTTGTAATTAATGATCTAAACGCCGCACCAATTGACGCATTGGATGCATATTTGAGATTGCATCTCCTTTCACACAGACTCGTTAGACCCCATGGATTAAATTTGGATGGCATCTTTGGCTTACTTGCAAATGTGGCTTGGACTGTTCATGGCCCAGTTCAAACAGAACATGCAGCCAATTATGTGCAAGCGATGCGGGCTAAAGGTGAAGATGCATTGATTTTGGGAGTAGATCGATTCCCAAGAATGTTTGACTATGTTGTTCCATCTGGGGTTCGGGTTGCTGATGCCAACCGAGTTCGCCTTGGGGCTCACTTAGCTGAAGGCACAGTTGTGATGCATGAAGGGTTTGTGAACTTCAATGCAGGAACTTTAGGAAAGTCAATGGTGGAAGGCCGAATTAGTGCTGGAGTCACTGTTGGTGCTGGCAGTGATATCGGTGGTGGTGCCTCGATTATGGGAACTTTGTCTGGTGGCGGTAAAGAAGTTATCTCAATTGGTGAGAATTGCTTAATTGGGGCAAATGCTGGAATCGGAATTTCGCTAGGTAATGAATCGGTAGTTGAAGCAGGTCTATATCTAACTGCAGGTTCCAAAGTTAAGCTGCCAGATAACACAACAGTAAAGGCCGTTGAATTATCTGGCGCTAAAGGTTTGTTATTTAGAAGAAATAGTCAAACTGGGGCAATCGAAGCAATTGTTCGAACTGGGTCTTGGGGCGGCTTGAACGCCGCTTTACATTAAACGCTCACTAATCTGATTTATTCTTTCATCTGTTTCAGTTAGTGCTGCGCGGATGAAATTCTTTCCCTTTGGTCCATAAAATGATCCAGGTGCAACCAAAATTCCAAATTGTGCCAGCCAAGCAGCACTTTCCCAGCCATCTTCATTTCTAGTCATCCATAAATACAAACCTGCTGAGGACTCTTTAATTTCAAAGCCAGCGCTCAAGAAAGCGGCTTGCATTGTTGCTCGACGTTTAGCATAAATCTGCTTTTGAGTTTCAGCATGATCTTCATCACCCCAGGCAGCAACACTGGCCGCTTGGGTAACACTCGAACTGATCAATCCTAAATGTTTCCTAGCCAACAGAATTTTCTCAATTAATGGCTTAGAGCCAGATATGGCTGCTGCTCGGTAACCAGCCATTGAAGATCTTTTTGATAAGGAATGTAACGCCAGAATGTTTGATAGATCTCCGTTATTGACTCGCTTATCCAATATCGAAACAGGTGGTTGACCACTTGCCGAAGCTTCCCAATCAAGCGTTAGATAGCACTCGTCACAAACAACAACCGCATTGTGTTTTCGAGCAAACATAATCCAGGCTTTTAAGGTTTCGATATCTGCAATTGCTCCAGTTGGATTGCCTGGTGAATTTAGCCAGACTAAATCAACTTTCTTAGCGGATACTAAATCTG
>Ga0315901_10004284_pt1 | contig 17836 bp, 17 predicted proteins | sample LakEriMetagenome_10_FD_203761 | JGI IMG/M metagenome (GOLD analysis project Ga0315901, IMG submission 203761) | Freshwater fungal communities from buoy surface, Lake Erie, Ohio, United States - Buoy 2 MA116 | ecosystem: Environmental > Aquatic > Freshwater > Lake | place: USA: Lake Erie, Ohio...
GCAGCCGTATGATCCAGAGTCAGGTCGGTTCTGCCCGAGCGGCCCCGTGATTCGCCCCCGTAGCTCAGTTGGATAGAGCGGAGCTTTCCTAAAGCTCAGGTCACAGGTTCGATCCCTGTCGGGGGTACTGAGTTTCCGCGTCCTTCACGACGTCAAGCGATTTTTCGCGGGCTTCATGAAGCGTTGAAGGCTCCTGATGGCCGCTGACGGCCGGTGAGGGTGCCGGGTAAGGTGCCGGGTAACTGGCGGCACGATCGAAGTCGGCCTCGGTCACCTTCAGGTAGTGCCGGCGGCGGATCCGCGAGCTGTTGCCCATCCACGCGTCGACCACGTGGGCCGGGTACTCGCGCTCCAGTTCGTCCGAGCAGCTGCCGCGAAGATTCACGAAGGTTTTTTCCCACGGCTCGAAGCCGGCCTTCTTGATGATCCGCTTGGCCTCGGTGCCCAAGTTCGGCTCCCCGTGGGCCCGCGGCACCACGAACTCCTGCCCGGGCTCGCGCTCCCGGTAGGCCCGTTCGAGGTAGGGGCGTAACGCCGGAAAGATCGGGACGACGCGGAACCGCCGGCCGACATGATGCTCCGTCTTCGAGGAGTAGATCGTGAAGCGATTCCGCTCCCAATCGATGTCGGAAAAACGCATCTTCGCGATTTCGGACGGCACGCGGGCGCCGCCGTACCTCGCCAGGGCGAAGATCACCTCCCAGTCGAGATCCGGGCAGGCCGCGATGACGCGGTCGATCGTTTCCCGGGGGATGAATTCGATGCGTTCCTCGTTCGTCTGGGACCCGCAGGACAGATCCGCGAACGGATTCTCCGGGATCAGCCGGCGGCGGCGGGCGGCCTCCATGAACTCCTTCGCCCGCCGGAGGTCGACCGACGCGGACGCCGTGGCGAACTTCCGCATCAGCCACGCCCTGTAGTCGTCGCCGTCGCCGGGCGTGATCGACTCGAGCGTGCGATCCTTTCCGAAGTACTCCTCCAGCAGCCGCCTCGCCCGCTCCTCGTTTCTGGCAGTGGTGTGCTTCTCGCGCGGGCGAGCTGCAAACAGTTTCGCCAGATGGCCCCCGAGCGTGATTTCCTTCGCCGGCTCGTCCGAAGGTCGCGCGCGAGGTGGAACCAGTTCCGCCTTCACGAGCTTGTCGTACAGCCAGTCCTCGATTCTCGCCAACCATGCCGTCGTATCGGCATCGATCGGACACCCAATCGCCGCGGCGGCCACGAGCGCGTTGATCCGGCTTCGTGTCACCTCCGCCTGCTGCTTGGAGATCGCCCCGAGCCGGATCGTTTGCGGCCGCTTCTTCTTCCGCTTGATGACGACCCGATAGGCCGTCACCGTCTTGCCATTCTTCAGCTTGTATTTCTCTGAACTGAGCGTTGCCATGTTTCTACTCCGTGAATGTGAACCGAACACCAGACCAACCATCCATGAATTGCCATGCGGCCTCGGCCGCCGGTGCTACGCCGCCCCGTCGCGGTCGAACGTCTCGCCCTTGGCGAGCCATGCGTCGAGCGTCGCGATGCGGTAGAAGACCTTGTTGCCGTGCTTGACCCGTGGGATCTCGCCCGCCTTGGTCAATCGCTCGAGCGACGAGAGGCTGATGCCGAGCATGTCGGCAGCCTTCTGCGAGCGGACAGCAAGCGGGCGAAGATCCTCTTCGCCGTCGCCGTCGCAATAAATGGTCTTCGAACCCATGCGGCACCTTGCGGGCCTTCCAGCCCGCCCGATGCATCGAGCCCGCATCCATCGCGAGCCTCGACGCTGGATTCAATGATCGAAAAAGCGGCCCCCCCGCAGAATCACACGAGCGCCCGTGCAGCGCCCGTGTTCGGGTCCGTGCCGCTATGCAGGGCCACCTGCCGCCGGCCGCTTATCGCCGCCGCCGCCGCCGCGCTGCCGGCTTCGTGGCTTTCGGCTTCGAGACTTTCCGCCACAGGAACCCAGTGCCATCGCCGTCGCAGGCGAACTTCAGCACGGTCGTGTCGAGCCCGCGGTTGAGGTTGCTCACGTCCCGGCGCCGGGTCTCGTCGTTCGTCTTTCGGCGGTGTGGGTCATCAATTCGAGGCGGCCACCCCGCGGCCTCGAACGCGCGGAGAATCGACACAATGTTGTAGGCCTGCTTCGGCCGCTTCACGATGCGTACGACCTTGCCGCGGTAGCGAAGTTCGCGAGCGTCTTCATCCCACTGCGGCACGGCGCCCGAGCCCGCCTTCCGCGTGGCATGAGCCGCCGACTTGGCTCCCAGTTCCGCGATTAGCACCTCCCGCCGCGGGCCGTTGATGAGCCCCACGGCGTGCGCGACCTCGACGATGCATTCATTCCACGTGGGCGTGCCGCGGGCGATATGCCAGAGTTCCGCGGTATGGTGCCGCTTGAGCACCGAGGCATCCGTTCCGTTGAACTTGCGGCGATCAGCGTTGGTGAACCGGTTTGCCCACAGTTCACGCTTCACTGTATCGCTGCGAATCAGGTTGAGCAGCCGCTCGAGGCTTTCGCGGAGCGCTGCGGGCAGGGCCTCGGCGTTGCTCTGCTTGTCCACCGCCACGCTCGTGCCCTCCTGCTTCGTGTTCCACGCTCGCCAGCACGAGCCGGGCCAGAATCTCAATCAACTCTGCTTGGGCCCGGGCCGCGGCGGCTTGCCGGCCAGCTTCAGGGGCAGCATCCATCGTACTGCAGTCGGCATCGGTCATCGGCACGCGTTTTCTCCGCATGGTCTACACCTCCTCGGTTGTGAAAACACCGATGGCGTGGGCGGCCGATTTGATCGACCGGGACCACGCCATCGGTGCAGATAGAAATGGAATCGAATTAGGCCGCACGCCGACGTGCCCGGCGGCTGATTAGCCGCCGACGACGGCGATACGGCCGGGAATCATCCGCGGCATCCCAATCGATGCCGTGCTGCGAAAAATCGACGGCGTGGTCATCGTCGGCACACCGCCGCGAACTCGACCGGGCGGGTCGCTGATCGTCACCGCCGCTGGCGTGCTCCAGATGGAACCCACGGCGGCGAACGAACGCCATCGTTTCGCCCAGTGCCGCCGCCACCGCGGCGAGAAACTGTTCATCGGTATGGAGAGACATCGTCATACTCCTTCCCCATGAGGGGATCGAAAGGAAAGCCGGCGACGAGAAGTGTCGCCGGCGTGCGAACCAGCACCGGAACGGCAACGTGCCGACCGGGCTATAGATAGATGTCGGGCCGCTTATCTGCGGCTCGACGGCATGGTGGCAGGCCCGGGGTCACCGGGTCAGCACGCTGAAACTCTGCAGGAGCTGCACCAGCAGCTTTGGGGCATGGGCGGGAAGCGTGGCCCGCACGATCGGTGGGCACTTGTCGTACGGCACGAAGCGTTCCCGCAGATGCGGCGGTTCGTGATTCGACTCGCCGTATCGCTCGGAGTGTTCGTCGGCGCCCCAGAGCGTGCAGCCGAGTCCGCCCGGCATGACGAGCGCCGCGGCATACACCACGCGGGCATCGTCGAAGTCCGGACAGTATCCAGCGGCGCGTGAGTAGACGAGCGGCCCCTCGAGCTCGAGATTATCGAGCCCCATCGTGGCGAGCTCGTCGAGCTGCGCGTTGATTGGGGGAATCGTGGAGTCGGCCAGCGAGAGGCTGGTCCGTATTAGATCGGTGAGGCGGGCGAGTTCCTCGGCCCGCCCCGAAAGCGTGTCATACATGGGCATATTCCTTGGTGTGATAGAGCGGCCGATACCAAACGGCTGCTCACCAGATATGCCCGGTTTTTCCTGCTTATTTAGCTAAAGCGGGTACTGTTCGTCGCCGCCGGGAAACCCGTGTCGCTGTAGTTGCTCAACACCAATTCACGGCAACGCGTTACTCATCCGTGAATCGCGTATGGCTCCACGTGATGTACTCGCAAAGTCCGTCGAGGTCTGGAAACAAGCTGGCCCGATTAACCCCGAAGTGATCGAGGTAATATCGGATGTCCGCAAAGTCCGAATTCGCGATCACGATCTTCTGCATTCGCGACCGAAGCCGACGATCCGCTTGCATGGCTACAAAGCGGGCGCCTTCCTTAGTCGGATAATGAATGGTGAACCATCCTTGCTGAGCCCTGATTCGTTCGCTAACCGTGGTCGGGACGAAACACCTCGTGCGTCGCTGTCTGAAGGGAGTTTCGTGATCTAGATCGACAACCCGATCAAGTTTTTTAGGACGAAAGCACCAAACGACTCCGGGTCCCTGCTCAGGCGTCGGAGCACTTGCGACCGCGAAGTAAAGCGCAGCAAGTGGGTTACGCGTCCAGTCAAGGAGCCGAGTTGCTAGCCCATGATGCTGAGCCAGCGCAAGAAGATCCCAGTCATTGCTCGGGATTGTGGCACGGAAAGCCGGTAGATTGCGACGGAACTCATCCAGCATTCTCCGCTCATCCTTCACTGGGTCTAGTCGCGGCTGGGAACGCGATTTTTGGCCGCAACCCCCAATCCTCTTTCTGCCCTCGGTATAGGCATTCGTCGTTACCGCCAAAACGATCGACGTCTTGCATAAACCGCATTAGCGGAGCGAAATCGGCGTGCTTGCCCATACGAAGAAGCTCTCAAGTTGGCTTCCGAATCGGGGCGGGCTTCCGCCCCGATTCGGACCAGTGACGGACACCTACTTCTCAATCGCGACGACTTCGAGCTCGCCTCCGTCCGACACTGCCACTCCCTTGCCGGCCTTCATCAGCTCCTCGAGCTTCTCGATGGTCTTTTTCGTGACCTTCATTTGCTGAGGCGCTCCGGGCATCAGCTTCTTGGGGATAACCAACTCGAACCCAAGTTCTTCGAGCACCGCGATGTCTTTCTGTCCTTCCGGGCCTGCCCCCATCGCCACGCACAAAACACCGAGAACCATTGCAATCGCCATCAACTTCTTCATGATTTTCTCCTGCGAGGCCACCAGCCCACCGAGGCCGGAGGATACAGACGTTCAGTATACCAGAAGCCTCTCCCCTGTCAAGCGGGTGCTGCACCTCGCGCGGTGGTTGCGTCCGTTTTTGGCAGCACAAGCATGCGGTGCGCGACCGCGTAGCGTTCCCCCGCTGCGATGATGGCTCCTGATGCCGCGTTCGCCGCCAACGAACCTCCTCCCGTTCAGCCGCTATGCCCACTCTCGACTGGATCGGAAAGCAAGCCGTCGTCAATCACGACCGCAAGGTGCCGTATAGCCTGCTGCACTGCGGTACGGTCTTGTCTGTGGGTGGCCCAATCCCACCCAAGCTGCACGGATGGATCGCGATGAGGTGAGTTGTCAGTTCGCAAGGATCGCCATGGCTGATCTAGAAATAAAGCTGGCCAGTTTTGCGGACAGCTATCACGAGGAAACCGGCAAATATCCTCTACGGTTTGTTTGCCCAATCACCCTCAAGGACGAGCTGGACGCAGAGTTGTGCGAAGGTCACATCCTCTGTAAGTCCCTTGCGGCGGCGCGGCGGGATACAGTGTTACAACGCAAGGACGTTGACAATGCGTTCGGTACGTTGGTCGAGAGCGATTTCGTGCGTCTGGCAAACCTACGGACGCAAGACAGCGACGAGCTTTTGCAAGGGGCACGGAGCCTGGAGATCACAGGGCCGAATGGTGAAAAAATGCCCGCATTCTTCTCCTGTGCCAAGATTACCGGGCGTCAGCAATTGAACATGTACGACAAGGCGGGCAATGTCGTGGCCCAGCCATATCTGAAGCAGCACACGCTGGGGCCCGGAGACCACAAGCAGCTTGAGGTAGTCTTCACGCACTCGTTCAAGAGGCACGCTTTTTCGGCAGCGATGGTGAAGGCCGCGTACTTGACTATGTTCAAGCTGTTCGGCTACCGCTGGGTCTTCGATTCGTGTGGCGACAAAATCCGGCGCACATTGTTGGCATGCCTGGAAGCAAGTAGCCGTAAGACAGCCCTGGCTCCCTTCGCACCGTTTGAAGGATGTGCGCGCGCGATGTGGAGCCAAGACATGAACCCCTCGCGCGGTACGCTGGAAGATGGAACCATGATGTTTCACTATGCGGAGGGCACAGTGGAATCGGGCCTACTTTTCGGTATCACCGGGCTGTACTGGGTGAATGACTTGCCGGTCGCGGTGACTCTCCCCTCTTACCAACGAGCAGGCCACCATTTCGTCGCAATCCAACACTACGAGGAGTTCATTCGGCAGAGCGGCGGCCCCTATAGTGCACACCTAGCTCGAATTCACGATGGTCAAGTCGAGATAGGGAGAGATCCCGTGCCCGTCGGGTATACGGCGGAGTTCCCACCAACAGCAGAAACCGCACAGTAGTTCTTGGCAAAAGTGCCGGAGCCGGCGGGGCGGCTTCACTGCTTATTCGTCGTCGCCCTGATCGTCGAAGAGCGACGATGATTCGGGCCGCATCGATTTCTTCCATTTCGGTGGGCATTCGAGAGCACCGGCGGCTTCCAACTCACCGCGGGTGATCTTCGGCCCAGCGCAGATTGCGTCGAGTAGCTTCGCCTGCTCCGGCTCCGCTTTGACGAGTAGGCCGAGGACGTGCAGGACGTTCAGAAGCTCCGTCGTGTATTCCGCGAGCCAGCCGTCCGGCTGAATCTCGCCGAGTTTGGACGGCGGCCGCTTGTCGCCCATCGGCGGCTTCACGCGGTCTTTCTTGCGGTAGCTGAACCACTGCGTCAGCACTCGTTTGCCCGACACCTCGTAGTTCCACACCGCCGCCGGCACGTTTTCGATGCGTCCCTTGCCGACGTGGAGCGTGCGGCTGCCCGCGTCATATGTCATCTCATCGGGCATGTTCTCCGCTTCAGACGGGATCGTGCCACCCTTCGGAATCTGGGGCGAGTCGGCGTCGGCCAGCCGCGGCGGCTTCGCCGGCCGGCCGGCTGCCTTGTCGATGCACCGCTCGCCAAACGTGTGCAGCCAGATCACGTGGCGGCCTGCCGCAACGGCCCGGCTCCACAGGTTCGCGTCGGCCGTCAGCGGAATCCGCAGGCCCGGCTGGGCGAGGTCTTCTTGAAACCGGGTCGTGTACGCGGGATTGGCGGCGACGGCGGCAACGTACGCCATGACGTCGTCCGGGGCCACCGCGACCTGCAGCCGCGCGGCGATCGTAGCGGCGAGCTTTGGCGGCAGGTTGGGGACTGTTGCTTCCCGGTCCCGCCAGAGTGGAAACACGCGGCCGCCGAAAGAGCCTTTGTAGTGATCGAGATCCGGCACCGCGGCAGTGATGGTGAGTGCGGGCCCAACGCTGGGCGACGTCCGTGCCAACGCCGTCAGATGGATTTGCCCGTTCGATCGTGCCGACCACAGTTCAGGATTTGGACGATTCAAAACCCTGTTGTCCGGAATGATCCACTGGCGATCAAACGAGCGAAAACCGTACGCAACCGGTTCTAAGCACGGCTCTTTTTCCTGCGCGATCGGAGTCCGGTTGTCCGGATAGCCCGGCAGTCCGGTCGACACGACGCGATTCACATGGCGGTCGCCGAGTTTGCCGCGGTTCAGATGAGGCGCAAAAAGCGTTTCCTGCTCGTCGCCTCGCGTCGCAATCAGTTTCTTCCACCGCTGCCGCAGGGACTCGGCATCCGGCGCGATCACCCACGTGCGCCCCGGCATCGTGCCCGAGCCGTTGTACGCAAAAAGCTCATCGATCGCGGGATACGTCGTCCACTCGCCGGTAGACGCTGGCAGAAACGGAGCCCGCCAGTCGGTTGGACAATCCTGCCACGCGGATCCGTCGATCGTGAGGTCGGCGAGCGCCGCGAACTTGAGGTCGCGTTTTCCTTCCGGCAGCGAGACATAGCGGACGCGGGCGGGCTCGTCGGCTTTCTTCGGCCGCGACCGTGACACCATCACGATGCAGACCGGTTGCTGGACGCCCTGGAAAATCCGCGTCGGCACATCCGGCTGGTGCCCCTCCGGCGAACAGTTGACGACCCAGACATGGTCGGCTGTGCGGCGCAGCCAGTCGCGCATCTTCTGGAAGCCTGGACCGTTCAGGAACCCGGCCACCGTGATGAAGCACACGACGCCGGTGTTCGCCTGCGGATCCTGATTGAAGACCTTCCAAGTGGCCCAGCGCCAGAAGTAGATGTAGAGGTTCCGCAGGTGCTTGGCGTGGGCACCGACGCCCCAATCCTTCGGCGGCATCCAGTCTTCGAGGATAGCCGTGGTGGGGCCGGCCAGGTCTTTCATGACCGGGGCCTGCCCCGCTTCCACCGTCACGTCTTCCACCCAGCCGCCCCGCCCTTTGGCCTTCTCCTTGTAGGGTGGATTGCCGAGCACGACGTTGATGCGTCGCTTCCGCTTGAGCTCGTTGGCGAGCTTCCGCTGCTCGGCGATCGCCGCAACGATCTGTGGCACATGGCCACTGTCGTGCCACGGATTGGAGAGCGTGTCGGCCACGTACATGGGCATCGGGTGTTGCGGTACGTGGCCGATGAGCTCCATGAGCTCAGCGTGGATCCGCAGCTGAGCGACCGCGAACGGGCCGAGCTGCATCTCGAACGCTGTCAGGCGATCGATCGCCGCATCGACCGCAGGACCGACGGCTCCCTCACCCTGATCGTCCTTGACGGTGCTGGCGATCCGGCGGAGGACCTCCAGAATGTATGTGCCGGTGCCCACCGCAGGGTCGTTGAGGGTGACGGCCGGCGCGGCGAGTCCGTCGGGCTGGCCGAAGTGCTCGCGGAGCACGTCATCGACGAGCCGCACCATCGGCCTCACGACCTCGGGAGGCGTGTAATACGAGCCGGTCTGCTTGCGGAGTTCGTTGTCGTAGACCTCGAGAAAATCCTCGTAGAAGTAGAGCCACGCATCAGGCTTGCCCTTGCTGATCGTGTGCCAGTTCACCGCGTCGAGTACGCGAGTGAGTGTCCCGAGCGAGGTTTTCAGCGCCTGTTCGTTGGAGGCGTCGTCCGTGAGCACCTTGAGGGCCGAACCGATGAGCGAGTTGGACTTGCTCAGCTCCTTCCCCACGCGATCCAGGTCGGCGCCGAGCTTGATGTCTCGGGCCCGGGCCATCAGGAGGCCAAACGTGACGGCCTGGGCGTAGCCGTCGGCGAACTGCTCGTTGTTGGCCTCGGGAAAGAGGAGCAGCCGCCAGTCCTTCGCGAGGCCGGTGAGCGCTTCGCTTCCAGCGTCGAGTTGCTCCGTCACTTCGTCCCTCAGGAGCCGACAGAGGCGGGCAGTGACACGCGCAAGCTCCGGCACGGTTTTCGGCGGTATCGGCTCCCACCGGAGAAATGTGTCGAAGAGAGCAACCAGATCTTGCGGGGCCGAGAGCGACTTGCCTGCGGTCGCTACGTCGCCATCGAGTTCGACGACGGAGCCCACCGGCTCGCCGTTTCGCCACAGGCTGAACTCGTTTCCGTCGGTATAGAGGAGGTTGGGCAGCGACTGGAGGCGTTGCCACTGCTCTTTGTCATGGCCCTTGTATGAGCGGGGATCGGCGCCCTTGCCGGGTGCCTTCACTTCGACAAAGCCCACCAGCGCCTTGCGGGCTGTGATGGCGTAGTCGGGCCGGGTCTTGAGGCTGGCGATCGACGACTCTCCGATCGCCGTCACGTCGCCATCCCGGAAGCCGCAGACCTGCGCGAGGGCCGCAAACAAGCCCTCCAAGGGCGCACGCAGCTGGTCTTCGGGCTCGCCGCTGGCGGTCGGACTGGAGAGCTTTGCCTTGGCGGCGTGGCCGTAGGCGGAGATCGCGGAATCAAGCGTGGTCTTCGTCATGACGGCGGCGGCCTTGAAGCGCGGGGGGCGAGGGCGTACGATTTCCACACATACAGAGCACGGTTCTTGTATCTGATGTCTGCATCCCTCGTAAAGGGGATTATCGGCAATCGGGCTCTGATCGGTCACGCCCGCTCGTCGGGGAGTCTTTGTGATGCCACTTTCTTCGGAACTCCTTGCCCGTCGGCTCCGTGAGGCTCGGGAAGCGGCCGGCATCACGCAGCAAACCGCCGCCGATGCCCTCGGCCTGCAACGAACGGCGATCATCCAGATCGAGGCAGACAAGCGGAGCGTGAGCTCCTTGGAGATCGCGAAGTTTGCCGATCTTTACTGCAAGTCGATTGCGAGTCTCCTTGATACGCGCGACGAGCCTGCGCCCGAAGATTCACTCGTAGCGCTATTCCGCGCGGCGGGTGCCGTGAAAGACGCCGCATGGCGAACCGACGTGGCTCGCTGCGTGGAGATATGTCGTGCCGGCGCGGAGCTCAAGAAATCCCTCGGCGGTGGCGATCCGTACTTGCCCCCTTTTCACGATGTTCCGACGCCGCAAAACAAGGCAGATGCAGTCGAACAGGGCTGCAAGGCGGCAGAGGATGAACGCCGCCGGCTCGGTCTCGGGATTCAGCCCATTCCCGACATGGCGGATTTGGTCAACGCACAGGGAATCTGGGCGAGCGGAGCCAGGCTTCCCGACGAGATAGCCGGTGTGTTTCTCAAGGATGCCGACGCCGGCGTCGTGATCCTTGTCAACTACGGGCAGGCTCGGGTGCGGAAGCGATTTTCCTACGCTCATGAATACGCACATGTGCTGTTCGATCGACAGGCTACGGCCATCGTTTCTTGGGAAAACCACAAACACGATCTGCGGGAGACTCGGGCCAACGCCTTTGCCGCCGCGTTCCTTTTGCCAGCCGCAGGAATTCAGTCATTCTTGACGGCGCGTTCCAAAGGCGGAACGAGCGTGACGGAACACGCTGTCTATCGGCCGAATGACGAAGCAACGCCTCCGCTTCTCGCGCGGCGCAGAGCGCCACCGGGAGCGCACGCCGTGACGTTCGAAGACGTTGCTGCCTTGGCCCGCATGTACGGAGTGAGCTACCAAGCCGCCGCCTATCGCCTCATGAATGCGCAGGCTGTGAGCCAGAAAGAAGGGGCCGCGCTCTTGGAAAAAGAAGCGCACGCCACGCGGTACCTCTCGATGCTCCGGCTCGAAGACGATGTGCCACGGCGACCGGACCGTGAGATTACTCGCGAGGTCGTTCACCTAGCGCTCGAAGCATTTCGACGGGAGGAAATCAGCGGGGGCAAGCTTCGCGACCTCGGCAAGTTACTCGATGTGCCTGTGAAGGACCTCTTGGCCCTTGCTGAGGCGGCGTGACGATGCCCGCGTCGCCAAAGTGCGTCGCAGTTGATTCTTCCCTCCTGATCAACTTTCTCAATGTTGATCGAATCGACTTGCTGCGCGCTCTACCGGGTACCGCGTGGTTCGTGACCGAACACGTCCGTTCCGAGCTGACCGATGTCGACCAAGTACGGCGATATGAAGAGGCTTTGGCTGTAAAGACGCTCAGCGAAATACGCGTCGACGCGGTCGAGGAATTGGTCACTTTCGGCACTCTGCTTGGGCTTAGGCTTGGCAAGGGCGAGTCAGCAACGATCGCCGTCGCCATGTATCGCTCATGGGGCGCGGCTATGGACGACGCTGTCGCGATCAGGAAAGCCAAGGAGCATCATCCCACCCTGTACGTGCTCAAGACCCAGGATATTGTTCGCTCGGCCATCATGTCGGAGTTGCTGTCAGTGCTGGAGGCTGACGACATGAAGCGAGCCTGGGAAGAGAGGTTTCGGTTTCGCCTCCAGTTCGACTCATTTGCGGACATTCTGCCGCCCGAAGGCCCGCGTCACGAGTGAGTTATGGAAAGCCTTCAGGATTTTTTCGCTCGCGAGGTTGCTGCCGCACAAGCTCACATTACGGCAATGGTCGAACAGCAGAATCGCTTTTGGCGCGAGGTTCACGAGTCCCACGATCAGTGGCAACGGGCCACAGCGATAGTTTGCAATCGGCTGCCGGTGCGCGGCTGGTACATGAGTGGCCAAGAACCGGCGCCGCTCGTAGTCCAGTTGGCCAGGCGCATCGAGGCGGAGGCGTGGGCCGATGTCGATCGCCTCATGTTGCAGCACGTGCCGGTCTTTAGGCTGGACGCAGTGTCTCCGAGGCTGGCGAGCAAAGGCGTTCCAGTTTATTGCATCGATCGGCTTCGACGCTTCTTCGATCATCACCAGAAGGGAAACTACGAGGAGGCGACGTATCTTGGAGTGCCTCTACTCGATGAAGTGTGCTTGCATCTTTATGGGACCGAGTTCACGCGAAAGTCGCCCCCGACCTTAATCAGCTCAACGTCGGCGAAGGCGGCCTTGTCATCGCTCGGACAGGAGTTCGTCAGCGACTTTGGGTCGCTGCAGAACAAAATCGAGGACGCACGGCTGCAAGACGAGGACTATTGGTGTCGACACGCGATTCTGCATGGCAAGATGCGACGGCCCATGGGCATCAAGGACTCCGCAAAGTGCTGCATGGCTCTGGCGTTCCTCATCCGCAACCATGACGAACGGGAATAGGTGTGTTGGCCAAGCTGCGGCCGCGCCGAGAAGCACTGCGATGCGGCAGCAAAGCTCGGGGCTAGGCCAATTACCCGTTGGTACTGTCCGCGCTGTCTCGCGGCCCGCGAGGCGGACTGAGACCGGTCTGCCAGGGTGGCAATGAGCGGTTTGTATATCCTTCACCATGCCTGCCGCGCTCTCGATCAACCGCGCGCCAGTGCTCGCACTCTGGGCAGCCGTAGTGGCACAACGGCTAGGCTTCCGCTGGGATGAGTCGCTCAGTCTCGGCAAGGCGCTTGCGGTCCTGAACGCGCAGTCGAAGGGGCGGCGGCTCGGGATCTTCAAGCCGCACGAGGAGCCGACGAAGGACGCCCGCGAGCGGGAACGCGGCGAGCAGTTCTGGATTGAACTCTGCGGCCGACGGGTGCCAGCGAAGAACACCGCCGACGGCATCCGAGCCGTCAGCGGCCGTGCCGTGGTGACAGCCGAAAGTGCGGAGGCCTATTTGGAGACGAAGTTCGGCGATCATTTGGAAGCCGCCCGGGCCGCCATGACGACACTGGCCCACGCGTACCCGCCGCGGGAGTTGGCGGCGGAGGCGTTTGCCCTCTACGAGGAATTCCGGCCTGTGATTCCTGAGGGCGTGAAGGGCTGGGGAGCGAAGGGCGTGCTCGATCTGCGGAAGATCCGCTCGCTGGCGAAGGAGTAGACTCCCGCGCCGGGGGCCGCAGGCCCCCGGCGCGCGTGATTTTTTCCCGGCCCGGAAAGGACGGTCGGTCGCATTGGACGCTTGAGCCTGAAAGTCGTGCCGGGATCGTCGCGAGACGAGGTCGTGGGCTGGCTCGGCGACTCGCTCAAGGTGAAGGTGAAGGCACCGCCCGAGAAGGGCCGGGCCAACGAGGCGGTCGTCGCCTTGCTTGCCGACCGACTCGGCGTCGACGCATCGAGCATCGCCGTGGTGAGCGGTCACGGGTCGCCCGCCAAGATCGTGGCGGTTGACGGCATGGACGACGAGGCGATCCGACAGGCGTTTCCTGCGAAAAGCCCGGGAAAAGCGGGGACATGAGGAGGCGGGAATAAGCGAGTTACCCGTTCGGGAAACGCACCTATTCCCGCCTCCTCATGGTGTTGGAAATCCAGCCTTTTTAAGCGTTTTTTGGCCGCTGACGGTCCCGCGGCCAGCCGGCAAGAGGCCGGGTACGCTATTTTGGGATTATTGCTCCACAGGCAATTATCGAGAAATAGAATACCTGCATGCCACGGAAGCTCGGACAGCTCGAAAACGCCGCCCTGTCGCTCGCGCAGATGCGGAACCTCCGCACCCTGCAAGTGGGCCAGCTGGCTTCTGGGCTGCGCATCTCGGCAAAGCAGGAGCGGGAGCTCCTCAGCCGCATGTCGCGATCTGGCCTGATCGCCAATGTCCGCAAGGGCCTGTACCTGTTTCCGCCGAAATTGCCTCTCGGCGGCATCTGGACACCCGACGAGGCCACCGCCATCAACGCCCTGATGGCGGACAAAAATGCCCGCTATCAGATCACGGGCCCGAAGGCGTTCAATCGATACGGCTACTCGGAGCAGCTCCCCTCCCTCACGACGATCTACAACGACGCGATCTCCGGCGAGCGACGGATCGGCAGCATCTCGCTGAAGTTGATCAAGGTCGCCCGCGACAGGCTCGGCGGTGTCGAGAAGGTTCGGACGCCTACAGGCGCGACCCTCGTCTTCTCGTCACGTGCCCGCACGCTCGTTGATGCCGTCTACGACTGGTCGCTGTTCGACAGCCTGCCAGAAGCCTATGACTGGATCCGCAACGAACTCGCCGCCGGCCGGGTGACCGCAGATGAAGTGGCCCGCGCCGCCGTTCAGTTCGGGAACATGGGCACGATCCGCCGCATTGGCGTGATCCTCGACCGCCTCGGTGCAAGCAGAGCCTCTGTTTCTCGCCTCGAGCGAGCGGTGAAGACCACGACCGCGAAAATCCCATTGGTGCCCACGCGGCCCGCTCGGGGCCCTGTCTCAAAGCCTTGGGGAGTTGTGATCAATGAATAACCGGGACAAGGCTCGCGTCAGTCTTCATGAGGACGTGCCGCTGTTTCGCGAAGCGATCGCCTTCACCTCCGCCAAAACGGGCTTCAACGGCCAGGTCATCGAGAAGGACTATTTTTGCACCGTGCTGCTCGAGGATCTCGCCCGCCACGGAGGCGTCGATCTGATCTTCAAAGGCGGCACGTGTCTGGCGAAAGTCCACGCCGGCTTCTACCGGCTCAGCGAGGATCTGGATTTCGCGATTCCGATGCATGTGAGCGCAAGCCGGACCGAACGGAGCCGTGCCGCAGACGCTATCAAGCGTGCGGTAGCGAACGTGTCGGAACGGCTGCCCTGCTTCTCCTGCCAGACCGAACTCAAGGGCGCCAACGACTCGACGCAATACAGCGGCATCGTGACCTACCGCTCCGGCGTGAGCGGGGAGCAGGAAACCGTGCTCGTTGATGTGAGCGTACGCGAGCCATCCTTGACGGCGCCCGCGATTCTCCCTGCCCGTACTGTCCTGTTGGATCCGATCGGTGGACGGCCTGCCGTCCCCGATCTCGACGTCGCCTGCATCACGGCGTTGGAAGCCATGGCAGAGAAATTCCGCGCCGCACTGTCGAGACGGGACGTCGCGATCCGTGACTTCTACGACCTCGATTATGCAGCAAGGCACTTGTCCGTGGACTTTGCCAGCCCGTTGTTCATCGACATGGTGCGTCGCAAGCTCGCGATTCCGGATAACCCGCCGGTTGATGTCGGCAAGGAGCGGATGACGGCGTTGCGGCGGCAGGTGGAACCCAAGCTCAAGACGGTGCTTCGGGAGAAGGAGTTCCGCGACTTCGTCCTCGACCGGGCGATAGCGCTGGTCGTTGAAATGGCCGCACGGGTCGTCTGAGCGTCACCCGCAGCGACGGGCGAATTGACGGGCCTGAGCACGCCGTGAGGCGTGGCTTTCCAAGAGATAGATGCCGCGGCCGGCCAGCCACTGGGCCAGTGACACGCGGATATGGCGAGCGCGGCCGGAGGGGCGGCGCTCGTAGAGTGTGAGGATGACCGTGCCGTCGGGCATGTACTGCACATGCCGCACCGGTCGGTCGTTGAACGTGGTGATCTTCACCGTGGAACCTTCCGTGAAAAAAGAAGGCAGGGGCGGCACCCGAAGGCACCGCCCCTGCCGTGATGAACGTTGAATGAACCGTCGGGGCTACGACGCCTTACGACGGCGGCCGCCGGTCTTTCGGTTGCCCGCCTTCAGCCAGTGCTTGCTGCACCACTGCGGGACTTGGTCCGGCTTCTCCGTGAGCCGGCTGTACGGTTCCGGCAGGCCGGAGGCTTCCATGAGCTTCACGATCTTCGCGCAGTTCTCCATGTGGTACTCGGTGAGGCCGAGGTCCTTGGCGATCTGCTTGTAGGTCTGGCCCTGCAGCCGTCGCTCCACAATCACCCGGGCGTGCCGAACGAGATCCGGCTCGTGGAACACATTCACGAGGAGCGTCTTCTCGAGCATCGCCGGCGGCTCGCCACCCCCCTGCTCCGCTCGACGCAGAGCATCGGCCACGCCCGGTGGGAAGGCCGCCACGAGGTTCAGCGAGAACTCCAGCCGCGGCACCACCCGCTTGCCGTCGATCCGCATATAGGGGATCACGCGGATTGGCCCCGCAAGCAGCTGCCGCAGGATCACCGCCGCCCGGCCCTCCTCGCCGAGCAACTGGCCCTTCACGGCCTCGAGGTGCTCGAGCAGCTTGGCCGCGCTTGGTAGCGGAGCCTTGCGGCCCGCCTGCGCTTCGAGCTCCTGCCGACGCGATCGGACGATCGCCAACTCCTTCTCGCGGTCCGCAAGCGATGCCGTCAGTGACTGGAGCTTCCCCTCACCGTTCTCGATCGCCGACACCAACCTGTCGATCTTCGCGAGGATTCGCTTCTCTTCGCGGGCAAGCGCCTTGAGATCCTCCGCTACCGATCCACCTGACTCATACAGCTCCCGCACGCGGGCGAGCACCGCGTCGCGGACGCCGTCCAGAGACAACACCTCGGTCGCCACCGCTTCGAGAATCGTTGGTTCGGTGCGCTCCCGAAGACAGTAGACCCGATTCCAGCATTTGCCTTGCGCGGATGCAGAGCAGCGGTAGGAGCCATTCGTCTTCCCATAGGAATACATCGGTTCGCCGCAGATGCCGCACACGAAAACGCCTGAGAGCAGACCGCGCCGCTGCCGCGTGGTCCCGCGGAGCGGATGGCCGGCACCGCGGACAGGCTCTTTGAACACACGCCTGCCATCGACCACCTCGTTGGCCTTGTACCAGAGATGGTCGGACACGATCCGCAGGTGCGGGCTCTGCCGCGTCTGGATCTTGTCGTCGTCGTTCCAAACCAACTCCGACTTGCCGGTGCGGAGCTTCCGCTTCGCGACCTTCTTGCGGTTTGTTTCAAAGCCGCGGTAGATCGTCCGACGGATGATCGCGTTGACGTTGCCCGCCGTCCACTTGGCTTGCCTCGCCCACTTCGCCTTCGCGAATTTGATCGAGTCGAGCCACTCGGCCACCTCCGCCGACCTCTCGCCGGCTGCGATCCGCTCGAAGACCTCGCGGATGACGCCCGCCTTCTCCTCGTCGATCTCGTCGTAGAAGGGCCCCTTCGCCGGCTCCGTCTCCGTCGCCGGCACGGTCGGCCGCCGCTTGTAGCCGATCACCGTGTTGCCGACGGCAGCGCCGCGGGCCCACAGGCCATCGTGAGCCCGCTTGATCCGCTGTCGGGTGTAGAAGTTCGACCGGCTGTGCTGCATCTGGCACGTGTGGAGCCGCTCGGACCAGTCTTCATCGGCAGTGTCGATGTAGTCGGACGGGCAGATGACCCGGACGTCGGCATCCACCGCAGAGTTGAAGAGATCGCCAGCCCGCGCGTAATGGCGATACAGACGGCTCGACTCCTCGGCGAGGATGAGGTCCCACCGCTTGGCCTCGATGCCGGCCCAGACCTGATTGATGCCCGGGCGGTCGGCGATCTCGCCGCTCACCTCGGGCTCCGTGATGACCTCGACGGTGACCTGCTGGGGCTCATAGCCCTTGGGCAGGTTCGACTCGAGGAACGACCGGCAGGATGCGACCTGATCCTCGATGCTCGACTGCCGCTGTTCCTCCGTGCTGAACCGGGCGTGGATCAGGACGCGGAGCGGCTTCCCCGAGGGGATGACGATGGGTTGGCGGAGGTGCATCATTTCGCACCTCCCTTCCGGCCCTTCGACCGTGTGGCCTTCTTGGCGGCCCCGCGGCGGCTCCCCCGTTTCGTGGTGCCGGATTTGGTGCCGGGTGACTTTCCCTTTTCAGGTTTTCTCCGGGTTACACTGCGTTTGTTGGATCCCTGTCGGGGGTATTGGGATAAAGCGACACCTCTTCTATAAATCACGGTCTTGGGAGTGACGACGAGGCAGCGCACCCCGGCGATCGTCTCGTTCTCCAGTGTCGCGCCGAGGGCCTTCGTCATTCGCTGCGCATTCCCGTTGCGATCGGCG
>Ga0315901_10004285_pt1 | contig 17834 bp, 21 predicted proteins | sample LakEriMetagenome_10_FD_203761 | JGI IMG/M metagenome (GOLD analysis project Ga0315901, IMG submission 203761) | Freshwater fungal communities from buoy surface, Lake Erie, Ohio, United States - Buoy 2 MA116 | ecosystem: Environmental > Aquatic > Freshwater > Lake | place: USA: Lake Erie, Ohio...
CTTCTTCGACGAGTTTCAGACCCATTCTCGAATCGGCCTGTTGTGGGCAACTTCCAAGAACTTCGCGCCGATCTGAAGCGCTCAGAAGCCAGTTTTAACCCACAGATTTTGCGGAAGAGGCACTTTTTTAGGTGAACTACCAAAGACATATTCAAGAAGATTGCTCACTCCATCACCATCAGAATCCTCTGTCGCTCGGTTAAGATTTTCCCCGTTCAAATGTATCTGCGCCCACTGTTCCCATGAAGTTTTTGGAGAAACCACATTATCAACTCTGGCAGTCTTCATCAGGAATGGTTGCGAGCTAGCCTTAATATTCCCCACGATTGCAGTGGCCTCAGCCGCATTCCACTCTAGGGCAGAAAGTGGATTACGCGCTTCCGCTGCCTTGTGCTAATACGGAAATCATAAAGAAAGCCTCAAATGGCCTGCAATCTGTCCATTCTGCGTAGCTTCAAAATCAAAAGCCATCTCCCGCTCTTTTCCTTGGCGATTTCCTCGGCTCAGCGTATCAATCTCGCATGAGCAACTCTGCAGAACAAATATCCGAGGACATTAAAACCGCCATGCGAGCCAAAGATTCGGTCGCGCTCAACTCCCTGCGCGCCCTGAAAAGCGCCATCACCAACGCCGCGATCGAAAAAGGTGGGCTCGGCACGGTCCTAGACGAACCCGAAATTATCGCGGTCGTTCGCAAACAAATCAAACAACGTCAGGATTCCATCGAGCAGTTCGAAAAAGCAAGCCGCTCCGAGCTCGCCGAGAACGAAAAGGCTGAGATCGCCATCCTTTCCAAATATCTTCCCGCCGCTTTATCCGAAGCACAAATCAACGAATTCATCGCCCAAGCGATCCAAGAAACTGGTGCCACATCCAAGGCAGACATGGGTAAAGTCATGAAACGCACTCAAGAACTTTGCGAAGGCCGCGCCGATGGAAAAACTCTTTCCGCCGCCGTCATGTCCCGCCTGTCCTGATCTTCCTACCCAATCCCCCAATCCCCTTTTTATTCCACAACGATGTTCGAAGTCCGACAGAAACCAGAAATGGTCGAGCGCGCCCTGCTCGTCCGACTCTATTTTGATAAAAGCGAAGCAGAGGAGTCTGCTTCGTTGTTAGAAGAGCTTGGCGAACTCGTCTCCACTCTAGGCATCGAAATCGCTGAGTCCGTGCTCGCGAAATCTCGCGAAATGCATAAAAAATATTTATGCGGAACGGGTAAAGCGGCAGAAATCGTCGAACTCGCCAAAGCCCATCAATGCGACTGCATCGTCATCGATAACAACCTCGCCCCCTCCCAACAACGCGAGTGGGAGAAACTCGCCGATCTCTGCGTCATCGACCGAGAAGAAGTCATTCTCGATATTTTCGGAAAACGCGCGCAAACCAAAGAAGCCCGCTTACAGGTCGAGCTAGCCAAAATGCAATACGCCCTTCCTCGGCTCGCTCGAATGTGGGGACACCTTGACCGCGAAGGCGGTGGCGGTGGATCCGGTGGCGGCGGTGGTGCCGAACGTGGTATGGGAGAAAAACAAATCGAGATCGACCGACGTCTCGCCCACCTCAGCATCGACCGTTGCAAACGCGAACTCGAGATCGTCCGCAAGCAACGTAAAACTCAACGCAAGGAACGCGAGAAGCTCGATACTCCGCACGCCGCTATCGTGGGCTACACCAATGCTGGAAAATCGACGATGCTCAACATCATTTCGGGTTCCGATGTCATGGCAAAAGACATGCTCTTCGCCACGCTCGATACCACCACACGCCGCATCGATCTACCAGATGGTCAACCCCTTCTCATCACCGATACGGTAGGCTTCGTTCGAAACCTTCCTCACCGTCTCGTTGAGGCTTTCAAAGCCACTCTCGAAGAAGCTGTCCTTGCTGATTTTCTCATCCACGTTCTCGATGCCACATCACCTGAAATCGAAATTTTTCAAGCCACCACGCTGCATGTGTTAGAAGAACTCGGCGCCATCGATAAACCCATCATCACGGTTTTAAATAAAATCGATAAAGTCACCGATCCTTGGGAACTGATCTGTTTGGAGAAACGATTTCCTGATGCCATCCACGCCTCGGCCATCACGGGTCAAGGACTTGATGAGATCTATAAAGCCTGCTCGCAGGTTCTCGCAGATCGAGTGACGCATGAGAACTATCGCATTCCGCAAATGCGCGGAGACATCCTAAACCTACTGCACAAAGACGCGAAAGTCGTCTCGACCGAATACGATGAAAACGACATCATCGTCACCGCCATTGTTCCCGCAAACATTGCCGGCAAACTCAATGAATTTCTCGTTGTTAAATAATTCCAGATATGCGTGTTTTTCTAACATTTCTGTTTTTATCTCTGACGCTCAGCGCACAGGAATCCGAACCCAAGATTCTTAAAGCCCTGCCCTTGGAAGCGGAAGCGGTCGAACCAGAGCTAACTCCCATTCCAAAACCCATTGTCGTTGAACCTCCAGCTGCGCCTGAGAAACTAAAGGAGACTCCGCCTAAAGAAAAACCGCCTAAGGAAATCCCACTTCCAAAACCAACGGAACCCTCACCTATCGACCAAAAACCCACTGGCGATGACGCCACCCGCCTCCAGATTTTTCTAGATCAAACCAATTTCGGCCCAGGTGTGATCGATGGCAAAATCGGCCTCTTCTCCCAGCTGGCTGTGAAAGCATGGAACGAAGTCAACGGTCATCCCCTAGACGATTGGAAAGCCGTGAACACAATTGCCCGCGAACAAATCACCAACCCATATGCCGTCGCACTCGTTCCTGAAATCGTCACAGAATGGGTCAACGACAAGCTTTCAACCAAACGCAGCGAACAAGCCAAAACCAAACGCATGGCTTACCGCTCCATCGCCGAATTCATGTCGGAACGCTACCATACCGACATCCCAACCTTGATAGCCCTGAATCCAGAAATCAAAATTTATAACCTCGCACCCAAGGATAGCCTCAACGTCCCGAACGTCACTCCTTTTCTGGTCGAAGACCTAACAGATCGCGCATGGAAAGAACTCGAAGACCTCTCGGAACGCTATGTCGTGGTCGATACGAAAATCAACCAAGTCCGCATCTTCGCCGCTGCCCCGCGTCCTGCCATCATCACCGATCCTGAAGCGCCCGCCGCCCCTGTCGCCAACAGCGCCCTACTCGCCTCGTTTCCTATTACCCCAGGCAAACCCCAGTTCATTCAGTTTGGCTCATGGAAACTCCACAACATGGTCGCCCTGCCATGGTGGCGCTACGATCAACAACTCCTCGATACCGGAAAACGTTCGGAAAACGCGCTCATGATCCCACCCGGCCCGAACTCACCCGTCGGCATCATCTGGTGCGGAACCACCCGTGCGGGCATCGGCATGCACGGAACTTCCGATCCCGAAACCATCGGCCGCTCCCGCTCCGCAGGTTGCATCCGCCTTTGCAACTGGGATGCCATTCGCCTCCCCACTCTCATCCGCCCTGGCGCAACGGTTGAAATCCGTTAGAACAAATCAACTCATGAAAACATTCACCAAGTTTACCATCCGCTTTGCCGTTTATTTGGTGGTTGTTGGATATCTTTGCGCCGATCTTTTTTTATTCCATGGTCCGCTAAGCAAACGACTCAACGCCTTCGATCCTAACAGCGATGAATTCAAATCAGGTGATGTTGTAGCTCGCGTGTTCGGTTACAAAATCTCCCGCAAGCAGCTCGACCGCGCCATTCAGGAACGTCTTTTTCTCGAAGGGAAAAAGCTCTCAGACTACAATAAGGCTCAAATCAAACTCATCGAGTATGCCGCCCTTGGTGAACTCATTGACCACGAACTCCTTCGCGTAAAAGTTAAAGTTAACACCAATGATTTACAAGTAACCGACGAAGAAATCGATACCCGCCTCGAACTCTTTGCTAAAAAATTTAGTACCCATAGCGAACTCGATACCGCGCTGAAATCCCAAGGATACCAGAATATCGATGAGCTTCGATATCGTATCGCCGCCCGCATCCAACAGGAAAAATACGTCGCCATGCGGGTCGATCCATTGGTCATCGTTTCCGAAGATGAGATCACTGAATTTTACAACACGCATCGTGACAATTTAAAAATTCCAGAACGCATCCGTGCTCGCCACATTTTCATCGCTACCCTCGGCACCCCAATAGATGAAGCTAAACAAAAACTTCAATCCGCCCTAATCGAACTCCAGAGCAACACCAAAACATTCGACGAACTAGCCCGCACCTTGAGTTCAGATCCAGCCACAAAAAACCAAGGTGGCGATCTCGGATGGATGTCACGTGATCGACTCCCAAAAGACTTTGCAGATTCTTTATTTCTGTTAGAAAAAAACAAGCCCAACCTGATCCAAACCAAACTCGGTTTCCATCTTGTGGAGCTTACAGACCGACTCCCCGAACAACCCCAAGCACTTGAGGTGGTTCGTGATGAAATCAAAACCGCCCTCGCCACAAGCAAACGCCACCAAGCCGTCATCGACTTCCGCACTGCACTACGCCAATTCGAGAAGAAAAAAATCGATATCTACAAAGACCGCCTCGCCAAATAATGCTCCACTCTCTGAACTTGCGCTTTACTCAAAGGCTTACGATAGATTGACGATTGATGATTGACTTCACTTTGTTCCGTCCAAGCTGTCAGGACTTCGTCAGATTTGACAAGGTTCACATTGCTCACTCTGCTTTGTTGAGGTTTGATTTTTGAATGAAGAAGTTATCCCCCCAAGAACTTGAAGATCGGCTGATTGATTTTGCTGTTGCGATTATTGATATGACTGAAGCACTGCCGAATAACAAAGCAGGCAATCATGTCGCCGGTCAGTTGATTCGTTCCGGGACATCACCAGCGCCGAATTACGGAGAAGCACGCAGCGCCGAATCTAAGAAAGATTTCGTCCAAAAGATGAAGATTTCACTCAAAGAACTAAGAGAAACAATGATCTGGCTTAAAATTGCATCGCGTAAGCAAATGATAGCCGGAATTGGAATTGATAGATCGATCGCAGAATGTAATGAACTCATTTCAATCTTCGTCACCAGCACAAGAACCGCCGATGGCAGGTGATTCATCTCAGTTCAAAAATCAAAAATCGTCACTCATCAATCGGAAATCATGTATCAGCTATCTTAGCGCTCTAGTAGTCTCTCCATTCACTCTTCACCATTCACTCTTCACTCTTAAATGAAAATCACCGTCCTCGATGGCCACACTCTCAACCCCGGCGACAACCCGTGGACTGAAATTGAGAAACTCGGCGAACTCACCGTTTATCCTCGCACCCCTGTCGACCAAATCGTTGAGCGCGCGAAAGATGCCGATATCATTCTCACCAACAAATGCCCGTTGAACGCGGCAACCCTCGCCCAACTTCCGAATCTCAAATTCATTTCCGTCCTCGCGACCGGATACAACATCATCGACACCAACTATACCGCCCAACATCACATCCCTGTTTCCAACGTTCCCATTTACAGCACCGATGCCGTGGCGGAATTCGTTTTCTCCGTCATCCTCGATTTCTTCAAAAAACCCGCCCAACACAGCCTCATGGCACATGGTGGTGATTGGCAAAACTGCCAGGATTTCTGCTTCTGGAAAAATCCGAACTTTTCCGAGCTCGCCGGCAAAACCCTGGGAGTGATCGGCTTCGGCCGCATCGGCCAACGCAGCGCCGAGCTTGGCGCCGCGTTCAAAATGAACATCCTAGCCCACTCCCGCTCTCGTTCCGCCCATACCTCCTTCCCCTTCCAATGGGCATCCATTGATGAAATCCTCGAAAAATCCGATATCATCACCCTCCATTGCCCACTCACTCCAGAGACCCAAGGCATGATTTCTGAAAATTCCATCGAAAAAATGAAATCCTCCGCCTTCCTCGTCAACACCGCCCGCGGCCCTCTCATCGACGAAGCTGCCCTCGCCGCCGCCCTGAACTCAGGCCGCATCGCCGGCGCCGCCTGCGACGTCGTCTCCGCCGAACCCATCCTCCCCACCAACCCCCTGCTCGGCGCCAAAAACCTCACCCTCACCCCCCACATCGCCTGGGCCGCCACCGAAGCCCGCCAACGCCTCATGACCATCACCGCCCAAAACATCCAAGCCTTCCTAGCCGGAAAACCCATCCACACAGTATGATAATTTGATGAGATGAAAGCTATAGGTCATATATGACCTATACGACCTACAAATCCCCCAATCCCCCAATCCCCAGCCCCCCACCACATTTCTTCTTGCCTCCCCCAAATTCCGCGTTTAAGGCGGTCGCACCCCAAAAAGGGACCCACACCCATGAAGTTACACACACGGAAAGTCAAAAAGTCCGCGATGATGGCTCTCGCAAGTCTCGTCCTCGTTACCGGTTGCGCCACAAACCTCAAGGATCACAAGGATCCTTACGTCGTTAAATCCACCGAAGAAGGCAAAGCCTCTTGGTATTCCATCAAGACCAATTACGGCACCAAAACCGCCAGTGGCCAAAAACTTTGCAACAAAGCCGCCACCGCCGCCCACAAAACCTTACCCATGGGAACCAAGGTTCGCGTGATCAATCTCGCCAACAATAAATCCGAAATCGTCACCATCACCGACCGTGGCCCCTACAAAAAGGGCCGAGTCATCGACGTCACCATCGGAACCGCCGAAAAACTTGGTTTCGTCCAACGCGGCGTCGTACCTGTCAGAGTCGAAGTGCTTTCGCACAAGGAGTGATGATGGGGATTAGATATTAGGATATTAGGGATCAGAGACCGGAGGACATCCCCAATCTCTTAATATCCCAATTTCCCAATCTCTTTTCTCGAAAAATCTTCCACTTTTCCCTTGCCAAGGCAGCTCTGGTGGCTAGTTTTCGCCCCCCATGCCAAGAGTATCTGGAAAAGCAAAAACACGGAAGGCCGTCGCCAAGCGCTTCAAAGTCACTGGCACAGGAAAGATTCTGCGTCGTCATCAAGGAAAACGCCACTTGCTTCAATGCAAGAGCCGCAAGCGCAAACGCGCTCTCGGTAGAGCGGGCCTTGTTTCCGATGCTGACATTAAAAACGTCAAAGAGAATCTTCCTTTCCATTGATAGAGAAGTAAACGACAGCCCACGACCTCGTCCGCGTAACGGACGACCTTTACACAGCCTGATCCGATAAACCGGAGACACGAACAGGTGAGACTGCGGAAGGAATGATAAAAAACGACTTGTTCACAACCAAACAATAACATGCCAAGAGCCACCAATTCCCCAGCAAGTCGCAAACGCCGCAAGCGTACGCTTCTTCGGGCAAAGGGCTTCCGCGGTTTCCGCTCGAAGCTCTTCCGCTACGCCAAGGACGCTGTCCGCAAGGCGCAACAATACGAATATCGTGACCGCAAAAGACGCAAAGGACAATTCCGCCGCCTCTGGACCCAGCGTATCAACGCTGCCGTCCGTAACGAAGGAATGACCTACTCGCGTTTCATCGAAGGCCTCAAAGCCGCTGGTATCGAAGCTGACCGCAAGATCCTCTCGGATCTCGCCATCACCGACGCCGCTGCTTTCTCAGCCATCGTTGCACAAGCCAAAAAGGCCCTCGAAAACAAAGCACAAGCCGCGTAATCGTAGCCCTCTGTTAAAATCAAACCAAGCCGCCCGACAGCAATGTCCGGCGGCTTTTTTGTTTCAGCACCAGGATTACCTGTCACTCTTGCTGTTTTTAGGAAGCATCTTGTTCGCCTTGGTTTCTTTCTATTCGAGCTCTGAGAGGCGCTGCTCGAAGCGAGCCCGATAGTTGTCTGCCATATCAGGGAAGCGGGATCGAAAACGCTCAACGCCCGACCAGAAAGCATTCTCATCGAAACACTCGAAGTCATACGACGAGAAAAACGCGAGGTTGTGTAATGCATCAGCCAGCGCTCCGCAATATCGAACGAGGCGGAACTCGCGGATCCAGTAGAATGGGCTGATGATTCGCCATCTAGGCCATGGAGCAGTCACTGACTCAATACCTCGAATCTCCAGCATCGCAGAGTAAAGCAGATAATTATATGCCAACTTCCGCTTCGGATCTACTGGAGGTGGTTGGCGCATTTATTCTGCAGAACGATAGAGGAATGGCAACGCCGGTGGCGAGCTCGAATTCAACTAGCTAGCTTGTCGACGGTTGCATCTCATGGCTTGTTGGGCTTCTTCTTTATTCTCTGAAATCCACGGGAAAAACATAGTAACTACAAGTATAAGTCACTTCTTAGAAAACAACGAAACACCACAGTTCATACAGCTTGTTGTTAAATTACTCCATACCGTTAATCCTGAACGCGTTCTTTTTGCGTAGAAATTGTTGCCGCACCTTGGGCAAGGTATCGTTTGTTCATAGAATCCTGATGCGACCATGCTAATGAGAGAACCAAATGCTACAATCGTTCCTATTCCTTCTGATATGGACGAAATCAGTAGCGATCCCGGAAAAAATAGCGCGATCAGTCCCCAATCAATCAGTTTGAGCCGAATCAAGCGCCTCAAATTTTGATCATCGTAGTTGTCGCTCATTTTATTTGCCCAACAGTTTTTATTAGTAGCATCCCGCGTGTGTATATCAGGCGGGGTTGACTTCCAGATCAAATCGAAAAATCCCAATAACGACAAGGAATTTGTTAGGTTGAGTGGGTACTATCAGGGAATTCCATGCCGCTGATTTTGACGAAACTTTCTTTGCTGATAGTATCCTCTTGTTTCATGGATACGATCTGTGATCCGTGCGAATTTTAATAGATTCATCTAGTAAATATACATCCCTCCCTCACCCCCTCACCCTCACCTCTCCTGAATCCAATTCCAGATGGCTTCGTATTGCTTCGATGCGTCGCCTTCTAGGACATTTTGGAGGTTCGATTTATTTCCTTCTGCGTATCTTGGCATTTTGCTTCCTGGCATCACTGCAGCGGGATGGTCCATCCAGCGGTAATAATAACCTTCACGAAATCGTTCGGAAATTTGTACGAAATTGACTGCGCCAACTTCGAATGCAGCGGTGGGTTTGATGTCACCATCGCCATGACAGGTTGTGCAACCAAAACCTTCGGTGCCGATGAGTGAGTGGCCAATTTTTACCATTTCAGGATCGGTTTTCATTTTTTCCGGAGCACTCGGACTGAAGCCATGGAGCCGGGATAAGCCTTCGGCAAAGGGTTTTGCATGGGCGTTGAAAGCTGGCATTCGCATACCGAGCCATGGTCTTGCGCGTTCTTTGACGGTTCCGGTTAGAACCTCTTCGATGTAACTGGTATGCAGCATTTCACCGATGTAGGTGAGCTGTGGGCGTGATTGATCAACCCGTTCATCCAAACCTTTGACATGTGCCGCGAGTTTTGCGGTGGAGCCATGGATTGAGCTCAGCAAGGCAGGTTGTTCATCTAGCGCATGACACGAGATGCAGCGTTTTACATCGATCTGACGACTGGCAAATTCGGCGTGATTGTCTTTGGTCAATGAACCGTGACCCGATTTTGAAAAAGCAAGCAAGGCTTCCAACTGTTTGGGATTGAGGTTTGGTTTGGGTAATTTTTCCTGTTTCTTCTCACTGGAAACACAGCCTTTTTTTGCCCAATCGATTTTAAAGATTTCGTCGAGTGAAGCCGCCTTGGAAACACCACCTGGCATCCCGGGGTGGCAGGTTCCGCATTGCAAACTCTCGGAGACGGCCGCTCCGCGTGTGGCGTCGCCTTTCGGGAATGCGTAACTGAGTTTGGTTTCTTTACCTGATGAATCCGCCTCAAGAAATGCTGCGAGGGATTTCGCTTCATCATCCGACAACTTGAAATTCGGCATAGAAGTATAAGGATGAAACGCTTCCGGCTTTTTCAAAAATGCCATCAATTGATCAGGAAGATATTTCGATGCAACGTTGTTGAGAGGAATACGATTCGAGTCATCGCCCGTTTTCTCACCCGCAGGATCATGACACGCGACGCAGCCGAGTTCGTGAAAAACCACACCACCGGCTTTTACGAGTGCTGGATCTGGGGTGGTTGGTTTGAGATCTTTTTTCGTGGCAGTGGAAACAAGATAAGCCGCGAGATCGGCCGCTTGTTGAAGTCCTTGTGGAGTCGATGGATCGACCATGTGAGGCATTTTGGTGCTGGGGTTCATCGCCTTGGGATCGGCGATCCATTTCATCAACCACTCCTCTGTCACCCTGTCACCGATACCAGCGAGGATAGGTGCAATTTCTAACAACTCTGGCATTGGCGTCGCACCGAAACCGTTTGCAGGCGCATGACACTTTGCGCAGTTTTGTTCGGCGAACACCTTGCGGCCATGACGCTTCATGTCAGCCGCCGTAGCTGCTTCATCTGCGGTCACTTCATAAGCACTAGGAGGGATCGTCTGGCGCGCCATGCCTTCCTCTTCCCAATACAAACGAATCTCCCCCGCTCCGTCATTGGAGCTTTGGTATTTCACCGATAAGGCATGCACTCCTGGATTGAGCCTCAAGCGCGCCGATTTTATGGCTCCGAATTTTCCTGCTTCGGTAAGCAGCACTTCACCATTGATTGATAGCTCCGCTTTCGCTCCCTGTCCTTCGAAGGAAAAAACGAGCCTGCGTCTCTGCTCGATTTTTAAATTACCTATCCACTCAGTTTCGAATTTTTCGGGCTTCAAAAACGGAGTCGCCACCTGACCCGCTGGGACCGACAATGCGACAATTCGATCTAACCGTTTATCGGTCGGTTCGCCTTGTTGGGAAAATGTGGCAATGAGATCCGCTTGCGCCAGGCCAACCCATGCAGCCCCTGCTAAAAAACGAATGAGATATCTCATAAATCTATTTGCCGTAAACCGTGGCGTGGATGTCTCCGATCATGAGATCGCCATCTGCATTTTCCAGATCGTAGGCGACTTTGAGCGACATCGAAGGCTTCATGCCATCGATCACCAATTCCACCGCTTTACCATCTGCTGAAAGCTTGGCTGAGCTGATGGTGATTTTATCGCGCATCTTGTGTTTCTGTGATTCCGATGCCAAAGCTTTCTCTAAAGCAGCTTGATCTGGGGTATCGACCGAGAATTCGCCGGAACCGTATTGTGGTCCGCGGACATAATCCCAACGTTGACCTGAGTAGCTGGTGTTATCGTTAGCGAGCTCAGCATCCAGCTTGGTGGAAAAATGAATTTTCACGCCGGTATCGGTGTATTCGAGTTTCTCAGGAAGATTGATGCCGACTTCTGGATTGTAACGCACGCGTTGAAACGCGCAATTGGTTGGAGCGTTGGTCTGCCAACCACGGAAGCCCAAGACATACATCGAGCCATCTTGGTGGAAGCGTGCACGCATCGCGGAAGATTGCAGAGTAATCGGCAGTTTAACCACCCCGCCCTGCATCTTGCCATCTTTCTCAACCGGCAAAACGCGATACACGGAAGACTTGCCATAAGACAAATGAATCAACTCGCCTGTCTTAAGACCAAATTTGGCGAAATCAGGCACCCATACTTGTGAGCCACCCGAGTTGTCCACGTCCATCGGAAGATAAACCAATGGCGCAGTGTAAGGCGCATCGGCTAAAGTTTGACGTGTTTGATCTGTTCCGAAAAAAACAGGTGCTTTCTTGGCAGTAACGTAGTTGATCTTGCAACATGGCTGCCAAGTGCCTTCATTCTCACCCGTTGTGATTTGTCCTTCAGGTCCGACACTGAGTCCACCCGGTGCACGTAAGCCTGTGGCGACCACTTCGAATTTTTTCCCATCAGGCGAAATTTTTGCAACGATCCCGTGGTGCGGTAAGATTTGTTCGAAATTACGACCACCACCTCTAACAGGCCCACCTTTGGAGAAGTAGAAATTTCCTTCCTTGTCGGTTTGTAGATCGAAAGCGAATTCGTGAAAGTTCTGTGAGATATACACATCACGATTGAAGGTCTTGTAATAATCGATTTCGCCATCCTTGTTGAGATCGATGAGCTTGGTGATCTGATCGCGACCGTTCACATAGATTTCACCTTTGACGACTTTCAATCCGAGCGGCTCAAACAAGCCCGAAGCGATACGCTGCCATTTGAGTTCTTTCCAATCACCTTTGAGTCCTTTAACGATCCATACATCGCCGTTCCATGAGGAAAGGGCAGCGCTGTCTTCATCGATGAAATCGAAGCCACCAAATCGAAGATTCGCACCCCATGGGTTATTTTCAGGAAGAGTTAGGACATCAGTCACATAGCTGGTGTCTTTTTTATCGGAAACCACTCCTGCGGTTGTTATTACCTCTTGCCAGATGCCGGGCCCACCCGAGGTGAGTTTCTTGAAATCGGGTGCTTTCGCCAAGGTCGGCGCCGCACCTCTTGCAAAAGCGATCTGCACGGCGGCTTCGGTTTTTGCGGCGGGAATTTGAGCGAGCAAGCGCTTCGAGTTAGCTGATTCGACAACCCATTTCACACCAGCCGATGCGACAACTTCTAATCCGTCAGCGGACTTTGCAGATTTTCCATCTGCAGCGATTTGAAAGTCACCCATTGCATCAGCGACCAACAAGGTGAGCGCTTTATCATGAGCTGAAATTTTTAGGGAACGCGTGACGATAGCCCCTTCTCTCGTGAAATGATCTAACACGGTTGATCCATTGACTGTGTATTCAATAACCACTTCACGACCATGGCGGTAATAGCCCGTATACACCGCATGTGGCATATTTCCGAAACCTTTGAGATTACGCTTATCCTCAAATGATCCATCCGCATCTGCCCAACCAGAACCCTTTGCGGTAATTTGCAACGGAGTTTTGTTTCCCATGGTAATGAGTGTACCGTGTGCACCCGTCCAGGGTGTCGCGCCCCACTCAATCGTTTCTTCAGACACTCTGACGAGTTGCAAAGTTTCAGTATCGAACAATCCACGCCAGCCTTCTCCTAAATCCAGAGAAATTCCTTTCAAGGCAGCTGTGCGCTTCCCATTACCATAGTAATCAGCAAAGGTATTCATCCATGCTGGTCCCACATCCATTTTACTAAACCAGCCATCATTGGACTGCTTTTTCTTCTGAGCAAAAAGGCACTGTTGGACTAAAATTAAAATAACTAAGGGAAGTAACCTTTTACGCATACCCCGAGCTACCCGAAGCCCCTTTTGATGGGAAGCAAGAAATTTTAAAATTCCACGCTTCACCTGTAAGGCAATACCCTCTTTCATACAGCCATGATAGACATGCTCGTGCGACTCTACGATCTGCCCGATACCGCAGACTTATACTCAAAAATTCACGACCAAGGCATTACCCTGCGGCGTGCAAGAGCCTTTGAAAAACATACCATAGCAGCGTTTGCCCGAGAGCATTTCTCAGAAAAATGGGCAAGCGAGGTTGAGGTCGCCACCACCCGACAGCCGATCTCTTGTTGGATCGCCACGCGTAACAGGGAAATTCTCGGCTTTTCGTGTTACGAAACCACTCAACGCGGTTTTTTCGGCCCGACCGGAGTGATCGAGTCCGCACGCGGCACAGGACTTGGTAAAGCCCTGCTCTTCAAGTCATTGGAGTCGCTCCGCGAAATGGGCTACGCCTATGGAATCATCGGTGGTGTAGGTCCACGCGAATTTTATGAAAAAAACTGCGGAGCCATCGAAATCCCAGGCAGCGATCCCGGCGTCTATGCTGACATCCTTCCTTAAGCTCTAACAGTGAGTCAGAATACCTACACAGATCTATCCGATCGCTTCGGACCGATGCAGGTTAAAGAACTGCGTCAAAGCCTACGTCGTGCCAGTTTTGTGTATCCTTTCATTTGCATACACCTGTTCGCTATCGCAGCGGTATTCTTTGAATTCAAATTCAGCATAAAGACAAGCAGTCCTATGCCTGGTGTTTTTATATGGAATCCCGAACAAATCGGTCCTTTCTGGTGGGTAGCCATGAGCATCTGCGGAATCATCATGCCGCTTGCCGGGTTATTTCTCATGCCTCAGGAAATCGAGGAAGGAAATCATGAGATGCTCCTCCTCACCACGATCAATCGATGGCAAATCGTCTTCGGAAAGTTTCTCACTCTCTGGCTTCTAAGTTTACTCACTCTAACATCTCTTCTTCCCTACATCATCATCCGCTATTTTATCGGTGGTATCGAGTGGTTCAACGAAATCGCTAACACCGGCACCGTGATCTCAATCGCAGCCATCTTGTCTGCGATTTCGATCGCTGCCTCTGGCTTCCCGACACTTCCAAAAAAACTCGGCATCTTCTGTGTGATGTTATTTTCAGCAGTCGGTGGTGGAGGGATGAGTATGCTCGGTGGAGGTATTTGGATGAATATGGCCAAGGCTTCTAAATGGGCACCCGTCGCCATTTCTTTCTACCACGCATGCGCCTTCATCGTCGTCGTCAGCTACGTCATCCTTGGATTACTCGTCGCTCGTTCAAGGCTGCGACTTGCGGTGATGAATTTTGAAATCAAACCCTCTTCCTTGCTCGTCATCATCATTGGACTCGCTCCTTTCATTGTTGGCATGTGCGCAGCTTTCACCTGTGGCTTCGGCAGCATTTTAGGAACTGTCCTGCTTACATTCCTCGCCTGGAACTCGGATCGGACACCCAAAGCACCCAAATGGATGGTCGCCCCACAACCCAACATCCCACCACCGCTTCCACCAAGCGGCACACAATTTACCGCGCCAATGACTACGCTAAGTGATACGTCATTCACTCCAACATATGATCAGCAATCCACTCCGACGTATGATCCGCCAAGTGATTTTTCAATCGATGCGTCGAGTGATTTTTCAAGCAACTCATCCAATGATTCGTCGAGCAGTTCGTCCAGTGATTCGTCAGGTAGTTCATCCAGTGATTCGTCGAGTTGAGTATTGAATCTCGCGCAACACCCAATGAGCACTAGCGAATTATAATTTACAGCGAAGCTCAAATCGTTTGGACGGAGTTTACGTAGTCAAAGCCGCTAAGACGCAAAGGAAGAGTTTTTTAAGTGAATGTTTTGTGAGGGGTAAGAGTAAAATGCTGGTACTCGAAAATAGAAGCAAATGGTTATAATGAGTTCAGATAACTGAAATTTACTCAAATTTTATCAATCCTCTTCCTTTGCGTCTTTGCGCGAGACCCCTTCAAAAAAACCTTCACGCGAAATCAAACACCCGCATGCACACCGACCCTTGTCGGCAAGAAGGGCGCTCTAAGAGCCTCATCTAAATCGAACAATCCTTCGAAATCCTCTGGCTTATCGGAATCCTGTTTTCCGAAGACCTGTTCTTCAATCAATCGGAAAACCATGTTCCCTACATCACGAGATTGGCGAACTCCCCATTCCTCCATCAGCGTCGCAGCCATCGGACCGTATTGTTGCAGACCGAAATCCCGAAATCCTTCTAGTAGCTCTTTCCCGCTTACATGCCGATTCCTACCTGATGTTTCTTCGGTAAATCTTTTCAATGTGAAATCCAAAGCCTCTTTGAGGAAGAAGTAAGCCTGCCCATCATAGCGTTGATCTCGCTTCAAGATCGAAACAACAGATTCTTCAAAATGGATGGGTTGCATCTCGATAAAGTCGCAAATCACTCAGCGCCTGTCAAAGCGAGAATTCACGATGAAAATCACCATTCAATCCCGACCAAATCTTTATCATAGCGTGCAGCTTCTTTGAAGCTGTCATCCATCTCAAAAGCTTTCGCGAGGTAGTTGTGGGCGCGGTCCTTTTCTCCGATCGTCCAAAGATAGCAAGCCATGTTATAGTGATACACAGCCATCTCGGATAAAACTTCAGGACCACGGAGTAAACATTTCATCGCTTCATTCGTCTCGCCGATTTCGTGCAAGCAGAACGCCGCACTGAGGAAAAAATCTGGTTCATCCACTGCTTCCATGCAGAGAGCCTTTGCGGTCTCCGCCCCATGCTTCCAATCCTGCATCGCCATCTCCGCAGCCAATCGCAATTCTAACACAACTCTCTCATCCGTGTTTTCTTTTGGGAGGTTTTTTAGCTCATTGAGCGCATCGGCAGGCATTCCCAATTCCAGCCAACCCGATGCCGCCCTGATGATCTGCTTAGTTAACATGCCAAGCACTATTAGCAGATCCCGAACCACTCCGCAACCGAACCAATGAAAAAACTTACTTGGACACAATTTTCGAAATAGGAACCACGAAAAACACCAAAATCACGAAAAAATCAGGATAAAACCATGAAGGCAACCGCATCAAATGACACTGAATGAATCATAATTAATCATTTCCCCTTTCGTGACATTCGTGTTTTTCGTGGTTCAAAAAAGTTTCAGGTTGAAACCATTTTCCTGTCACCCCCACAATCCCCCATGCGAAACGACTTCTACAACTCCTTCGATACTGAGCGCTTGGAGGAAACCTCGACCAAAAAGGATTATCGCAGCCCTTTCCAGATCGACCGCGATCGGGTCCTCCACACCACCACCTTTCGCCGACTCCAAAACAAAACCCAAGTCTTTTGGTCGGGCGAATACGATTTCTACCGCACCCGCCTGACCCACTCGCTGGAGGTGGCTCAAATCGGAAAATCCATCTGTACTTGGCTTTTAAGGCAACCCAACTCACCACTCTCCGACTCGTTTTTCATCGATACCGACCTCGTCGAAGCCATCTGCCTCTCCCACGACCTAGGCCATCCGCCTTTCGGCCACGCAGGTGAAAAGACCCTGAACTACCTGAATCGTGAACACGGTGGCTTCGAAGGAAACGCCCAAACTCTTCGTCTTCTCACTGAGCGAATTTTCTCTGCCAAACACACTGGCATGTCGCCTTCGCGTGCGTTTCTCGATGGCATCCTGAAATACAAAACTCTTTGGTCGGAACTCATCAAGAATGGAGTCCCTCCAAAAAATCATTTCATCTACGACTCCCAACATCGCTTCCTCGATTGGAGTATTGGCGGAAATGATTTTCCTATCGAGCTCACCCCAGGAAAAACTCGCGATGCATTTAAATCCATCGAATGCCAAATCATGGATTGGGCAGACGATACCGCATACTCTCTGAACGATCTATCCGATAGCGTGCGCGCAGGATTTCTTCCCATCGAGAAAATCGAACAATGGGCGAAATTGAATAACATCGAAACCTCAGAGAAAACCCCGCTCGACGATCTCATCCAAGCGATACGTGCGAACAAGGTTGAGCCATTTGTTGGAAAACGTATCGGAAAATATATCACCTCCACTCATCTGGAACAAGACGTCAATTTCCTCTCCGCCACCACCAATCGCTATCGCTATCGACTTATCATCGATCCGGCAGTCAAAGCCGAATCCGCTCTCTTCAAACGCCTCGCTTACGACGTCGTTTTCCTCTCTCCAAAACTCAAACAACTCGAGCACAAAGGTTCCTACATGCTTAGGAAACTTTGGGAGATTTTTGAAACCCGCTACATCCACGACCTCCCCATCGACGGCCAAGATTTCCAACTCCTCCCAAACGACACCGTTCAAGAAATCCATCAATCCCCCGATCCAGCCACGAGAGCCCGCCTCATCTGCGACTACCTCGCCGGTATGACCGACGGCTACGCCGCTAGAACTTATAAGCGACTGTTTTCGCCGGATTTTGGGTCGATCAATGATCTTTGACCGGAACGTCGAACAATGGCGCGGCGTCAGCCATTGCCACCTCTATCTAGTCCACCCTCCGATTCTTTAACTAGGTTTATTATTCGTTTAAGACCAACAAGTTCTATATTCTTTCCCCTAGAAAATTCGTAAGCTGTCCCGCCTCAAACGGAATGTCTGATTTGACACACTGAGTTAAACTATGGCCGGTCAACCCGCACCGACCATGAAACCAAAAGACAATCAATCCGAATCCGCCCGTTCACGCCGCCATTTTTCCG
>Ga0315901_10004287_pt1 | contig 17831 bp, 28 predicted proteins | sample LakEriMetagenome_10_FD_203761 | JGI IMG/M metagenome (GOLD analysis project Ga0315901, IMG submission 203761) | Freshwater fungal communities from buoy surface, Lake Erie, Ohio, United States - Buoy 2 MA116 | ecosystem: Environmental > Aquatic > Freshwater > Lake | place: USA: Lake Erie, Ohio...
ATTTCCAATTCCCACAAATAAAAAACCCCTCTTTTAAGGGAGGGGGTTTTTAATATATTTATTTGGTTATTTCATAGGTTCTTTTGTGTCAATGTAACAATAACCTGGTGTCTTAATTCCTAACGATGAACAATAATCAACAGGTCTCTTTGTTTTGGAATCACAACTCCCTAAACTTTTAATTCCAAGTTTTGAACATGGTACAATATTATTACTTTGTGATGATGTCATTTTATCTTTTATCACTTTTGGTTTTGTCGATGATGACGGTGATGTTTGTATTCTATCTTGGATTTGTTCAGAAACCAATGGTTTAGGATCACCAAGCTTTGTTTCAACCATTTGTTTGAATTTACCAAGCTCAATTTTCATTCCACCTGAATGTTGTTCACGGATGGCGTTTTTCTCTTCCTCAGAAAGATTATTTAAAATGTGTTTCATAATTTTTAGTTTATAATAAATACTAACAGAAATAAAAAACCCCCTTCTTTTCAGAAGAGGGTCTTGTTCTATAAATTTTAATTTGATTATTCATCATCAAACATACTTTCCAACTCTTTAACAACCTCACCACCATAATTAATAATCTCATCAGCTTGTTCATCAGATAAATCCTCATCTCTATAAGCCTCTTCCATTATCTTATAAATTTCATTAATACACTTTTCAACTTCATCCAAGTCATCTTCTTCCTGCATAGCATGATTTCCAACCATATCTATTATCTTAAAATAATCTTCAGTAGGATCTTCCATTTGTTCTTTAACCAATTTCTTCACCAATTTTCTGAGATCGGATTCTGTTAGTCTAACTATTTTTTTCATTATAACCGTTTCCAATAAATACCAATTTTTCCCAAAAAATTTCCAGAAAATTTTTCTCCCCCAAATCCGTGATTTAAGGTATTATACCCCCCAAACCGACAATATGACAGGGAGGGAGGGGGGATACGGTGGGTATAAGGGGGGAGGGCCCCCATGCCAGGGAGGGGGTTATCCACATTTAGTTATCCACAAGTTATACCCCCCTCCTATGTGGATAAGTTAATTTGTTATTGTCAGGTTGTCACTATGGGTGAAGGTTGTTCTTCTTCAGGTGGGGGGAAGTTCCATCTGAATGAGGATGCTCCGAATGCTTTATTAAACTGATCTCTATACTCTGATGGTATGGCTTGTGACTTCTGTATTCGTTTGATGTCTGCGTCGAGGTCATCTTGTAGTCCCTTTAGTTTGTCACGGTCTTCTGAGGATCCGAATGTTGTGAGGTATACAGAGTCGTAGTAATCTCTCCTCCATACTTTTTTGATCATGGTGGGGTCCATCCATTTCTCGGGGGTTGCTCCCACTGACTCGAACATTTGTGGTGCGTCGATATCCACGTTAAAGAACATCATGGATGAGTATTTCTCTACATCCTCATCGTTATCTATGTATACGTTTTTGATCCATGGATATTTCACCATGAGACCTCTTCTGATGATTCTAAAGATGGGGGACTTTTCTACTTCCTCTTTTGTGGTCATGAAAAATAAATTTGGTTATATCATAAATACTTCGGACCTTTGTTATGTCTGAAGCGGGAGTGTAGGACGGGCTGGGGGAAACACCTCTTGGAGCTAAATCAGAAGTAGCTTGCTTGGACCCCCACCATTTGGGGCAAGAGCGTAGTACAAAGGTACGCCTTATTATTCACTTGGCCAAATTTTTTTTATTGGGGATCTTGTCGTAACTTCGTGGTATGATATACCTTAAAACCCCCACCTCTGAGATGACCGTTCATCAGATCCGTATGGTTGTATGCGAAACAATTAAATGGTGCGAAACAAACTTGGGTGTGAAGACAAAGAGTCGGACCCTTGAGTATTGTGTTCGGACCTTGGGGGATAAGTATACTCCCGCTTATGGTATGTATGATCCCGTGAAGAATCGGATTTACGTTTTTAGAAACTACGCCCCCACCGTTAAGATGGTGGTGAAGTCGGTCCTTCATGAATATACTCACTTCCTTCAGAACCTTCGTTGGTATGGTCACGTACTAAATAAGGTGGGGTATAATAAACACCCTCAGGAAATTGAAGCCCGTGTGATGGAGGAGTTATACTCTAACTGTTGGAAGGAGATTAAGAGAAAGCTTTCTTGATCGCATCGTTCCCCCACTCCACAATATCCTTGGGGGTAACATCATGGTCCTTGAGTAGACCTGAAAATAATTCTATTTGTGCATCCACGCAGACCCACTCATTCGTTGAGATGGGTTTTTTTGTCCACCCCACTTTTGGTCTCTCGTAGTATAGTGTCCCCACCTCTTCCTCCTCATTCCATATCTCCACCCTCGCATGGGTGTCATCTTGTCGTGTAACCTTGGGGATAAATAAAGTTTTCCACATGTTTGGAACATATAAAAAATTATACAAATGTGAATAAAAACCCCTCTGACAATATGACAATGTGGATAACTTTGTTGAGAAATATTTGGATTTGTCAAAATGTCAGGGGAGCGTTAGATGGGGGATAATCCCCTCGACACATATTTCCCCACTTTTCCCCACCACTCATTCCCACATTTTACCACCACTATTGTTGTTCCTGATAGTATAAAGACCACTTTTTCCCCTCTCCTGATAGTGCCAGGACCAGTTTTTTTAGTGTTATATTTTCCAGCAAAAAAGGGATAGTTAGGTGAAAGGTCGGGGGAGTGAGTTTACGAACCTTTAATCTTCAACGAGTTATGTTTTAGATGACCCCTCATGTGGTGGTTATTACAGTCCCCTCCAACGAGAACATCTCATATATGGTGGGAATTTGTGGGGATAGTCAAGTTATAACTTTACCCTATGGGTATGAAAGTAAACTTATATCTTTACCCCTTGTAAAAGTTTATGGTTATAACCGAATAATCATCACGAAGTGTAGTCTTTTTCGGTTATACCTGAAAACTATTCCATCACCATCTCACATTGTTCATTCATTAGTGGGGGACAACCTATAAGGTGGGGGATTTGGAGAAATTTGATGGTTCTATATTTTTCCAAAACTCATAAAAAATTGTAGATTTGGATAAATTGATATTTATTCATATGGAAACAAGAGTTCTGTACGGATTGATTAGAAAGATTATAATGCCTAAGTACCCATGGATTGATGACTTTGTTTGGACTACTCGTTTCTATGCGGGCAGTCAGTACTATAATTTGGAGATATGGGTGGATCCTAAGTCTTACGGAAATTTACCTGATAGGGTGGAAAGAGATATACAAGAGGATGTAACCACACTTTTTAGATCAGTTGGTCCCCCATCAGGTGTTTATTTTGATGATGTAACTATCTTTACTAAGGATTAGACGATTATACAACAAGAGAGTGAATGAAGGACCATCCACGGAACGTTAGTGTAGTGGATTGTTTTTGGTCCGAAATGAACGAACTTGGTGGATAATCTATTTGTGGTGATTATACGTGGTGATAATAGGTTCTTGGTATTCGATTGCAATAAAGTTGTACACCTCATCATATGGGAAATCTTCTTTGTCTGCAATAAGTTGTGGATGTATATCATCTATGGTCATTGATATTACATTACCTGCAAAACTTCCTAATGACATTGATTGTCCACGGCTTTTTTGACTTTGAAGTTGGAGAGTTGCATAGTTAAGAGAGTCTTCGAAAGCTTGAGTTAACTCGTGCATAGAAACCCTTCTTTTAAGGAAAGTATTTTCATTAATCCCCATCATTTGTTTGATCCTATTTGTCTCTTCATGCAAGTTCATAAGAATAAATATTTATCTTTGTATTATGGTAAGTCAGCTACAAAAAGTATGTGAAAGAATTATAGTCCCTCAGTACCCTGAGATCGACCATGTTGAGGTCGAACAGTTTGGTCTGGATGGTGGATATTACCGTGTTAATTATTACATGAAAAAGGATTTCGCGACTCGTGAAGACTATATCAAAATAGTGGAAGATACCATAAGTTTATGGAGAATGTTAACCCCCGAAATTCTTGGTGATATTTTTGTAGACTTTAAATTGATTGACGATTAAAATCTAGTACGGTCGACACTTCCCCTGTCCATCCGTCGGCTAAGTAACCGTTCTGTAAATTCTTAATTGCGTAAATTGCTTCTGACTCCGAATCAAAATGGATTGCGGTTTTATAACAGTCTCCTATTCCACAAACCATTTCTTTTATTGTATACCACCTTTCCCAAAAGAATAAGAACTTCTTTTTAACTTGTATGGTATATCGTTCTGATTTAATATTACACTTTTCATAATATGTGTGCTTGATCACTCGGAATATTGGAAGATTTTTCATCTCCTAAATTTAGTTAATCTGTAATTTGAAAGAAAGAATAATTGTTGTATTTTTGCAAAATGGAGAAGTTAGTGTTCGAATATCTCAGTGGATCCAATCCCGACGTTTATATCAAAAAGACAAAGTTTGGTCATTGTATTTGTGTCCCCGATAAAAATATACAATGGTTTCAGTTGGAGGACATCTTGATCAAGAAAATTCAGTCCATGTTTTCATGTTCAGAAAGGGTTGCAGAAAGATTGGTGGACGTGTGGGTTAACAGTCGTCCCGTCTATGTTGAAATCCCTAATTCCACTAACGATGGTGTGTTGATTAGTAAGATGAATTAAGCGAAAAATGTGAAAAGGATTAGTAGGTACCAGCGTATGAATTTTTCCATGTGACAAAAATAAGAAAAAAATAAATTGGATTCAAATATTGTTCCGTATATTTGCAAGTAAATTCGTATACAATGGTCAAGACATTCTTTGTAACAGGTATATTCTGTTTAGCGTTTAAAATCACAGGTTATCCTGTAACAGGTCAAATATTTGTATTTGTTTGGTTGTGTGCTTATCTATTGACCAAGCTTGGTAAGAATAGACGCCAGGATCAATTCTAATTACATTGTATCGTAAAAGGAAATACTGTTTTTAGGGTATTGTTGTGATACGTCTTGTCCCGAAATGATATCACTTATTCTTTTGATTTCTTTATTTGGTTTGTCCGCCAAATAATCCTCAGGTCTTTTGTTCTTCTGATTGATCCCCCATAGTATCTGATTGTATTTTGCGTCCACAAGTGTCTTCTGATCTCTTTGCCATTGGTCGACAAGATCGGGTCTTAGGTTTCTCATGGCTTTGAATATATGATCTTGGGTGCCAGCTTCAGGGTTACGTAAATTGTATAATGTAATTAAATTGGAAAAGTCACGTGGATCAGAGTATTCCCCCGTCATCGGATCTATTTCGGGTTCACACATCTTTCCTGTGCTCAAATCCATACATTGGGTGATGTATATGATCCCGTCATTCAGAAGTTTTTTGAAATCAAAATAGTGCCTTTCCATACTCATAAATATAAATCAATCTATTTATAGATAGTATGAAATATTTGATCACAGAAGATAGATTACAAGCAGTATTCAATAAGTACATGGATGTATTTACTTGGGAAGTTGAAGACTTTGGTGACATTGCCGTATTCGGTAACAGAATGAGATATTTTGATACATTTGAAGACTACCTATCTATCAATCCTCACTTCTTGGAAAAGATGATAACACTCTTCGGTGAAAGAGCAGGCGATCTAATTATGGATTGGTTTAATAATAACTTTGAGTGGGAGTCACACCCAGCAACTGATTGGGGTGAAGCAGACTTCTACGATGAAGAAGATGATGATGTTTACTAACTCTTCTTTACGTGATTGAATTCGAAATCAATCAAGGAATCTTTTAAATCTAAGTTATCGTAATAACTTGGTAATCTATTTCCTATAAACTCTTTGAAGTTTCTCACCAAATCACTTTTTACGGATTTTTCGATTTTTTCTTTCGTAATACCAGGAAGTTCTCCCTTAAGATAATTCTGAGGTGTGTCGATACCTACATTTCCTCTCCTTATTTTCACATCAACAATATCCACTTGGATTATTACTTTATTGTCTTTTTGGATTACGTCCTTGATTTTGTATTTGATTTTGGTTGGGACCTCAGGTTCCTCTCCTTGTATTCTTGGCCAACTTGCATCACCCCATGTTTTGGAAAATTGAGCTCTCTTCTTTTGTAGATCTTCTCTTGAACCTAAAAGTCGTTCTCTTTTGCCGATCATCAACTCTTCATGATTCAAACCATTTCTGAGTTTTTTCATCTCGTCAGGATTCACAAGGTAAACAGGAACTTCAAGATTTTTATCCCATCTCGTACTCAGTTGAGTTGGATCTGAGTTGTATATTTGTCTTGCAGTTGAAGAAGAATAACGATCTACGACTTCGTACCATCTTCCTTCTTTGTTCAAAAATATTGGATACCATCTATAAGATAAAACAACATAAATTGGAATTCCTTTTCTATCTTTTTCCCATAAGCCCTGTAAATTAGATCCTTTGAATGGTAACATTGCTTTGGTGTACTGATAAGCATTTGGGTTCGTCGTTGTTTTACCCGCTAAGGTTCTTGGATCGATGATATCTTCAGGACCTAAATCTTCCCATTTTTTTGTTTTCTTTCGATTGGCAATGTAGAGTTCGGTATAATACTTTTTAAGACCTTCTTCCATTCCCATATAAGTCAAAGTTCTACCGATAAGCTCTTCTATCTCACTTCTCGTTTTGTATTTCGGGTTTTCTTTACGTAATGAATCAACGTAATTAAAAATCTTAACTGCGATTTTGGGTATTCTTTCGAGTTGTTCTTGTTCCTCAATCACATCTCTACCCAAGAACTTCTTGAGTTCCTTTTTCAACTCCTGAAAATCTTTGTAGTCAGAATCGTAGATATAATTTTCGAGATCTTTGATAGTACGGAAACCAAGTGCTTTTAATGCACCTTTATTTTCTTTAACATCGGCAAGGAATTCTTTCACCCCATTAGAGGTTGGAGCTAATTCGTTAATTTTCCCTTTTGTAAATTGTTCTAATTTTCTTTTCACTTCTTCGTCGTTACCCTTGTAAATTATCTTTGACAGGTATTTGTCTAATGGATAAATATATTTGGTTAGTACTCTTTCCTCAAGTTCATCATTTTTTTCGTAAGGTTGATCTTTGAAATCAGGATCCAAATATGAGTAATTGAAAGGTTCTATTCTATACCTTGTGGCTAATTTGTTTCTATCCAAAACAAATATGACATTAAGATCTTTAGGCATTTCCCAAGAAGATCCTATACTGATACCAGGTTGGAAGTTTTTGTCTCTCGTAAATGAAACCGCAGATTGGTTTTTGGTATCTCTTAATCTCTTATCTTTTTGTAGATAATCATCATCAGGTAAACTACCTCTCAGTTTGTTTTGATTGAGTATTGATATTGCTCTTTCCTCAGAGGTGTGATGATACAAGGGAGAACCACCTGCAACGTCTTCTATCTTCTCATGAATTTTATTTTTATTCATGATTATAAATACCGCCAACTATTTTCCTCGTAACCAAATAATTCAAATTGTTTTTGAAAACTATTGTAGATTAATTCTGCCTCTTGTTCGCTATAATTGTAGGAGTTTCCTTTTGTTTCTTTATTGAAAATGTTATTAGTCACAACTCTATCCCACTCAGACCTGAACTCCTCGGATTCATTATGTTTTTTATTTATGAATGGTATTTTCATCAAATCTTCCGCCAAATTCTCGTATTTTACTACGTACTTGGGTGGTTTAATTTCCGTGAAAACTTTCTCAAATCCAAAGTGATATGACATTCCACCGTAATCTGGCACGTATTTTTGTAAAAATTCAAGAAAGGATATGTGACAGTCACCCGATCCACTACAATCATTTTTAAGGAAAAGTGAGTAATAGTAGCTTTTCATTCTTGTATAAGGATTTCTTACATTCAATATTAAATCATAATGAAAAAATGTTTGAGGTATGTTCCATTCGTGGCGTAACCCTTGTGAAAACTCTCCATTGATGTTTTTGTTTGGTACACATGTTTTATATTGATTACCTTCAAATATCTGTACTTCCCAAAAATTTAATAGTTGACCGACTGTCCTTGTAGCAGTTCTTTCAGGTAGAATCCAAACTGTTTTTTCGGAGTGAATAAAATTCATTTCTTTTCTTCTTTTGGTGGTATTCTGAAATTCATGACTCTTTTACCATTTACGGTTGGCATCCCATATTCGTCAACCCCTATTGTTTTCACAATAGTTTTTTTGTTTTTGAATCTCCCTGTAAGAATTAAATCCCCTATCTTTATGGGGATAAAAATACCAACAGAATCATTTTTTTTCATATTTATAATTATAACACATTTCTATGCCAGTTGAAGGGAATGATATGATGAAAAGATTTATTCAGAAGTTGGTCAATGAATTGATCAAACAGAATGAATTTATGGACCTAAGTAAGGTAAATGTTTTCTTCGTTTTTGGGTCCAAACATAGAACCGCAATGTGTGATTGGGTTTATGGATTGAAAGTGTATACTGATCTACCAACTTCGGTTAGAAATGAAGTCGTAAGAAATCTTCAAAACAAAATCAAAATGAAAATCCAAAGATCACTACAAACATCTATATGTTGTACTGATGTTATATTTGCTGAGATTTCCGAATTATAATATTTGCTCTGTGTAAAATATCTACCGAGTCGAACCAAGGGTTTTTATATGATTTCCAAAGAGAAACTTTTTCGTTCTCAGGATTATCAAACCTTTTCAATAGGGAAACGGCTTTTTTGAAATCTCTAACATTCCAAGTCAATTCTTTTTTCGGAATTCCAAAAATGAATCTAAGTATTTTTCTATACAATCTCATTTTATAAAATTCATCTCTTTTCTTTAAAAGGAAAGATTAATTAGTCCTTGTATGATTCAACCTCATGTTCGGGATTTTCTTTCATAAACTTTCTAATAAGATAACCCGCAAGTGAATTAGCATGATCTTCACTCTCTCTTTCTGTTTTATTTAAATTCTGAGGGTCTTGTTCCTGTAAGCTGTGAACCCATTCGTGTGCTAAAGTTCTAAGAATATCAATTAAAATCCTACTTTTGGTAAAAACAACTAACTTTCCATCAAAGTTTTTACCTGTGGTAACGGATTCGTTTCTCTTGTCTTGAAATACGATAACTAAATCCCTGTTCAATGGAGCATTGTCTTGAAGAAACTTCAAGAAGTCCAATGTTATCCCAACTTGGTTTGGTCTTAAATTTTGTCTTATTTTCTTTAAAGCTAATTTCACAACTATAAATAGATGTAATTCATAACTTCTTCATCTTTGTAGTATTTCAATTTGTCACCGAAATTCAAAAATGATCTGTTTTCTAATTCATCCCACATCCAATCTCGATAACCCAAATCAATTATTCTTTGATGTATTTTTTGATCGAAGTGATCTTTTATCAGTCGTGCTCTTCTGTTGATGTCAATAACATTATTATCAACAGTACTATTTCTGTTATTGTATTGGAGATAAAGTAGTTTTTTTATGTGTATGAATCTAGTCTCCAAGAAAGTTCTTACTATCAGTTCAAAGTCGTCTGCAACGGGGAGCCTTTTGTTGTGTCCACCCACCTTAAAGTATACGTCTCTTCTCCAACTCCTCACATGATTCGGCATCGAAAAATTATATCTAATTGAAAGTGGATTGATATCTGAATATCGATGACTCAGAAACTTATTACCCTCGACTTCAATCCATTGGTGAATTCCATAACCACAGTTAAAAGCATTTTCAGGGTTTGCATATCCCTCTTCCCCCCATATACCAGTATAATATTTCATCTCACCATCGTCATATAGTTCGCAAACCTCTGAATACATGAATCCCGCATCAGGATACATTTTCGATGCTTTGTCAAGATCTTCTAAACAGGTAGGAAGCAGATAATCATCGTGATCAAGTTCTACGAACCATTCTCCATCACTAAGATGACAAGCTCTGTTCTTCGCTAACCCAACGATTCCACCACTTATTGGAGAAATTTTGAATGGTTTAACTCTGAAGTCTTGGGATGCTATCTCTTGAATTTTGTCCCATGTGTCCTCATCAGGTGAGTCATCAACTATTACCCATTCCCAATCAGTATAAGTTTGATTTGAAAGACCCTCATAAGTTCTGTAGATTCGATCTCCTGTCTTATATGTTGGTGTGAATATTGAAAACTTTGGCCTGATCTCTGAGGAGTTTTTAAAAGTAGTCTGGCAGACAATTACGTTTGCGAGAATGTTATCAGGAATCATTTCCTGAATATGTACAATTCTTTTATTGAGTGAATCAAGGTTTGATACAAATTCAGAACCAATTGAGATTATAACGTCAGGATCATACTTGATGAAATCTTCTCTGAATTGAGATAAATCGTTGACTGATTGAACGACTACTTTTTCATTCAATCCCTCCCAATAATATACATCAGAAACAATTTCATGTGTACCCAATCTATCCCAACCATATACGAGAGCTAAAGGTAATTTTGTTTTCATACATCTTCGAAAATTGCCATGTGAGGTTCAGTAATCTCCTCTACAGGTCTTTCTTTTGTAAAATAATAAAGGGCGAAAGAGTATCTATCAATACCTTCGGGGGATTTCAATGATCCAGGGTGACCATGATAAGCCTTGTCAGATATGTTGAATATCACGGCTCTGTTGTATATTGGAAGGATCTTTTTCACACAGTGTTTTAGATCTGCCGTCCAAAGTTGTAAATCACCACCCCATTCTTCTTTCCAATCTTTATTGAGGTATAACAAAAGATTTATTCTTCGATGTAATTTTGTGATCGGATGATAGTTGTAGTCCACGTGAACGGATAGTTTACCACCAGTTTGAATACGGTGTAAACCTCCACCATAAAATTCAGGATCGGGGATCAAATCCTTTATACCTGTAAGTTCTTCCAAATATTTTAGGACCTCAACTGAGTTCAGAAAATCCAATACATTTGAAACGTGTTCTGGCATATGATTCCACATACCAACCTTATGTGGTGAGTAGAGTTTTTTAACTTGATGTCCTTCACCAACTTCTCCTTCATCATATCCCCAATCCACTTGGTTCAATTGACCTATGGCTTTGTTGAGAAATGTTTCGTTTATGAAATTATCAATCACAGTATGAGGAAATGGATATTCCGTAGCATATTGTGTCTTCAGGTATTTGGGGAGTTTAAAGTTAATCATAATTGAAAACTAACATAAAAAGTTTATGAAATAAATAGGTTTAGTCTCCATCTGTCTCCCATTCTGAGACGATAAACTCAAGGTGAAGTGAAGTAACGTGTTTATATTTGTTAATGTGACAATATGCTTTGAATCCACCTGTAGCATGTAGATAGGGAACTTCAGGTTGGAGGTTTTTACACTGTACCGCACCTTCTATACAACCTTTGAGTAAGTACTCGGCAGTTTGTTTGAGTCTGTCAATTGGAGGTGGAGTTTGGGGAACAGTTGTCCATCCCCATTTTAGGGCTTTCATCGTCAGATAAACTTTGTTGAAATCAAAGTTTTCCATAACTTCATCAACCATCTTCTGTATGTCGTGTCTTGGACTTGCCATGTACCTTGGGTTTTCCGTTTTCGTCCAATAATACGAAAACTATTTCATCTATCCTAATAATTGATTGTTTTGTATTCTTGTTTCTAACGTCACAGGAGACCGTTATAGACGTGTTTCCGAATTTGACAACCTCACATCCAATCTCAACAATATCTCCCGTTTTTGCGGTCTGTACGAAGTTTATAGCGGACATTGCCTTGGTTACTATATTAGCCGATCCTAACTGACATATACAAAAGATTGCTGCCTCCTCATCAATCCACTTCAGAACCTGTCCTCCAAAGAGTGTTCCTCTAGCATTTAGATCGCCTGGTTTGATTAACTTCCTTGTTCTGTATTTCATATTAGAAGTATAATAAAAAACCCCTCACAAGTGGAGGGGTCTTTCTTTTTAGTTACCTTTTGACGGAAAACGTGTCCATCCTTGTGTCCAACTCGGGTTTGTCAAAACTTCTAATTCCGATGTCGAATATACTCTCTCGGAGTTTCCTTGTGAAAGTGCCTTAACTTTCATTTCCGAAGCCGTGAATAATGTTGAGGTTGATTTGAAATTCATTAACGGATCAAAAGCCCCGATAATATTGTTTTCAAACTTAGATATACCATCTTTATATGCCTGTGCAGTTTCATTTGATTCTATCGAGAATCCTCCTTTCATCCAACCTGCAATTATAGAATTGGTAATGTTGAATCTAGTTGATCTTCTCCACCTCAAACCCAAGTTATGGTTTGGAAGTGATGTTGAGCTGTTAGGACCAACTAATACCATATTCGAAAGAATTGGATTTGTAAAAGGTTGTGCCGAAGATCCTGTACCATCGTTATCACACTCGACCCCATTTCCGGCATCACCGTTGTCTACGAACTGTGGGTCTCTTTTTGCAATTCCATTCGATACCAATCCTCTGTAACCAAAATCGAAGTCAAAATCATCATCTGCGGTTGCAAATGCGTATAGATTTTTTGGAGACACAGTACCACCAAAAAATTCGAATGCATCATCGTTAGCATAAATTGTTTGAACGTTCTCGATTATTGTTCCACTTCCTACCCCACCCAATGTAAGAGCATTTATCTCCGAATTAGGTAGAGCAGCAATTCCTGCATACTCTATTCTGACATATTTTAATATCCCGCTGTTATCTAAGTCATTTGTACCCCCATATGGTCTACCTATTCCACCTTCTATTGTTGGTTCTGAGGATCTGTTTGTGGTTGCTCTACCTAAGATTACAATTCCACCCCAATCACCTGGTGACCTCTGTCCCTCAGCATTACCTGATGTGAAGACGATGGGTTTTTGTGATGTTCCCTCAGCAATTATTTGAGCACCTCTTTCAATACAAAGTGCACCTTTTTCAGCTAAGTCGGAAATGATTTTTGTGCCAGGTTGAATGATTAACTTCGCACCATCGGTCACATAAACATAACCTTTCAGAGTCCAAACTTTGTCAGACGTTAAAGTTGTGGTTTGATTTATGTTACCGGTCAAAGTTGTAAGTGATGGAACATTAACAGGTGGATCTCCACCACCCAACTCCTTTTCGCAACTAATCAACGAAGTTGATAAACATAAAATCAAAAAGATTTTTTTCATAAATTTAGATTTAAGGAAAGAGCAACTGATTGTTCATTATTTGTTTTGATCAGATCTCTGTTGTTTATTTTTTGAAAATATTTTGATGGTTGTGCAAGAATGTCTCCAACCGATAATTTTATTTCACCATTTTTAATTTTTCTCAGAATCACAAAATCAATTATATCTCTTGCGTTCTCGAATATATCAGGATATCCTTGGAATCCAACTGCTGATATTCTTTCCCCAACTTTATTGTAGGTCAATGAAAAATTATTTTTACCTTTGATTACATTTAAACCACCGTTTACCACATAATTTGACTGTCCTTGGAGTTGTCTCTTATTTCCGTTAATTCCAACTTCTGACATATTCAATGTGGTGTTTGTATAGATTTCGAGCCAATTGGATACTTTCTTTCTGATTTCGAACTCAGCACCATATACCTTGGCAGACTTCGGATTCGTGTAGGTTAATAATAAATTTGAAGGTACCGATCCGTCCGCAACAATTTGTTCGATGGGTTTTGAGAAGTTTTTAGTGAATAGTGCAATGGAGATATTCTCTCCTGTCTTTGGATAGTATTCAAATTTGAAATCCAAATTGTATATGTCAGACTTTTCCAAATTCGGATTACCCAAGAGTTGAGCATTTCTGACAAAGTCATAATAAGCAAAATTTGCAACTTCTCTAAATTCAGGTCTTGCAAGTGTTTTGGATCCTGATAATCTCAATTTTGATTTTGTCCAATTATAACTTAGGTTAATTGAGGGTAAAAGGTCCAGATAATTTCTATCAACGGTTACTTTCTGTCCACTGAAGTCTGATGTGTTTACATTGAAGATGTTATACTCTGTTCTCAAACCTCCATTTACCTTCCAATTTCCGAGGTTTTTATCAATTTGAATATATCCACCCAAAAGATCAAAATCAGCCGTATAACGGTCCGTATTATTTGTTATTTCGTTCATCAAATCTACAGCATCATATCGGAATATCCTGGCCTTGAAATTTCTGATTTTTTTCAGATATGAAGACCCTATTTTTACGTCACCGAATGTTTTGTTTACAGATCCATTGAATGAATTTTCATCCATTACGGACCAAAATCTATAAGTGTCCCTCCAAGCGGTTGTGAATGGGGTATTAGTACCTAAGGACTTTGTGATTGGATTTACTCTGTAATCAGGTTGATCCCTGAGCATCAAATTCCAACCAACGTTAAAGTCAAACGATTTTATCTTACCATCGAATTGAGTGTTTAATACAGTTTTTATGATGTTATTAGATGAATTACTTCTGACATCTTGTACATTATCATAGTTTTCACCGTTTCTTGTGAGGAATGATTTTTCATTCTGATGGTTGAATAGTGTTTTCCAAGAGAATCTGTTTTCTCCCAAATAAGTAAGATTTAATAAACCATTCAGGGATGATGTCTGTGTAAATAAAGTATCTTTGTAATCATATGCAAGTTCAGTGGATGACTGATAATCTTTTCTATCAGTATAATTCAAAGAAAAATTGTTTCTTGCCACAGTTGATAAAAGAAGGTTCCATTTATTTTTCTTTACACCTAAAGATATGTTACCATTTAAGTTTGGATAAGAAAATGTTTCATTCGGGGAAGGTGCCGATATTAATTTCGTATAAGATCTCCTATCTCCATTTGTACCTACTCTGAAGACATATGTTGAAGGAAACTGTTGTGGGAAGTGAATAAAGTCCACCGATTTGAATTTTTGGAAGGTTGACACGGTCCCGTAACCTGAACCGAGACCTAAAGAGAAAAAATTGTTTGATACTTCTTTTGTTGTTATCTGAACTACCCCACCACCAAAGTCACCAGGCAAACTAGCCACTGCAGATTTTGATACAATAATATTATCAATCATGTTGGAAGGAATTATATCGAAGGAAAATGCCCTCCTATCAGGTTCTGTTGATGGTAATATTGTTTTGTTAAGGATTACAGAATTATATCTGTCAGCCAATCCTCTTACGAGTACAAACCTATCGTTCTGTATTGTTACACCGTTTACTCTCTTCAAGGCATCTCCAACAGTTCTGTCAGGAGTTCTTTTAATTGACTCCACTGATAATCCGTCGGATATCACTGAACTATTTCTAACCGTGTTTATAATTGCTACGTTTGATTCTTTCTTTCCCGCAGATCTTATGGTAACCTCTGACATGGTCTTGTTGAACAGAGTGTCTTGAGTGAATCCGATGGAGGGAATCATCAAACACACTAAAAATTTTCTAATCATTTTTGTAAGTTTTGACAACAATAATTAGAAAACAGAGAGTTAGAATACCTAAATTGGGTGTTAACTTATGGTTAAGAAAAAACCCCTCACAAGTGGAGGGGTCTTTGATTAGGCTGTCAACATAGGGATGACACGTTCAGTGGATCCATTCCACTTTTTGATTTGGTTTTTAGGAACCCAAAATTCCATCACCCCGATTTCTTCAACTCTCTGAAGATATCTTTCACGGAAGGCTTCTGCCTGAGAAGCATCTGTGATATATTCCACCTTCATATGACCTGCACAGATCTTACCCATCTTCGTCAACATTGAGAACTCATCTGTTAGTGTCCTTCCGCAACACATACAAACGTCACCACGTTTGATAGTCATCTTTCCTTCGAACATAACCGCTTTTGGAGAAACCGCCCTAAGTTTAACAATATCCAAAAGAACAGGGTTGAATTCGAGACCGTACTTTTCTTTAAGCTGAACACCGATCTTACGACCTACCACAATCGTTTCACCGGGTGTTGGCCAATTCATACGTACAGTCTTCTCGCGGTCTTCTTCTTTCTGAATTTGATTCACGGCCGCTTGGACTTGTTTGGAGGTGAGAGTTCCCCACTTCTGAAACTTAACGGCAATGTCTTTTACGAAGTTGTTTTCACCTTTGTAGTCCAAGATCCTTTGGAGTCCCTCGGGCATTTCCTCGGTCTTTACTACTTTGGTTTCTGAGTTGAGTGCCTTCTCGGCAGCGTCAAGTTGTTTAGGAGTCAACCCACCCCATTTTTTCATGGAGTCCTTGAGATTAAGGATGAAACGGTTTTGACCTTGATAGTTACGAACTTTGTCTTGAACTGAAACTTGGGTTGTGGTAGTCATATGTGGTGATTTAGATTACAAAGATACTGCACATATTCCAATCTACAAAAAAAATTAATCAGTATAAATTAACCAAGTAGCTATGATATATTTGTCGTTGGAAATGGGTTTATAACCACAATGAACAAAGGGAAATGCACTTGGGAATATCACCAACGATCCTTTGGTTGGTTTCACTTTAAGTTGAGGATATAGAAAACCTGTTTCACCCCCTTGATATACATCGTTGAGGTATACAATCATGGAGAAGGCTCTTCCTGCACTTTTCAAGTTTTCGACCTCAACATGCCAAGATTCGTAGTGACCCTCTCCTTTCTTGTATTTTTGTATTTGACAGGTTTCGTAGGTTGTATTACCAGGAAACAACTTTATATTTGAATCGAAAGAATATCTGTAGGGTAAGTTATTGAGAAAGTGATCACTGAGATGTTTATTAATAACACTGAAGAAATTGTCATGATTAACAAGTTCGGGATGTTCGAAAAGATTTATTTCAGTGGTGTTTTTGACATCAAAATTAACCCCACCCATCATTGATCCAACGTGTACTTTATCATCCTTTTCTTTTTTATCGAAAAGGTCAATCAACGAATCACAAAACTCCTCGGAAAAAACATTTTCCTTGTGGTAAATAAATTTAGAAATATCCATTAAACTCTATCACATATATTTGGTTGATAACACCCTTGACCTCCACCTTCTACGTAACCAATTCTATGATCGATGTGTGTTGATACGAGATAGGGTGTTTCTTTCCCGCAAATAACACATTTATCATAACTATCAGGATTAGGTTTTAACTCTTGTTTCAAAACACAAGCCAAGTGATCATAACCCGCAAGATAATCATATTCAACTTCTTTGGTACTCTCACCGCAAATGGTGCACTCCCAAGGACGAATAATTTTGTTTACGGTACCATCTTCGGCAATATCCAAGAAAAAATGTTCATCATCAACAGGAGGACCCTCTTGATTTCTTCTTTCTTGCCAATACTTGTTTCTTACAAGTTCACCCAAAACGAAATCGTTGGGTGTGTTAAGGATTTCTTCTTGTGTTACTTTAACTGTGATAGACATATTATCAGGTTTTATGTATAAAGTATAAAAGACAAAAGTTATAAACAAACTATATTTATTACTATGGACAAGGAAAAAGTATTAAGTGATAAATTGAACTATCTGATCCGTACAGAAGCAAAACAATTTGTTATTACAGATTTCTATGTTGAATTTGTAAAAGACAAAGAGGGTATGATTGAAGAGTATGACGTTGATATCACTTTTGATTATCAAGGAAAGATTGATCCAGAAGTTTATGACTTTGCTGCCGATGTTTCAAGGATGTCACAAACCTTACAAGAAATTGTTGCAAAATATCCAATCACCCCTGATGGAAAAATAAACATGGAATATCAAGATTTCATCTCAGTTGATGGTGTAATTTGGAAAATCGATTATAGATTTGACGAAAGTCATGTTTTCCATATGTCTTTTAAAGTTGATTTAATTGTTAGATAAATTAAAAATATTAGCCAAGAATTTCAATCAAATCACTCCCGAAGATTTTACTTGGGAGGACATGGCAGATTTGAGAAAACGTTACTCAGATTATCT
>Ga0315901_10004288_pt1 | contig 17826 bp, 15 predicted proteins | sample LakEriMetagenome_10_FD_203761 | JGI IMG/M metagenome (GOLD analysis project Ga0315901, IMG submission 203761) | Freshwater fungal communities from buoy surface, Lake Erie, Ohio, United States - Buoy 2 MA116 | ecosystem: Environmental > Aquatic > Freshwater > Lake | place: USA: Lake Erie, Ohio...
GCTGCTTCCGGAGGTTCCCTCCGCACGGTCAAGTGCTCTGCCCGCGGGGGCGCAGCCTATGCGTAGCTTTCGCATCCTGGTTCCGAGGCAGCGAGACGCTGGACTTGTCATAGTTGAGAACTACGCATAAGGGTCGTTGGCCGGCGCTCACGAACGACCGCTGACCGGCATCGGACCTTCTTTCGGCAGTTGTGAAGAGTCCGAACTTCTCATGATGCGGAATCTTCGCGACGGACTTTGTTTATCCCCGACGGACTTCATTTGTTGGAGTCAGCACGCCAGCCGAGCCGCCGCGCCTACTCCACCGTCACGCTCTTGGCCAGGTTGCGCGGCTTGTCGACATCGGTGCCGCGCGCGCAAGCCGTGTGGTACGCCAGCAGCTGCAGCGGCACCACGTGCAGGATGGGGCTGAGCGGGCCGTAGTGCTCGGGCATGCGGATCACGTGCACGCCGGGGCCGCTGTCGATGCGCACGTCACCGTCGGCAAACACGTACAGCTGGCCGCCGCGGGCGCGCACTTCCTGCATGTTGCTCTTGAGCTTTTCGAGCAGCGCGTCGTTCGGCGCCACGGTCACCACCGGCATCTTGTCGGTGACGAGCGCCAGCGGCCCGTGCTTCAGCTCGCCGGCCGGGTAGGCCTCGGCGTGGATGTAGCTGATCTCCTTGAGCTTGAGCGCACCCTCCAGCGCAATCGGGTAGTGCAGGCCGCGGCCGAGGAACAGCGCGTTGTCCATGCGCGCAAAGTCTTCGGCCCACGAAATGACCTGCGGCTCCAGCGCCAGCACCGCCTGCAGCGCCTTGGGCAGGTGACGCAGCGCCTTCAGGTGCTGGCTTTCAGCCGCCGCATCGAGCCGGCCGCGCTTCTTGGCCAGCGCCAGCGTCAGCAGGTACAGGCCCGCCAGCTGCGTCGTGAAGGCCTTGGTGCTGGCCACGCCGATCTCGACCCCGGCGCGGGTGATGTAGGCCAGCTTGCATTCGCGCACCATCGCACTCGTGGCCACGTTGCAGATGGTCAGCGTGTGCGGCATGCCCAGGCTGCGCGCATGCTTGAGCGCGGCCAGCGTGTCGGCCGTTTCGCCGCTCTGCGTGATGGTGACGACCAGCGTGCGCGGGTCGGGCACGCTGTCGCGGTAGCGGTACTCGCTGGCGATCTCCACCGTCGTCGGGATGCCGGCGATGCTCTCGAGCCAGTAGCGCGCCGTGCTGCCGCTGTAGTAGCTGGTGCCGCAGGCCAGGATGAGCACGCGGTCCACGGCATCGAACACCTCATCGGCACCCTCGCCGAAGAGGTCGGCATCGAAGCCCTGCACGCCTTCGAGCGTGTCGGCCAGCGCACGCGGCTGCTCGAAGATCTCTTTCTGCATGTAGTGGCGGTAGGGGCCGAGCTCGGCCGCGCCGCTGTGCGCGTGCACGGTGCGTGCCGGGCGCTCCACGGCCACGTAGCGGCCCGAGGTGGCATCGAGCCGGCTCACCCACACGCGCCCCATCTGCAGGTCGATCACATCGCCTTCTTCGAGATAGACGATCTGGTTCGTCACGCCGGCCAGCGCCATGGCGTCGCTGGCCAGGAAGTTCTCGCCCTGGCCCTGCCCCACCACCAGCGGGCTGCCCTCGCGCGCGCCGACCACGCGGTGCGGCTCGTCGCGGCAGAACACGGCGATGGCGTAGGCGCCCTTCAGGCGCGGCAGCGCGCGCTGCACGGCGTCGAGCAGGTCGCCGTCGTACAGGCTGTGCACGAGGTGGGCGATGACCTCGGTATCGGTCTGGCTCGAGAAGGCGTAGCCCTTGGCTTGCAGCTCAGTGCGCAGGTCTTCGTGGTTCTCGATGATGCCGTTGTGCACCAGAGCGACCTTGCCGCTAGCCGCTTCCTTGGCATGCGGGCCGGCGCTGAAGTGCGGGTGCGCGTTGTGCACCGCCGGCGCGCCGTGTGTGGCCCAGCGCGTGTGGGCGATGCCGGTGCCGGCGCTGATGCCGTCGGCCGCCGCGTTGCCTTCGAGCTCGGCCACGCGGCTGGTGCTGCGGGCGCGCCGGAGCTCACCACCCTGGTGGACGGCGACACCGCAGCTGTCGTAGCCGCGGTACTCGAGCCGCTTCAGGCCTTCGAGCAGGATGGGAACGATGTTGCGGGTGCTGACCGCGCCGACGATGCCGCACATGGAGAACCTCTCGAATTCGGAAAGCGGCGATGGTAGGCAGAGCAGGTTGCAATGAGTGTGCTCAGTTGATCCATCCACGCAATCAGATTTCATGCGTGAACTAAGGCAACGGTTTATTGCATCTCGCTAGCTTCGATGAAATCATCGGCTTATGGAACTCGATGCCACCGACCGCCGCCTGCTCGAGCTGCTGCAAACCGACGCTGCCTTGTCCAACCAGGAACTCGCCGCCGCCGCCCACACCAGCCCGGCCACGGCGCTGCGGCGGGTGCGGCGGCTGGTGGATGCCGGGGTTATCGAACGTCGGGTGGCACTGCTGAACCCCGACCGCCTGGGCCACGGCCTCACGGCGCTGGTGGAGATCACGCTCGACCGCCAAGGCGCCGAGCACCTGGACGCCTTCGAGCAGCGCATTGCCTCGGACGACGAGGTGCAGCAACTCTGGCGCGTCTCGCCCGGCCCCGACTTCGTGCTCGTGGTGCACTGCGCCGACATGCCCGGCTACCAGACGCTGGCGCAGCGCCTGTTCACGCAGGACGCGAACGTGCGCAACGTGAAGGCCTACTTTGCGGTGAAGCGCGCGAAGTTCGAGCCGCGGCTGAAGCTGCCGGCGAGCAGCCGTTCGGGCTGAGCGTGACGGCGGAGAAGTCCGTTCGGGCTGAGCCTGTCGAAGCCCTTATCTCCGTTCGGGCTGAGCCTGTCGAAGCCCTGCCTGCGCACCACCGGCCCTTCGACAGGCTCAGGGCGAACGGGTGCAGGCCCCAGCTGCTCTCAAGCCTGGCGCATGACCGCCAGACCCTTGAGGTACTCGCCCTCAGGAAAGGTCATCGTGGTCGGGTGATCCGGCGCCCCTTGCAGCCGCTGCAGGATCGCCCCGTCCACGCCGGCATCCAGCGCAGCGCCGGCCACGATCTTGTGGAACAGGTCGGCGCTGATGCCGCCGCTGCAGCTGAAGGTGAGCAGCAAGCCCCCCGGCACCAGCAGCTGAAACGCCAGCAGGTTGATGTGCTTGTAGGCGCGCGCTGCACGCTCCGCATGCGCTGCCGTGGGCGCGAACTTCGGCGGGTCCAGCACGATGGCGTCGAAGCGCTCGCCCGCGTGCAGTGCCTGCTTCAGGAAGGCCGGTACGTCGGCGTCGTGGCACACGCTGGCCCCAGCGTCGAAACCGTTGAGCGCGACGTGCTGCTGCACCCGCGCCAGCGCCGGAGCCGAGCTGTCCACGCTCACCACCTGCGTGGCGCCCCCCTGCAGCGCGGCGACCGTGAAGCCGCCGGTGTAGCAGTAGGTGTTGAGCACGCGCTTCAGCCCGAAGTGCCGCACCGCGTGGGCGAGCCAGCCGCGGTTGTCGCGCTGGTCGAGGTAGAAGCCGGTCTTGTGGCCTTCGGCCACGTCGAGCGTCAGATGCCAGCCGTGTTCGGTGATGGTGGCCGTCGTGGGGGCGGTCATGTCGCCACCGTTCAGCTCGCCGCCCCGCAGCCAGCCGGTCATGGCCGGCAGGCCTTCGAGCTCGCGCACGCTGGCGTCGCTGCGCTCGTACAGGCGCGTGCAGCCGGTGGCGGCCAGCAGCGCGTCGGCGATCGCCGTCTTCCAGCGCTCGACACCGGCGCTGCCGAACTGGGCCACCAGCAGATCGGCGCCATAACGGTCGACCACCAGGCCGGGCAGACCGTCGGCCTCGCCGTGCACCAGGCGCACGCCGCTGCTGGCCACGGCCATGCGCTCGCGCAGCGCCACGGCACGCTGGATGCGGCGCGCGAACAGCGCCGCGTCGATGCGCTCGGCCTCATCAAAGCTCCAGCAGCGCACGCGGATGCGGCTCGCGGGGCTGAACGCGCCCCAGGCCAGGAAGCGGCCGTCGGCGGCCTCGACGCGCACGGTTTCGCCGGGGTCGGCGCGGCCACGCGCCACGGCACCTTCGAACACCCAGGGGTGGCGCTTCAACAGGCTGCGCTCGCGGCCCTCGTGCAAGCGGATGGCTTTCATCGGCCCGGATTGTGTGGCCGCGGCCCGAGCGCGCAACTCAGATCGGCCGCATCGCGCCCGGGAGCAAGGGCCGCCGCTGGGGCAGCTCGCCCATGAAGGCGAAGTCCACCTCGGGCGCCAGCCGCTGGCGGCGCTGGGCCCACGCACGAGCTGAAGTTCCACATGCTCGACGCGCTGAACAACGGCGTCACGCCGGCGAAGTTGCAGAAGGTCTTCCTGCACGCCAGCGTCTGCTGCGGCTTCCCGGCGGCGGTGGACGCCCTCCGTGCCGCGGCCGAGGTAGTGGAAAGCACCAGCAGAAGGCAGGCGACGCAGGGGGAAGATGGGGGCCGCAGTTTTCGCCTCACGCAGCCCCGGCACACCGTCAGCCGGGACGAAGCACTGGGCTCGCGGGATGCGCAGCACCGTTCCGAATTTCTCACCCTTTGGTGCTGCCCTGGCTGACCGCCTGCTCTAGGGTTACGGCTCGACGGGCGCTTCGCGGCCTGCCCAGAGAGAGCCGGACTCCGCGGCGCCGATTGCGGCCATCGCCCTGGAGGCCAAGGCCCGCGTCGTCATGACGCTCAGGACTAAGCTGGAGGAAGCCGACCAGGCGCGGCCCAAGCGCGGCGTTTCGGTGTGCCTCACCGGCACCGGACCTCCTCAGGCATAGACGTCAATCGATGTCGAGGAAGTCGGTGAGACAGCCGAGCCCGACAGGGTCGGCAAGGCGGCAGCGCGGCGGTCACCCGAGGGCGCGGCCGGCTCTTGCGGTGGGCGCCGATTCTCGACGTTGCCACCTGGCGGAGGGGTGGGTTCGACGGGCTTGGCGGGTCTTGGGGCCAGGTAGGCCGGCGCGCTGGACACGTTCATGGTCGTGTACACCTCTGGTTGGATCATGGACAGGACAGGTTTTCGTCCGGACGGCAACGACCTTGAGGCACAGATTGGACCGGCAGCGTGCGAGTGGCTCAACGCGGCCGACCTTCTGCACGGCCGGCCCCGGGCAGCGGCCCTTCACGCCGTCCGTCAACGGGTTGCTTTCGTCCCGGAGCTTGAAAACCGCGTCGTGAACGCCGTCAGATAGTCCTGGAAATCGGCCTGTACGGCACCGGGCTCGAGCTGCCCCGACAGCACGCGCCCTGACCCATCGTCGATGAAGGCATGCTCGCCACTTGCCGTGATCGCACCGTAAATCCAACGCTCGGTCGAACCTACAAGCCGCAGACGGGCCCGCGCCGGCGGCAGGGCCGATCCGAATAAGGAATGGGCCAGGATCGAAGCGAAGTCCTCGTGCGAGCGCAAGGAGCTGTCGCGGCCCGCCTGGACGCCTTCGCCGATGATCAGGAGCGGCACCCGGTAGTTGGCCGGGTCCGAGACCCCGCTGCGCTCACCGTGGTCCGAGACGACCACCAGCAGCGTGCGCGAGGCCAGTCCTGCATCGGACAGCCGGCTCCACAGCTCGGTAAGGTAACTGTCGTAGTAGGCCAGCGGGGCGAGGCCGGTGCGGGCCCGCCACTGCGGCGAGTGCCCGAAGACGAGTGCGGCCATCACCAGGCTTCGCGGCCCCCGCCGCATGAACTCGACGATCGCCGGGAGCGCGGCGCGGTCCTCGGTGGCGGCTTCCATCCGGCTAGACCCCAGCGACAAAAAGCCGTCAAGTGTGCCCAGGGACCGGCGGTCTAGAACCTGGGTCCAATCTGCGGGATTCGGCACAAACGGCTGGTGCTCGTAAGTGCTGATGAACAGTGTTCGGTGCGAAGCCGCACCCAGGCTGCGTGCAATATTGGGAAGATCATTGACGGCAGCGTACTGCCGCGGTTCAGCGTAAGCCCGGAAGGGCACTGCCACCGACGTCGTCATCGCCAGCAGGGCGGTATAGGTGTCCAGGTTGGTGGTGTGGTGGTTAGCGAAGTATCGCGTCCTCGACCGGTGCTGTTCGAAGAAGCCTCCGTTACGTCCGATGAACTCCGACTCAAAATCCCGCGCCGTGATGCCCTCCAGGACGACCAGCACGACATGGTCGTATCGCGCCTGCAGCCCCCGCGCCGTCCAGTCCATCGGCACGGGGGTGATGCTGGCCGACGTTCCGCCCGTGGCGGTCTTCAGGCGTGGCACCCGACGCGGCTCCCCCAACGAGCGCACGCTGTCCTGGATGGCGTAGACGAAGGGATGGGGCGAGTCCCGCACCAGGGTCAACGCAGCCCCAAACAAGAGAGCCGAAGCGACCAGTCCCCAGCGCCAGCCCAGCTGGCTTGGCGACCAGCGGGAGGCCATCCATCCGGCGAGCAACGGTACCCCGGCCGGCCAGAGCGCACGCCAGCCCAGGTAGTCCGCCACGAAGGTGCTGGCAACGCCAAGGTCCGCCTCGAAGACATTGGTCGGCGTCGCCAGGAAGACGGGGAGCTGGCGGGGATACAACGCCAGCAGCATGCCGGCGCCCGACAGAGCGGCCATCACCGCCACACGCAGGACGCCCCCGGCTCGGTGGCCGGCCAGACGCAGCAGCGCCGAGCCGGCAGCCGCCAGTACCGCGAGGATGGCCACGTCGTGCAGCCAAGCCACCGCATGGGGGGCGAGCATCCGAGGATCAAACGCCTCGGCGACCGCCAGCAGGTGGATCGCAAGCATCGCAGCTGCCAGCGCTGCTGCATGCGCCGTGGGTGCAGGCCCGCGTGAATCCTCCCACCTCGTTCGCACGCCATACCCTCCATGCTACCCAGGCGCAGTCCACGCCACGATTGGCGTGGCATGCGCGAAGCCTCCCGCGCCCGCATTGAGGTCGTGCGTCGGGCGTGTGAAGATTTGTTCAGTCCGTGGGCACTGCTCCGGTGGCGCGACGTGGTTCGGCAGCCCCTGGTGCCGGCCGAGGTGTGACGGGGCTCGGTTCGCCGCCCGTGCCAGGCGATCAACAAGTCGGTGGCCTGGATGATCGCGACGCACAGCGACATCGTCGCGTCGATGCGTTCTTGGAATCGGAGCACTCCAAGGCCGATGCCGAATGGCCGACGGATGTGGCGGAATGGCGTGACGCTTATCCATTCGCCTGTGCGCATGGCCTTCATGAGCGAACCGTAGGCCAACGCGCCGGCCAGCACGGCGCCGGCCAGCACGGCGCCGGCCAGGTAGGCCGTGGCGGACACGGATCGGGTCGCACGAAGGACTGCCCGTCCCATGCCACGCGGATCGCCCCGTGAACACTTGATCAGGAAGCAATAGAAGCTCAGGCGACGGCCTCCCACCGAGTCGTGGGTCCCACAACATGCACTTTCGACATTGAGCATGGTGGCATTGCCAGATCGACGGCCACCGGCCCGAAGGGCCGACCGCCTCATCCAGTGCCGGCAAGGGGCGCCGCCTGCCGCGATCACGCAGCGGGCTTCGACAGGCTCAGTGCGAACGGGGGCCGCTGCGCACGCCCCTCCGAGAGGGCCAGGGCCCAGAATGCCGCGCCATGGTGCTCAATCTCATCTGGGTCGCCTTCATCCTGATCGGCTTTGTCGTTGCCCTCGTCAAGCTGGCGCAGGGCGACATGACGATCTTCACGAAGGTCATGACCGGCCTCTTCGACACCGCAAAGACCGGCTTCGACATCTCGCTGGGCCTCGTGGGCGTGATGTGCCTGTGGCTGGGCATCATGAAGATCGGCGAGCGCGCCGGCATGATCAGCCTGTTCGCGCGCGCCATCGCGCCACTGTTCGAGCGCGTGTTCCCGGGCATCCCGCGCGGCCACCCGGCGGGCGGCAGCATCGTCATGAACATGAGCGCCAACATGCTGGGCCTGGACAACGCCGCCACGCCGCTGGGCCTGAAGGCGATGAAGGAGCTGCAGGAGATCAACCCCGACAAGAGCACCGCCAGCGACCCGATGATCATGTTCCTCGTGCTCAACACGGCGGGCATCACGATCATCCCCACCTCGGTGATCGCCATCCGCCAAAGCATGGCGGCGAGCCAGGGGCTAACCAACTTCAACGCCGCCGACATCTTCCTGCCCACGCTGATCGGCACCTTCATCTCGTTCGCCGCCGGGCTGGTGGCGGTGGCCTGGGTGCAGCGCATCCGGCTGCTGCAGTGGCCGATCCTGCTGTTCTTCGGCGGCTTCGGGGCCTTGATGGGGGTGCTGTACCTCAGCCTGCGCGGGCTGGCGCCGGCGCAGATGAGCTCGACCATCGGGCTCATCGGAAGCCTCGTCATCTTCGGCATCATCGTGCTGTTCGTGGCCGTGGGCGCAGCGCGGCGCATCAACGTCTACGAGGCCTTCGTCGACGGCGCCAAAGAGGGCTTCGGCGTCGCGGTGATGATCATTCCGTACCTCATCGCCATCCTCGTGGCGATCTCGGTGTTCCGCACCACCGGCTGCATGGACTTCATCGTCGGCGGCATCGGCGCCCTCGTCGTGGCGCTCGGCATGAATGCCGACTTCGTGCCCGCGCTGCCCGTGGGCCTGATGAAGACGCTCTCGGGCAGCGGCGCCCGCGGCCTGATGGTGGACGTGATGACGACCTACGGCGTCGACTCGTTCCAGGGCAAGCTGGCGGCCATCATCCAGGGCTCTACCGAGACCACCTTCTACGTGCTGGCGGTGTACTTCGGCAGCGTGAACATCGTGAAGACGCGCTACGCGCTGGCCTGCGGGCTGTTTGCCGATCTGGTGGGCGTGGTCGGGGCCATCCTGGTGGGCTACGCGTTCTTCTACTGACGGCTGTCGTTCATCTATTCTTTTTCTATTCATGTTTTAATTCATGAATGGATGCTGGTGCCTCCTCGCCCACCTCCGCTCACGAAACGGCTGTCCGTGAGCTGCTGGCCCGCGGCCCGCTCACGAGCCGCGCGCTGCAGCAGCAGCTGGGGCTGAGCCAGCCGACGGTGTCGCGCGCGCTGGCAGCGCTGGCGGCACGCGGCGACGAGCTCGTGCGCCTGGGCAACGGGCGCTCTTCTTTCTATTCACTGCGCGACCCCTGGCCCGAACTGCCGACGCTGCCGGTGCGCCGCGTCGACGACGCCGGCCGCGTGCACGAACTCGGCCTGCTGCTGCCGATCAAGCCCGCCGGCTTCGTGTTGCAGGGCGCCGACGGCACGGCCCGCCTCAGCGACGGCCTGCCCTGGTGGCTGGCCGACTTGCGGCCGCAGGGCTTTCTCGGCCGCGCCTTCGCGCAGCAGCACGCCGCGGCGCTGGGCCTGCCCGCGGCGGTGGACGCCTGGACCGACCGGCACGTGCTGCGCGCGCTGGCCGCGCAGGGCTTCGATGGCGTCGGCAACCTGCTGGTGGGCGACACCGCCCGCGACCTGTTCCTGAGCACCGCCGTGCCCGCCGCCCTGCCGCGTGCCGGCCGCGGCGCCGCCTACGCACGGCGCGCGGCGCAGGCACTGGCGGGTGATGTGCCGGGCTCGTCGGCCGGCGGCGAGCAGCCCAAGTTCACCGCCTACGCCACCACCGCATCGGGCCCGGCCCACGTGATCGTGAAGTTCAGCCTGCCCGAGGCCAACCCGCTCACCGAGCGCTGGCGCGATCTGCTGCTGGCCGAGCATCTGGCGCTGCAGGCCTTGCACGCCGGCGGGGTGGCCGCTGCACGCTCGGAACTCGCCGAGCACGGCACGCAGCGCTTCCTGCAGCTCGAGCGTTTCGACCGCATCGGCCCGCTCGGCCGCCGCGCGCTGCACTCGCTGGGCAGTCTCGACGACGAGTTCACCGGCGACCGCTCCGCCCCCTGGCCCGTGGCGGTGGAGCGGCTGGTGCGGCAGCGCCTGGTGGAGCCCGCCGCGCTGCCCGCGGTGCAGTTGCTCTACGCGTTCGGCGTGCTGATCGCCAACACCGACATGCACATGGGCAACCTCTCGTTCTTCAGCGCCACCGGCCAGCCCTGCACGCTGGCCCCGGCCTACGACATGCTGCCGATGGCGCTGGCGCCCACGGCCGCGGGCGCGCTGCGCGACACGCTGCCAGCGCTGCAGCTGCCCGCCTGCGTGCCGCTGGCCACCTGGCACCCGGCGCTGGCGCTGGCGCGCGACTGGCTCGCGCGGCTGAGCGCGCCGGCACCGCGGCTGTCAGCCGCGCTGTCCCCCTCGTTTTCGCCCGCGCTCGCCGCGCTGCACGCGCGGCTGGACGCCGCCTCGGTTCAGGTCGGCCGGATCGCGCCCTGAACCGGCCGCTGGCGCACCGGCGCCGCACCCGCAAACGCGAAGTCCACTTCCGGCTGCAGCCCGCTGACGATGCGCGCGATGCTCTTGCCCGAGCCGCAGGCGTGTGTCCAGCCCAGCGTGCCGTGGCCCGTGTTCAGGAACAGGTTGGGCAGCTTCGAGCGGCCGATGATCGGCACGTTGCTCGGCGTGGCCGGGCGCAGGCCGGTCCAGAACTGCGCCTGCTCCGCATCGCCCGCGCCCGGGAACAGCTGTTCGACGCGGCGCACGATGGCCTCGCAGCGCACGCGGTTCAGGTCGCGGTCGTAGCCGTTGAACTCGGCCGTGCCGGCGATACGCAGCCGGTTGCCGAGGCGCGAGAACACGAGCTTGTACTCGTCGTCGGTCAGCGAAACCTGGTGCGCCAGGGTCTCGTCCTTCACCGGCATCGTGACCGAGTAGCCCTTGGCCGGGTAGATCGGCAGCAGCAGGCCCAGCGGCGCCGCCAGCAGCGGGCTCAGGCTGCCCATGGCCAGCAGGTAGGCATTGGCGCGGATGCGGCGGAAGCGGCCTTCGGCGTCAGTCGCCTCGACATGGTCGATGGCGCCGCCGGCCACGCGCAGCGCGGTCACGGTGTGGCTCATGCGGAACTGCACGCCGTCGTCGATGCAGCGCTGCACGAGCTGGCGCGCAAACTGGTTGGCGTCGCCCGACTCGTCTTCGGCCGTGTACGTGGCCCCGGCCAGCTGCGGCCGGATGTGCCGCAGCGCCGGCTCGATGGCCACGGCCTCGTCGGCGCTGATCACACGGCGGTCGCAGCCCAGCGCGCGCATCTGCGCCGCCGGGACCTCGGCCCCGTCGAACTCCTTCTGGCTCGTGTAGAAGTGCAGGATGCCCTGCGTGCGCTGGTCGTACTCGAGGCCGCGCTCGCGGCGCAGGGCCTGCAGCGCATCGCGGCTGTAGGTGCCCAGGCGCACGATCTGCTCGATGTTGTGGCGCGTGCGGCCCGGCGTGCATTCGCGCAGGAACTGCAGGCCCCACAGCCACTGCCGCATGTCGGCGCGCAGGCGAAACAGCAGCGGCGCGTCTTCCTTGCCCAGCCACTGCAGCAGCCTCAGCGGCGCGCCCGGGTTGGCCCAGGGCTCGGCGTGGCTCACCGAGATCTGGCCGCCGTTGGCGAAGCTGGTCTCGGCCGCGGGCGTGGCCTGGCGGTCGAGCACCGTCACGTCATGGCCGAGCTGGCGCAGGTAGTAAGCGGAGGTGACGCCGAGCAGCCCGGCGCCGAGGATCACCACGTTCATGGGTTGGCTCCCGTCTCGGCCGTGCCGAGGAAACGCTGCGCCAGCCGCACCCAGAAGGCGCTGCCGACGGCGATGTTGTCGTCGTTGAAGTCGTAGCCCGGGTGGTGGACCATGCAGCCGCCCGGTTGGTCGCCGTTGCCGATCAGCAGGTACGAGCCCGGCACGCGCTCCAGCATGAAGGCAAAGTCCTCGCTGCCGGTGAGCGGCGGGCCCTGCAGCGTCACGCGGTCGGCGCCCACGAGCTCGGTCGCCACCTGGCGCGCGAAGTCGGTTTCGGCGGGGCTGTTCACGAGCACCGCGTAGCCGCTGCGCCAGTCCACCGTGGCCTGCACGCCGAAGCTCTGCGCCTGCGCCTCGGCCAGCGCGCGGACGCGCCGCTCCAGCAGCGCGCGCACGCCGCGGTCGAGCGCGCGCACGCTCAGCTCCAGCGTGGCCGTGGCCGGGATCACGTTGTTGGCCTGCCCCGCGTGCAGCGCGCCCACCGTCACCACCGCGGCCTGCAGCGGATCGACGTTGCGCGACACCACCGTCTGCAGCGCCATCACCAGGCTGGCCGCGGCGACGATGGGATCGGCCGCGTGCTGCGGCATCGCGCCGTGGCCGCCGGTGCCGGTGAGCGTGATCGTGGCGTAGTCCGACGAGGCCATGGCCGCCCCGTCACGCAGCACCAGATGGCCCTGCGGCACGCCCGGCATGTTGTGCATCGCGAACACGGCGTCGCAAGGGAAGCGCTCGAACAGGCCGTCCGCCATCATCCGCAGCGCACCACCGCCGCCTTCTTCGGCCGGCTGGAAGATGAGGTGCAGCGTGCCGTCGAACGCGGCCTCCTCGGCCAACTGGCGCGCGGCGGCCAGCAGCATGGCGGTGTGGCCGTCGTGGCCGCAGGCGTGCATCAGGCCCGGGCGCTGGCTGGCCCAGGGGCGGCCGCTGGCCTCAGGGATAGGCAGCGCGTCCATGTCGGCGCGCAGGCCCAGGCGGCGCGGGCCGGTACCGCGCACCAGCGTGCCGACGACGCCAGTGCCGCCCACGCCACGGGTGACCTCGTAGCCCCAGTCCTCGAGCTTGGTCGCCACCAGCGCCGCGGTTCGGTGCTCCTCGAAGGCCAGCTCGGGGTGCTGGTGCAGATCGCGGCGCAAGGCCACGAACTCGCCGATGCGGGCCTGGAGCGCGTCGAGCAGGTAGGTCATGTCGGCCTCCGGCGCGCGGCGTGGCTTACTGCGGCTGCAGGTTGATCTGCCGGGCGATGGCGCGGTAGCGCGCGGTCTCGGCCTCGAAGAACTTCGCCGAGTCGGCCAGGCTCATCGGCGCCGCGGCCAGCTGCGTCTGCGCCGCCAGCGCGCTGCGCACGGCCGGGTCCTGCAGTGTCTTGCCGATGGCGGCGTGCAGGCGCTGCACCACGTCTTCGGGCGTGCTCCTGGGCACCATGAAGCCGGTCCAGATCTTGAACGCGAAGTTCTTCAGCGCCTGGCCTTCGCTCACGGTGGGCACGTTCTTCAGCAGCTCCGAGCGCTGCGCGCCGAGCTGCGCGATCACCTTCAGCCGGCCCTGCTCGGCCAGCGCGCCCATCGAGGCGCTGTACACGAGCACCGCGAAGTCCACCTGGCCGCCGGCGATGTCCTGCAGCAGCGGCGCGTTGCCCTTGTACGGCACGTGCGCCAGCTGGATGCCGGCCTGGGCCTGCGCCTGCTCGAGGATCAGGTGGTACAGCGAGCCGATGCCGACGCTGCCGTAGGTGAGCGGGCGTGCCGCCGACCTGCGGGCCAGCGCCACCAGCTCGTCAACGCTGTTGACGCCGAGGTCCTTGCGCGTGACGAACACCATCACCGCGTCGGCCACCGGGTGCACGAGGCGGAAGTCCTCGGCCTTGAGCCTGACCGCGGCGTTGGCCAGCGGCGAGAGGATCACTTCGTTGGGCGAGCCCTGGAACACATACTGCCCGTCGGCCGGCGCGGCCAGCACCTTCTGCGCACCCAGCGCGCCGGCCACGCCGCCGAGGTTCTCGACCAGCACCTGCTGGCCCAGCGCCTGGCCCAAGGGCGTGTTGAAGATGCGCGCGATGGCGTCCGACGGACCACCCGCCGGGTACGGGACCATCAGGTTCACGGGCTTGCCGGACGCGCCCTGGGCGAAGGCGGCGGCACTGGCGGCCAGCAGGCCGGCGAAGACGAACAGGCGGCGAAGCGAACGGGGCAGCAGCATGGCGGGCACTCCGGTTGGGGGCGCCGGGACGGCGCGGTTGGGGACCTCGGAGCGAACTGTCGGCCGCGTGCGGCTGCGCGTCCAATGCATTGTTCTTTGATTTACGATGAGTCCGACTCATGCATTTGGAGCCCGGCCCATGACGCTCGTCCAGCTGCGCCACCTGCTGTCGCTGGCCCGCACGGGCTCGTTCAGCCGCTCGGCCGCGGCGCTGTTCATCACGCAGCCGGCACTCAGCCGCAGCATCGGTGCGCTCGAGGCCGAGCTCGGCCAGCGCCTCTTTGACCGCATCGGTCGCCAGAGCGAGCTCACGCCCTTCGGCCGCGAGATGGTGGCGCGCGCCGACGAGCTGGTGCTGGCCGCCGACGACCTGCGCGAGCGGGCCCGCCGCCTCGGCCGCGCACGCGGCGCCGAGGGCGGCGGCGAGGCCGGCCTGCTGCGCGTGGGCCTGGGATCGGGCCCGGGCGCGATGCTGATGACGCCGCTGCTGCTGCGCTGTGCCCAGCAGCACCCGCAGCTGCAGCTGCAGGTGGCGCGCGCCGCCACCGAGCAGCTGGTGCAGGCGCTGCGCGAGCGCACGCTCGACGCCCTGGTGGTGGATGCGCGCTCGCTGCGCCCCTCGCCCGACCTCGACACGCGCGACCTGCACGAGATGCGCGGCGCCTTCCTCGTGCGCCGCGGCCACCCGCTGGCGCGCCGCCGCACGCCGGCCGAACTGGCGGCGCTGCGCCAGTACCCGATCGCCAGCACGCCGCTGTCGGACGAGGTGGCCCGCGTGCTGGTGGAGCGCTACGGCCCGCAGGCCCACCCCGACGTGCTCGTCACGCTGCGCTGCGACGAGCTGCCCAGCCTGGTGGAGGTGGCGCGCCGCAGCGACGCGGTTCTGCTGGCCATCCGCGCCGCAGCGCCCGATCTCGTGCCACTGCGCGTGGCGCCGGCGCTGGCGGCCACGGCGCGCTTCGGCCTCGTCACGCTGCGCCGCCGCACCGAGCCGCCGGGGCTGCAGACGCTGCGCGCGCTGATGCGCGAGTGCCTGGTGGACCCGGCGGCCTGATCAAGCCGCGGAGCCCGCTGCCGGTCAGCCCACTTTGGGCTTGGCCTTCGCCCGCGGGTGCGCCGCGTCGTACACCTTGGCCAGGTGCTGGAAGTCGAGCTTGGTGTAGACCTGCGTGGTGCTGATGCTGGCGTGGCCCAGCAGCTCCTGCACGGCCCGCAGGTCGCCGCTGCTCTGCAGCAGGTGGCTGGCGTAGCTGTGGCGCAGCATGTGCGGGTGCACCTTGGTGGGCAGGCCGGCCTGCTGCGCCTGCTGCGCCAGCCGCAGCCGCAGCTGGTTGGGGCTCAGGCGCGTGCCGCGCAGGCTGACGAAGAGTGCGCGCTCCTCGGCGGCGGCCAGCGTTGGCCGCTGCGCCAGCCAGGCCTGCAATGCGGTGACGGCCGCCGCGCCCACCGGCACGCTGCGGCGCTTGCTGCCCTTGCCGAGCACGTGCGCGGTGGCGCCGTCGCGGTCTTGCAGGTCGAGCCAGCCGGCGGCCTGCGGGCCCCCTTGCACATCGAGCCCGAGCAGCTCGCCGATGCGCAGGCCGGCGCCATAGAGCAGCTCGCCGATGGCGTGGTCGCGCGCGGCCAGCGCCGCCGCGTGCGGCCCCTCGCCGGCCAGGCCCGGGTGGGCTGCGAGCACCACGGCCTGCTGCACGCTCAGCGCCTTGGGCAGCGGCTTGGGCGCCTTCGGCGGGCGCAAGCCGTCCACCGGGTTGGCGGCCACCTGGCCGTGCTGGCCCCACCAGCGGTACAGGCCGCGCCAGGCCGCCAGGGCGATGGCGATGCTGCGCGGCGCCAGGCCGGCTGAGCGCAGCTGCACGACGAAGCCGCGCAGGTGGTGCACCTCGGCGCGCTGCAGCGTCACGCCTACGGCGGCAGCCAGGCGCTCCAGCCGCACCAGCGCCTCGGCGTACATGGCCAGCGTGCGCTCGGCCAGCCGCCGCTGCACGGCCAGGTGCTGCAGGAAGGCCTGCAGCTCGGGCGATGACGGCGTGGCCATCGCGCGCGGCGGGGCCTCAGGGCGCCGGAGCGGGCGCGGCCGGCGCCACGAAGGGCGCGCGCAGCCGCGACAGCGAGGCGCTGGCGACTTCGCCGATGCGCATCAGGAAGTCGGTGCCCATGTCGGCGGCGTAGCGCGTGGGGTCGGGCGAGGCCAGCACGAGCAGGCCGAAGCAGTGCTCGCCCTGGCGCAGTGGCAGCATCGCCAGCGACGCCACCGTGGCGCCGTCGTCGAGCCAGCGCACGGCCTCGAAGCCGCTGTTGGCGCCGCAGTAGGGCAGGCTCAGGCTGGCGGCGAAGGTCTTGGCGTCGTCGCTCGCGCCCTGTGCCCAGGGCTCGCCGGCGAACTCGGGCGCCAGGCCCCACAGGCGCAGGCCGGCCTGCGGAATGAGGAACTCGTGCTTCAGCGTCTCCACCAGGCGCGCCGGCAGCATCGCGGCGTCGGTGGTCAGCAGCAGCCGCCGCGTCGTGCGGTGGATGCGGTCGGCGATGGTGAGGTTCTCCTGGCCGTGGCGGATCATCTCGACGATGCGCATCTCCAGGCCCTTGATGCGCTCGCGCAGCATCTCCATCTGCCGCTCCTGCAGCGAGACGGCCCGCTGCCCGTGCGGGCTGGTGAGCGTGATGCTGGCCATGAGCTCGGCGTGGCGCTCGAAGAAGGCCGGGTTGTGGGCCAGGTACTGCGCGATGTCGGCTTCGGTGATGCCGGCGATCGGGCCACCAAGCTCAGGGGTCTGGGTCACAGTTCGATTTCTCCTCGGTAGACGGTCTCGGCAGGGCCGGTCATGAACACGGAATCGGCGGCGCCGCCGGCCCAGCGGATGCGCAGCGCGCCGCCGCGCGTGTGCACCTCGACGTCGCCGTCGAGCCAGCCCAGGCGAATGCCCGCCACCACGGCGGCGCAGGCGCCGGTGCCGCAGGCCAGCGTCTCGCCCGCGTCGCGCTCGTGCACGCGCAACTTCACTTCGCGGCGCGACACCACTTGCAGGAAACCCACGTTCACCTGGTTCGGGAAACGCGGATGCCGCTCCACCAGGGGCCCGATCTGCGCCACCGGCGCGCTGGCCACGTCGTCCACCCGCGTGACGGCGTGCGGGTTGCCCATCGACAGCACGGCCCAGCGCCAGGGGTCCACGCCTTCGAGCGGCCAGCGCTCGAAGCCGCCCTCGATGCGCGCACTCAAGGCGCCCGGGTCGAACGGAATCTCTTCATGGGCGAACACCGGGCGGCTCATGTCCACGGTGACGCGGCCGTCGTCCTCGAGCACCAGCTCGAGCACCTGGTTGACGGTGGCCACGCGCACCCGCCGCTCGGTGGTGAGGCCCTGCTCGTGCACGAAGCGCAGGAAGCAGCGCGCGCCGTTGCCGCAGTGCTCGACCTCGTTGCCGCTGGCGCCGTTGAAGATGCGGTAGCGGAACTGGATGCCGGCCTGCGCGGCGGCGGCATCGGCCGCCTCGACGGCCAGGATCTGGTCAGCGCCGATGCCGAAGCGGCGGTCGCCCAGGTGGCGCAGCTGCTCGCGGCTCAGCGCCAGCGGCGCCTGCGTGGCGTCGAGCACGACGAAGTCGTTGCCCGCGCCCTGCATCTTGGTGAAGGCCAGCTTGGTGTGCGCCATGAAGGCGCGATTATCCCGCCCAGGCCGGCGCAGTGAAGGCTCAGTGACGACTCAGCGACGGCGCAGCGCCGCCCCCAGCAGCGCCAGGCCGCCGAGCATGGTCAGCACGGTGGGCGCCTCGGGCACCTCGACGACCATGAACTCCAGCGCGTAGTTCGCGACGCCGGCGCCGGTTTCCTGCACCCACAGGCTGTAGCTGCCGGCGGGCAGCGGCACCGTGAAGCCGCTGGAATCGGCGGCCGAGTTCGACATCGTGTCGAACAGGTCGGTGCCGATCTGGTCGGGCCCGAACAGCGTCCAGCCCAGCAGACCGGCGGCGCTGAAGGTGTCGGGTGACAGCGTGACCTGGTTGCCGGCCTGCAGCCCGATGAAGGCACCTGCACCAGGCAGGGCGGTGGTGCCCGGCAGCACCATCAGCGCCTGCAGCGCGTAGCCG
>Ga0315901_10004289_pt1 | contig 17825 bp, 12 predicted proteins | sample LakEriMetagenome_10_FD_203761 | JGI IMG/M metagenome (GOLD analysis project Ga0315901, IMG submission 203761) | Freshwater fungal communities from buoy surface, Lake Erie, Ohio, United States - Buoy 2 MA116 | ecosystem: Environmental > Aquatic > Freshwater > Lake | place: USA: Lake Erie, Ohio...
ACTTATTCACGGCGCTGTCAGGCTCAAGCTTGAAGGAGAGTCCATGAGGAAGAAACGAGTTCAGAGCAAAGGAGTGGACACCCATTGAGATCCAATGGAAATCAAAAATGGACTCGTTGGACGCGATGACCTGACGGGGTGGGTCTCAATCAGGAAATCAAGTGGATCTGAATGAGGAAATTCGGCACACCGTTCAATTAAGCCGTGATTCGATTTATCGACGCTCGAATTTTTCTCATTCGATAGCGAGCGAATTTGACCAGAGTCTTTTGAGAAACGAATCTACAGGACACACGAGAATCCCATTGTCGAGCCTTCTTTCTTTGCTCTCGAGGCAGACAACAATGAGTTCTTTAACTTCAGGGTATTCTTCGCGGAATGCCAAAAGACCACCAAGATGTTGTTCCCGAATGCGGTCGGTGCCCTTAATTTCGATGGCACAGGAGGCATTGCCTAAAACAAAATCAACTTCCGAGCCTGAAGTTAATCTCCAGTAGGCAATTGGATACGGAGCGTCCGAATATGCGCTGTGAGCCGATATTTCGTGAAAGCACCAGCTTTCAAACGCCTTTCCAAAGAGCTCTGTGCCATATTCAATTTGCCCTCGGCGCAAAAGAGTGTTTGTTACGCCTACATTCCTAAAATAGAACTTTGGAGCCTGAATTGTTCGGCGCTTAGGGCGACTGGTAAACGCGGGTAAAAATTGTGCGAGCAATGTGTCCACAAGAATCTCGTAGTAAGCCTTTACGGTGGTGGCAGCGACGCCACACTCTCGCGCAATGTTTTCCAAATTTAGCAATTCCGTATCGCCAATTGCTGCAGCTCTCAGAAAATCAGAGAATGCGGGAAGGTTGCGAACGAGACCTTCATTGGCAACTTCTTCACGAAGATAATCGGCAACATAAGCGTTCAAAAGACGCCGCGGCTGTGCCGAAATGTAATGTTTGGGAAGATTTCCATGATTAACAGCACGAATAAGATCAAAATCACGGCCTACTTCAGCTGACACGAGTCCGAACAACTCAAAACGCACAGCGCGCCCACCAAGCAAATTCGCATGCCCACGGCGAACTTTGCGAGCACTCGATCCGCATAGTGCAAATCGAACGTGTAAAGATTCGATGGCGAGGTGAACTTCGTCCAGGAGCGAGGGTACTTTCTGGATTTCATCAATGACGATGAGCTTTTTTTGATCTGGAGAAACTCTAATTTCCTCAATAAGCTTGTGAGGATCAGCGTTGTACTTTGCGAACTCGCGATTGTTGAGAAGGTTGATGAAAGTGGCTTCCGGGAATGTTGATTTAAGAAGCGTTGTTTTTCCTGTTTGACGAGGACCCCAAAGAAAAAAAGTCTCATCATTACATATTGTTAGGTTGATTTTTCGCTTAAACATTCCAGCTCTCCACACTGCTTTAGCATGATATTCCAGTGTATCAAGCTCATTTCTCAAAGTCACTTGGTGAACTTTTTACCCATCCCCAGTTTTCCCCAATGCCCTCAAGTTCTCGTGTTGTTCCCGAGCGATTACGTCAGGCCAACTAGGAACCGACGCCACCCAGTAAGCCTCTTCATTTTTTATTGATCTCGCAACCTCAACGAGAAGGTACAAAAATACGTGAATAAACGAGAGTGATCCACTGCCTCAGCTGCTCATCGAGTGCCGCAGTGGCGCGGCTCACTTCTTGGGAGCTAACGTCAAAACCGCACATTGATTCCATGATGTTCTTAACCTTGCAAGTTGAAACTCCATTGGCGTGATCTTTTCGCTCCTCAGAGCGTTCATAAGGACGAACACTCAAATGCTTTCTCCTCTCGGCGAGCATGCACACACCGCGATCGAAAAAATAGAATTTGGGATGCCGCATCACGCGCTCGCGAATGCTTGGAATCAACGGCTCCAGTATAAATCCCAGATGGGTATCCTCGAGAATTTGAAAGTAATTTTGCACAGTTTTTACATCAACACCGCAAGATCTTGCGATGTTGAAATGGTTAATTATTTTTGCATTTGCTTGAGCCGAAACTTCCAAGAATTTGCGAAATGGATCGATCTTTCGCACAAGTTGTTCTGCGGCAATCACTTCACGCAAAAACAAATGCGCGTAGCTTTCGAGTAACTCTTGCTTGTTGTTGGGATTGTCATATGCGTAAATTTTGGGAAGCGTTCCAAAGTGCAAAGCTTCGTCCAATTTAAAGATGTCCGCACCAATTTCGGGGAATGTGAGTGGAAACATGTTGCAATTGGATGAAACAATCAGAATCAGTCACATCGAAAAAAAAATGAGAGCTTGTGCGTAGGCTCAACAACCAGCCGGCCATTGCGTTCAAGCACTCTATCGATCGATTTTCAAAAAAATACCGGTATTGAAGTCAAACTCGAAACGGCGCTGAAAAATTATGGAAGTGTGGTCGACGCAGGAATCTTACCCGCCTCATGCTCATTTTCGCTCGTTGTTTATGACTTAATTGCTGGAAAACCAAACACACAACTCATCTGTCTCTTCAGGTCTCCACGTGTGCTGCGGGCCGACGATGGCAAGGCATGGCGCATTGGCTTTTAGCAGATCTCGAATAGCGCTGCTGACGTCAGAGGCTGTGACGGCTTCAAGGCGATCTTTGAAGCCAAGAAAATTGTCATAGCCAAGTCCGTAAATATCGCTCATCGCTAATTGCGATGATTGGTAGTGATGGTGCTGGCTATCGAGACTTTGTGCACCCAACAAAGTGTTTTTAGCGCGTGAGAGTTCTTCGGCGGATGGCTCATCCGTGGCCATGATTTCAATATGACGTTTGAGGCCAGCAATGGCTTGCTGTGTTTTGTTGGCTGCTGTTCCAATATAGGCACTGAATGTTCCACCCCGTAGGCCTGGAGATTGCGAACATCCGACACTGTAGGCCAACGATTGTGCATCCCGCAAATCCATGAAGAGACGCCCACCTTGTCCACCCAAAATTGCACACGCAACTTCCAAAGCAGTGCGGCGAGGATCATCGAGCGTGTAACCTCTCACGCCTAAGCTGATGTGAGCCTGCTCTCTGTCCAAAACATCAAAGGCAATGCGCCCATGAGATCTTTGCGCTGGTGCATTCAAAGCGCTGGCAAGCGGAGGAACAGCTGATGAACGAGCAGAGTGCATTTGAGCAATCGATGCAAGTTCCTCGGCGACCGCGTCCAAAGTGGCATCGGAATTAAAATCTCCTGCCCCCGAGAACACGAAGTGATCTGTCAACAAGAGCCGTTGCCACTGCATGACAACGTCGTCCAAGGTGATCGACCGAATGGTTTCCAGTGTGCCGAGGCTTGGCCGGCCATAGGGATGATCAGCAAAATACAAAGGACCTGTCAGACGACTCAGTCGCGAACCCGGGCTGTCCTTTTGCGCGACCAACACTTCCTCGGTTTCGCGAATAATGCGCTCGAATTGATCGGCCGCAAAGGCAGGTCGGGCCATACAATCTAACAGCATTTTTAGGACCCGTGGTTGAACATCGCTCAGGGCATCCATTCGCAAGCCGAACAGGTCGCGGCTAGAAAAGGCACTGACAGAAGCTCCCAAATCTTCAAGTTCGCCGACGAATGAGCGGTAGTTTTGGCGAGTGGTGCCGCGTGTGAGCATCTGCGCCAGCACAGCATTGAGACCGGATTTTTCGGCTGGCTCCTGATGTTGTCCCCAGCGCCATACGAGTGTGTGACTTGCGACAGGCAGGCGCTTTGATGGGCGCGTATTAAAATGCAAACGAGCCTGGGGCGCCAAATCAACACGATGATGGATGATATTGGCATTGCGCTTAGAAACTTCGCGCATGACCGCAAACGATGATGCGCGAGAACCACAGTTTGAGGAAAGTCCTGTTTGGCCGAGACCAAGAGAACGGGCGGCGTCTTCGAGAGTCGCCTTTAAACTTTCGGGATTAATGACCTCTGCATGGTCTTGATTGCTAGCGGCCACACAGACGACGCGTCCTGCGGAAAGTTCGTCACAAAAATATTGGGCACAGTGTTGAACCTGAGTCAGCGTGACTTTGCCAAGAGCAGCAAGGTAACGTTGATCGAATTCCAGTTTGGCTGTCGTCATAAGACTTCCGCCCACGGTCCTGACGAGGCCTTCGACGCTCTCGCGGGCATAGATGCGTTCCGCTTTGGCGGCAGTTAACACACGCCGCAATTCACTCTCAGTTGGTCCTTCCTTTGCGAGGCGTGAAACTTCGAGAATAGACGCCGTGAGCGCTTCACGCGCCGTTTCACTTCGCGCATAAAATCCAAAACCGGCAAACCCGTAGGGAAAGCGTGGCGTATAAAGAGAGGAGTCAATGGCCGTCACGTATTGGCCTTCGTCTTTAACGGCATGTGCGAGCCGGGATGAGTCACCGTGTCCAAGAATACTTGCAAACATATCCCATGCGGGTGTGACCTCCTCTTCGAGGCAAGGGGCTGTGACCGACAACTGCAGACGCGTTTCTTGATAGGGGCCATGAATGACTTCAATCTGAGGGGCTTGGTTTTTCAGAGCACTCGCGTGCTCTTTGGACCATACTCTTTGTGGAAGGCTGCCCGGTGGAAAGCGTTTTGCAAGAGTTTCAAGCCAGCTTTCCATTTCTTCCAGCTGGAAATCCCCGGCAGCAACAAAAAACATGTTATTGGGAATGTACCAGCGCTTATAAAAAGCCATCAAATTTTCGCGGTTAAACGTTCTAACAACATCCTCATAGCCGATCACAGGACGAGCTTTGGGATGTCCTGCATAGATTTTAGCAAAGAGCCCATGACTCAAGCGCGCCGAAGGATTATCGCGACTGCGGCGGATTTCTTCGATCACCACTTCGAGTTCACGGGACAACTCGCCTGCATCAAGAAGGCTGGAGCCGACCACATCAAACAACAATTCAGCACCCTGAAAAGCAAAATCACGGGGCGCGTTGATGTAATAGACGGTGTGATCGAAGGTTGTATATGCATTTATCTCACCGCCAGCCGCCTCAACCTGTTGAGCAATCTCACCGGTTTTTGGAAACCGTTCAGTCCCCTTAAAGAGCATGTGCTCTAGAACGTGGGCCATTCCAAATTCATGAGCCTGTTCATCAAGACTCCCCGTTCTGACCCACATCTGCAGACTGACAAGAGGGGCAAAATCCACGGGCTCAAGGTAACACTCGCAGCCATTCGACAGATATTTGTGTTTCATCTGTGTGTGCGCTGATGAGCCCTGTGATGACAGTGTGGTGCTCGATGAGGGCGTTGTATTGGTCATGAATCAATGTGTCCCTTTGTTAGTTTTTTTGGGGGGCAGCTGGCGTTTTTTGTTCTGTAGTTCCTTCGGGGGCCGGCATGGCGTTGAGTACCGAGACAGCACAGCGGATTCTTCTGCGCACCATTTCTTTGCCGACAACTTGCATTGAATCAAAGAGCGGGGGTGTTTCTTTGGCGCCTGTCGTTGCTACGCGCAGCGGCATGTAAACATCCTTGGCCTTGAGATTTTTGCTCGCCAAGAAACTTTCCATAGCCGCGGTTAAATCTGTCACCGTCCATGATTCTAGCACTTCCAGCGCATCCAGTGCGTCGGAGAGAATCTTTGCTGTTTCTGAAGGCGAGCGTCCTTTTGTGAGCAGAAGTTGCGGGTCGTACCTAAGATCACCTGAAAAGAAGAAGTGAGTGGCGGCAATAAAGTCCTCGAACTTTTCGATGCGATCGCGGATCAGAGGGACAACCTGCGTGAGGTAGTCTTCTGAAAAAACTTCTTTGCGCAGATGGTTGACGTAGGCATCTGTTGGCATGTGGCGCATATAATGACCATTGATCCAGGCAAGTTTTTCAAGGTCGAAGACAGGTCCGCCGAGAGTCATTCTCTGCAGAGAAAAATGCTCAATCATGTCTTTTGTACTGAAGATCTCTTTGTCGTCGCCATAACTCCAACCCATCAGCGCCAAAAAATTCCGCAATGCATCGGGCAGAATGCCCTTGCGGCGGAAATAAAGAATACTCGTAGGCTGTTTACGTTTTGAAATTTTGCTCTTGTCGGCATTTCGTAGCAGCGGCAAATGGGTAAATTCCGGAGGCTGCCAGCCGAACATTTGATACAGCACGACATGTTTCGGAGTTGAAGAGATCCACTCTTCACCACGAATTACATGGGAAATTTGCATTTCATGGTCATCAACAACATTTGCAAGGTGGTATGTTGGAAATCCGTCCGACTTGAGCAGCACTTGATCATCAATGCCCTCATTTTCGAATGAGACGGGCCCTCGCAAGCCATCGTTGAAGGTTGTGTGACCGATGAAAGGCATCTTCATACGAATTGTAAAAGGCTCGCCAGCCTTTGATTTTTGCTCCGAGATGTCTGCTGATAAGGTGCGACAGTGACGGTCGTAGCCACCCTGAAGCTTTTGCGCCATTCTGTCCTTGCGAACGTTCTCCAGACGTTCACTACTACAAAAGCAGCGATAAGCGTGTCCTTTGCCGAGTAGGACATTTGCATACTCACGATAAAGCTGAGTGCGTTCGCTTTGTCGGTAGGGCGCATGTGGGCCACCCACATCAGGACCTTCGTCCCACGTCAGGCCGACCCATTTTAGGCAGTCGAGAATCATGGCTTCGCTGTCTTTGCGAAATCGAGATTGGTCTGTGTCTTCGATACGAACGATAAATTGGCCATTGTGCTTTTGGGCAAACACATAATTGAAGAGTGCAATATATGCCGTGCCGATATGTGGGTCGCCCGTGGGACTGGGGGCGATGCGGACCCGGACGGGACGTGAGGTGTCTGTTGTCATAAAATCCTCTTACAGTGGGTCAAAGTGTCAACAATAAAAGCGAACTATTGCATGTTCAAGCGAGTCTTGGCAACGTAACTGCACGGGAGTCATTTCTGCCACACCTGCTGATCTTGGTCTTTTAAAACGCGTATTACAATAGCAGTGAACACGCATCAAAAGAGCTGCAGACTGAATTTGCGGCGATTATCCGTGTGGCTGGTCGGGGAGGCTCAACGTTATGAACCATTCACGGGTGATGTGGACGCTGGGCGCGACTGTGGGCGTTCTTTCGGTCATGGGTGCCTTGACAGTCCGGTGGGCCAGCGCCCCCCATGAACTTGCGGTTAGAGTCAGAAATTCTCACGGGCCCTTGCCGGGTGTTTGGGTGTCTCTCGAGCGCCAAGGCGGAAATATTCAAGTGACCGATTCGAATGGCTGGGCCGTGATTCGTGGGTCGCGTCTGGCGCTGGATAACGAGTTTTTAACGGTCTCCGATCCTTCACTCAAGCGTTTGCACATGTCAAAGGTTCTTAAAACTCAGATGAGCTGGAAGCCTTGGGAAAATCGCACTCAATTAGAAGTGATTTTGCCAATCATTGAAGGTGGACCTGTGTTGGCTGATGATGACGGTAAATTGGGTTCTCAACTTGATTTACCTATAATATCTGCGGAAGAAAATAACCTAAAAGCGCAAGCCGAGAGCTCTGCGCAGACCAGTGAGACCGCGGGTGTTGCCGAGCGCCCCCTGGCAGGCTCTGCTGGCTGGCGTGAAGAAACACTTGAACCTCCTGAAAACATCACACCCATGATTGACGCTGCGGTTTCGCTGGATGCTCTGCAGACTGAAGCAGCTCAAGTGGCAAGCATCGTTGCTTTTGATGATTTTCTTTGCACGGTGGCGGGTTTTTCTGCCTCCACCTGTGCTGTTTCGACGCCCTTCAGCGGACTTGTGCAGAAATGGGGATTCAATCCGTTGGCTTTAAGCCGTTCAACTGCAACTCCATGGTTGCCCAATTCAAATCATCAAGACGCTGAAAGAAAGAACGTCCAAATTGCAAAAAAGGAACGCGCGGCAGTTGAGCCTCAGCAGGTGAATCCAAAGGCGCTTTCGTCCGTTCAGGAAACTTCCCATACCAGCGGTGTGATTCAGCGTTCTCAGGCTAAGATTATTGTCTCAAATGAAGGGCGGCGCATCGCAGGGGCGCGGGTGTTTATGAGTCGCCTCAAAGACAACCGTGTGCTCGATCTGGGACAGACGTCATCGGACGGTGTTCTTGACGTGCGCATTCCCAAGGGGTTTTGGGGCGAAAATTTGATCGTCTTTCATTCATGCTGCAGCCCCAAATCATTGGCAGTGAAAAGAATTGTCTCTTCCGGAGGCGAGGTTCTGTCCGCTGAGCTGTCCTCTGGCACTGGCTATGGTGTGCTCGTTCAACGCGAAGCCTATGGCTTTTTGAGAAAAGTTGATTCAAGCGAATTATTTTCATCTTTTGGGAAACTGACGGTGTCGGGTGTTGATGGTTTTGCACTTTATAATGGGACTAAAACACCAGGCCATCTGCTCACAAAAGTTCAGATACGCGGAGCTCGTCCCTCTGAATTCAGGGTTGCATCCGCAGAAGCTGCGCTTTCAAAAGAGGAACCACTCAAATTCCTGGTTTCGCCATCGGAAACCTACAGTCCGGCTCTTGCACTGGTTGAACAGGTGGGCGGGCAGGTCTTTCAGGGCGTTCTTAAAAATGCAAATTTACGCCGTTGGCGACGCGAGTTTATTGCCAGATTGATGCATTTACAGAGCGTCCGCAGCATTGTCTCGGCAGAAAGTGAATCTCGAATGGCTGCTGCGGGGGAAAGTTTACCGGATATTGTGACACGTGGTTGGTCGCAGACTCAGTTGGCGGGTGAATGGGATTTTCTTCTTTCCATGATATACGACGAGAACACAGGTTCCCTGCGGTTATCAGGGATGGATGCGCAGGGTGTCGAATTTTTTGAAATGCGGCATCAGTTTTCACAGCAAACGTCAAAAGAGGTTCCTGAAACACTCGCTCGCATGGCCTTCAACCGTTTTGTTGAGAGCATTCCCTTCGAGGCGAGTCTTGTCGAGCAGCGTGAACAAACCGTCCAGTTATCTTTTTCTGATTTGACGTCCTACGGTTTGAAGAAAGGAACGCCGATTGCTCTTTATCAGCAGTCGGGTGAGCCTGCGGATTCGCAGCGTTTGAATGAATTGGCGGCACTTGCGGTGGTCGAAACTTCTTCGGCAGATAAAAAAGTATCCGCGAGGATTACGCATTGGAATAGACAGCATCGCCGAACTGAGGTTCTTCCGACCGTTGTCCGAGCAGTAAAAATTTCTCCGGAGTTTTATCGGATGGAGTCATCACGAAAAAACTTCGCTCTGCCAGCAACGGCTCAGAAGGCGCGCGGACGTGGTGGTTCCTATTAACAACCGTTAAAAGATTTCATCCCGATTGCTGCGTGGTGCAAGATCAAGCCAGCGTATAAAAACATCCTTGGTTCGGGCTGGAATTTCTCGCAGTTCATAAAATAAAGATGAAGAATCATTGTCGCAGGATTCACCAGAGGCGTTGATTCCAAAACTTTCAGCAATCCAAAGTGCTCTTTGAAGATGAAAGCTTTGTGAGACGATAAGTGCGGAGCGAATGCCGAAAACTTCAATCGCTCGGCGCAGCGAATCATATGTCGAAAAACCAAGAGGATCTGTGAGCAACAACTCGCTGTCGATTCCTTTTTCAAGGGCGTATTTTTTCATGGCCGAGGTTTCATTATAATGGTGATTTGTACCATCGCCCGATAAGAGAATGCGCTTAGGCTCCGTTTTTTTATACAGCTCAATGGCTGTGACCATTCGGCAGCGCAGCATTCCTGAGAGTTCTTTTTTTCGGACACCGGCACCGAGGACAATCAAAGTGGGTGGTAAATTGTGGTGACTGTCTGTTGAGAGTTCAGGCAGTCGTGGGCGAGGGTGAATTGGTAAATGGGAAACTATAATAATATTTGTCAGAGCAATCAGAGTGATTGCTAAGGCTAAAATGGCAATAGGTATCACCGTAAAGATTTGTTTGAAGTTCAAAAGTTTTTCCTCAGAGCCACATTCCTATCCTGCCAATTTTGCGTCAGGTCGTCAAAATAGCGAATCGACACACAGAAGTGATAATTTCTTTTAGGTGGAAGCTTTCGGGAGGACTGTCGACATGAAAACCACACTGACCGTGCTGAGCGGAGCGGCACTCTCGTTCTCCACGTGGGCCATGCCGCAGGCGGTTGCGATGCCGGCTGCGACCAACATGGAAAGCAAACGCATCATGCTGCCCATTCGTCGGCTGGGGCTACTCCCCGTGGCAAACAATGTTGTCGACGCCCGTCTTCGATTGTCAGATGAAACTTCGCTCCGTGGAATTCTCGCTCAGCCGCTGTCTGCTGAGGCAATTCTTGAGTTGTTGAATGCAACCCTAAAAAAAGCATCAGATGCCTCAGGACGCTTCTGGACCATGGACGCGCTTTCGACCGATTTTGCAATAGGGCGTGCGAACGCTCAAAAGCTCTCGTCGTCTCAGCAGGCGCAGTGGGTCAAAGATTATGATTTAGACGGATGGTTGGCTGCCGAACTTTATTTTTCTGCTGATCACACCACTGTTCGACTGTCCCTGAGTGGGCAGCAGGGGCGTCCACTGATCGCGCGGGAGGACCTCACTCTGCCCTATGGCGTCGATTTGGACACGTTAAAAAATGCATTCACGGTGGCTATCGGACGCATGGCTGAAACCATTGGGCACGATGGCCGTATCGTTTTTGAAAACGATGATTTGGTCGGCTTGGATTTCGGAATTGAACGTGGATTGGCGGTCGGCCAGCGCCTCAAGGCTGGTTTGGTTGTGCAAAGCGCAGCTCATCCGCAAACAGGGGAAGTGTTACGTTACAAGAGGCAAGCTCTGCTTGAACTAGAAGTGATAGAGCCAAGACAAGGGGCTGCTTTATGCAAGAAGATTTCAGTGAATCCAGAGCAGCTCAAACAGTTTGAGTCGGTCTATGGGTCGGGTTCTCAAAAGAGAATGCAGCTATTGGTCTGGCGGGAATCTCAGACAGGTGGTGCCACTCTGACTGCAAGCGAACTGTCCTCGCCAGATGAAGGAATTCACACAAAGGCTTCGTCAGCTTCATCGGGATTTAAATCGCAGGACGTTCAGCAGAGCAAAGAAAAAAGTGTAAAAAAGTTGGCAAAGGAATCTCAGTCAGCCGGGCCGTCCGCTGTCAAGAAAGAGTCTCAGGCGCAGGCGCAGGCACAGGATACTCGTCCTGCGGAACCGTCTGCATCGTCAGCAGAAGAACCTGTGGCATCAGATGCAAAAACGGAGGCAAAAACTTTTTTTTCAACGATCAAATTCGGCGCCGGTTCGACTCTGGGCTCGTTGGCCTTAAGCAAAGGCCCGGTGGATGCAGAACTTCCGGCTTACTTACTAAATACCTTTTCCTTGCAGGATGGATTTCGCTACGACCAGGAGTGGAATATTAAGTATGGGGCTGAGTATCTGATGATTGGCGGCAAGCTGGATGGCAGTCGATTTACATTCAAGGGCGCTGGTTTCGCACCCGCCAGTTTGCTTCAAATTCCTGAGGTTCCAATCCAATGGGGAGCCGAGGCACAGTACAGCACAGGAACGGCCACAACCGGCAAAAGCAAAAAGACTTTCGATGCGTTTGAAGTTTTCGGCGTTTTAGCGACTGAACGCATGCTACAAGGAGGCTGGGGGCTTGGTGTTGATTATAAACAATCGATGACGGGCTTGCTGGCTGGGCTATTTGGCTTTGAGGCTGGTCTGGAGGTCTATTCCGCTGCACCTCTACCTAAGGAACTTGGATTTCAGTGGCGTTACATCAACGATGGAGACCGCTGGACAGAATTGTTGCTGGGGGTCACTTGGAAGTTAGGTGCTGTTGAAAAATGAAAACGATGATGCCATTGATGGGAGTCGAACCAAATATTATTTTCCAGATCCGCTTTCTGGCTGTGCATGCGTTGAGCGTCATTTGTCCGCTCGCTTTGGTGCTGCTGAGTTTTCCTGCATCGGCCAATGATGACAATTTTAAGGTCATACGCGTTGCTAATTGCAGGGTTCTTGTGCTTGGGCGCGTTAATGCGGTGACGGGCGATGTTGTCGATGCTTTGCGCAAGGGAAAAACTTCCGACAGAGACGAAACGATCGGAAAAGTGCGCATCGACTCTCTTCTTCAGAATCGGACAATCGGGACTGTGTTGGAACCAAGATCAGCCTGTCGCAGATTTTTGGGGGCTTTTCTCATTGCAGGGCGACGTCCGACGGAGGCTGTTTCATCGAGAGTTCAGCTTCGTAAAGGGCCACCGCCATTGATTCGTGGTTTTGTTGCTGCAGGACCCTCAATTGTATCATCCACCCTCAAAGGCAACGCACGCGAACCTGTTACTGAAACTTATCCGTTAATGCTGAATGCGCTGCAGGTGTCGGCAGAAATTTATCCATTCATGTTTACTATGCCACAGTTGTCTGAAAATAGTCTTTCTATTCCAACGCCGGGATGGGAAACTATGATTGGAATTGAAGGCTCTTTTAGATATACGACATCGATGAGCGATGTTCGAGTTGCATCGCCTTCTACAAAATCGGGTCGTGAAGTCACTCTGGATTTGGGGATCAATAGACTCAATGCGCGCGGAGGACTCGTTGCGCGAATTCCTGTTTGGAAAAATCGACTCTTCGCAAATGGTCATGCCGGATATTATTTTCATCGATTGGCGAGCTCGATAAAAAAAGTGAATTCCCTCCCCGATGAGGAAGAAAATCCATTTGCGCTGTCACCGCTGCGCGATTTGGCTCTTGCTGGATTTTATTCCGCACTGGGAGCGCAATTTCAACCCGTCGAGCGCTTTCGGGGACGATTGACCTTCGGAACAGTCTGGGCACCTAATTATCAAATTGAAAGCCGTCCAACGAGTTCAAAGAAAGATGCACCTCAGGTGAATATCGCAGTTAATCAGCCCAAAATATTTCTTATGGATATTGGTCTGTCCTATGCGCTTTCAGCGATTCAGTTCGGTGTGGATGTTTCGCTGGAGAGTTCTGCGGGACGGGCTTTTTTTCCGGATGGCCAAACAGAAGGCGCTGTGGGTGAGATTTATACGTCCTACGGTTTGAGCGCCGCTTTCTTGCTCTAAAACATTCGTCTGGATAGAGTGTTGGTCCGTTGCCGCATGATCGACCGGTAGAGTAAATTCTCCCGTACCGATTCCAATTGTTGGAGAGTATTTTATGGATGGATTCATAGACCTGATTCAAATGGGTATTATGCTGCTCAAGCAGCCTGAAACGCTGGTCGCAGCCGTTGGTACTGTGGGGCTTGCTCTGATTGTGTTTGCTGAAACAGGTCTTCTCGTCGGCTTCTTTCTTCCGGGTGATTCTTTGTTGTTTTCGGCGGGGCTGTTTTTTGCCAGCGGTGACTTGAACATCTGGCCATTGATTTGGATACTCACGACAGCTGCGATTGCTGGTGATGCCACTGGATATTGGATAGGGCGCACTCTTGGTCTTAAACTTTATGAGCGGCCCAATTCGCTTTTGTTCAAAAAATCGCACCTCGATCAGACGAGGGAGTTTTACGACAAACACGGTGGCAAAACGATTGTTCTGGCCCGCTTTGTTCCAATCATTCGAACATTTGCGCCGACGGTTGCCGGCGTTGCTGGCATGCCCTATCGCAGTTTTTTTAATTACAATGTGCTGGGTGCTTTTCTTTGGATTTGGTCATTGACGTTGGCTGGTTTTCTTTTGGGCAAAGTCGTTCCCGGAATTAATAATTACATCCACGCGATTGTTGTTGGTATTGTGATCGTTTCTGTTCTTCCCATCGTATTAAAGTGGATGAAATCGCGGCAGTCGCGAACCGTCGCTGCAAATAGTCCTGATGCATCAAAGATTTCTTGAGGGGAAAGAGCATGACGTCGCCTTTTGGATTTTGGGCGCGCTCCCGGGACAATTTAAAGAACACGATGCAAATGGTTTTGTGGATTTTGTTTGCTCTGAGTCTGCTCTATTTAACATCTTTTGGCTTGAGTGAATCTGCCCGGCGAATCTCTCAATTTAAGGAGGGAGAGCCGCTCACGCGATTTTCGGATGAATTGTTACTTTTGAGTCAGTGGATCAAACAAGGTGCTGATCTCATTATTCGTATCATCGTTGTCGCTGTCGTTGGTGTCTGGGGAGCACGTTTTTTTCAAGGTGTTGTGCGACGTATGCTAAACGGCCGAGCTGTTCGTTCGGGCTTTGAATCTCATCCGCGCGGGATTGTCCGGACGCAGACCTTGCTGACAACATCAGGTTACTTAATCAACATCGCGGTGTTTGCACTCTGTTTGATGATTGTCCTTCAGTTATTGGGCGTCAGTGTCGCTCCCTTGTTAGCAACAGCAGGCTTGGCCTCTGTGGCCATCGGTTTTGGGGCCCAATCTTTGGTTCGTGATTTTCTAACTGGTTTTTTTATTTTACTAGAAGATCAGTTCGCTGTTGGCGATGTTGTTACAATTGATTCAAGATCAGGAGTGGTTGAGAGTCTGACCTTGCGCTGCACGAAACTGCGATTGTCGGATGGCTCACTGCTGGTGATTCCCAATGGTGAGATCAAGCGAATTGAAAATGCTACATCGGGATTTTCGCTCGTCGATTATCGCATCGCTGTCCTATACGGTCCAAAGGTGGAGCAGGCACTCGTAATCCTGTCTGAGCAGATTAAACAGCTTTCTCGTGATTTTTGTGATGATGTTTTGGATACTCCTGAGGTCCTGGGGATTGACAGTATCAAGGACTCTAAGGTTGTCTTGAGGGCAAAACTCAAAACCAAACCCGGCAAGCAATATGCCTTGGAGCGTGAATTGCATGGTCGTGTGCTTCGCCGGTTTTTGGACCAACAAGTTTCTTTGCCAACAACCTAAGACTCGATACGGAAACCTGTGTCTTTAGGCAGCTTGCCAATCATCCCCGTGCGGTTGGGGTATTTTGAGTGTCAATCGCCCCAGTGAGAACTCGAGCCACTGCCCATCACGCAGAATTTGTAATTCTCCGTCCGGCAGTGAAAGGGAGAGTGAACCGCCTTCGTTCAGGCTCTCAAAAGGTAATTCAAAGCTGAATCCGGAGGGGAGTTCAACCGACAGCATTTCGCCCACGAAACGAACTCCCAATCTCCCCTGCATGGGAAAAGCAGCCTCTTGATCCGTAGGGTTTTTGCGAGATTGGCCTTGCTTTTGAGTGCGCTCCGACAGAGGTCGATGGATCGGTGAGAAGCGTTGTGCATGCTCAAGACTTGCGGCGGTGTCTTCTGAAATCTCTTTCATTTCATCAAGAGCGAGACCGTCTTCATCATCAATTCCTTGATGCTGTTGAAACTCACTGTCTCCATCTTCGGCAGCATTCAGAGAATTAAAATCATTGAATGCCTCAGAGTCTTTCAAATCCTCTGTGTCATTCAAAGTCTCGGAGGTCGAAGAATCGATTTCATCTAGAAGATCGACAGTTGACGCAGCTATTCGCTCCTGTGCGATCGGCTCGTCCGACATCGACAGCTCTGTTCGGATGGCATCGCGAACGCGTTCGACGTCATCAAGAGAACCTTCGGAAAGATCATCGTCGGTCACCTCGAGGAGATCTTGACCCAGTTCTCCGGCTGGAGGTTCATCAGTGTCCGCGGCTTCGGTGAGTAGCTCATTGTCTGTGAAGGTCTCGGACTGCAGGTCACGATTGGACTGTAGGTCACTATCTATGACCGGCATCATTCGAACTTCATCATCAATTCCCGTTTCATCAAATTCGGCATCAATGGACAACTCGGCCTGTGCACTGCTCTCGAAATCAGAACCAGTCGCACCAAGTTCTGATTCTGTTGTGAGCTCCGAATGGCTGATTTCATTTGCGGGTATCATGGAACTTTGTGAAACGTGGTGGACAGGCAGTGCTTCGAAAAATGGAGTCATCCCAATCCGATCGATGACCTCATGCAATCGCTCCTCTTCTTTACTTTCTTGATAGAAGAGCGAAAGAATTTTTTCGATGACAAGAGGCAGTTCGTTGCGTGAAATATTTTCGACGAGAAGGTGAGCTTGTTGCGCTATGTCCGAATTTTTTCCGCCGATGGAGATTTTATAACCGGATTCTTCCGCTACAATATGAATATCTTCGGTTGACGAACCTAAGCAGGCACGATGACAACCGTTCAAAGCGATCGAAGAAAATCTTTGCGGATTTGGAAATGTTTTTAATAAATGAGTTGTGAGTTCGAGTGCATCTCCCAAGGCGGGTTGTTGGGCAAACTGACAGAGTTCACCCAAACAGGCACGGGGGTAAGGGACTCCCGAGGATTGATAATGGCGAAGAAGCAGGCCACTCTTACGGACCTGAGTCTGAATTTCGTTGAGTTTGTCTGGCTCTATCATAAAGCCGATGCGTTGATCTTCCGTGATCTTGAGGAACGCGGATTCTCGATCAGCGACTTCGCACAGCATTCGCAGCTGGTCACTGTTGTAAACTCCACCGGCAGCTTCGGCGAGAATGAAGATCTGGTTGTTCTTCAGCTTGAATTGTTCGCCCACGTCAGTCTCCTTGCGGAAATAGCCCGACGTGTTATCGACAGTCCTAATGGGGAATTGAGCGCTTTGTGTACGGAACTTGACATGCAACCAGTCAAAAGGATGCAAAAATAGGCAGACGGGAATAATCTGCCCGGGTTACCGTCGCCAATGTCTGTCAGTGCACCTATGTTTGCTTGCGACACGTCCAGCGAACGCCTAGTGTTTAAAGGGCAGCCATGGCGTTGTTTGTGCGTTGCCTAAAGTGTCCTGCGGCAATTTGAGTCTGTGAATGTTCTGTGTGGATGAGGTGGTACTGAATGGATGCTAGCTTGGGTAGCATGAAAGAACTGATTGATTACATTGCAAAATCATTGGTTGATAATTCCGAACGGGTCGAAATCAATGAAATTGCTGGCAATCAGACCAATGTGATTGAATTGAAGGTTGCCAAAGAAGACGTAGGTAAGGTGATTGGTCGCAACGGCCGAACGGCAGATGCCATCCGCACGATTTTGAATTGCGGCGCCGCAAAACTCAACAAACGGTACATCCTTCATATCATTGACGAGCAATAAGATGGATATCTTCCTCTGTCTGGTCGAGCGAGGCGGCATGTAGATGTCGGAAGGGAGCGTTTTTAGCTCCTATGCGCTCGCAGGCTTCTCTTTTGCCTGTGTGGCTGTAGCCTGAAAATCTTTGGCTGTGTAGAGCGTGGAATAAGTGCTCGAATTGGGCTGGACGACGCAAATGCGACGATTGAAACAGTTATTAAGCCGATTTTTGCAGAAAATTTGAATCATATGAACGTTGCGCGCGATATACACACGGATTTGGTCGCGTGCAGTGTGGCTCCTGTTAGCGCGAAAAAATAGTTCCGTATTTATGTGCCGAATTTCCTCTTTATTCGGACGAGGGGCGAATGGAGCCAAAAATCCAATGCAGACTCAATCATCACAGACTCGAACAGAAGCCTGGTGAATCACATGAAAAAATTATCCATAATGATGGTCGCACCACTCTTTTCCATTGCATGCGTTCATCGCAAACCGGTGAGTGAAATGGAGGTTTCGTTGAGGAATAACGGAGCATCTCAGTCAGGTATGTGCTCCACTGAACGATGCGAAAATGTCGATCACAGAGACAAAACGGGCACCGGCAACGACCTCGTAAATTTCCTTGCCGGGCGTTGGAACAATGTTAGTTTCGAGGTGGCGAATGGCAAAGAGATCAAACAGGAGACGTATGCCGAAACGATGGTTGTCAAAAGTGAGCACGTACTGACAATCACGGCGCACTCTTTCCGAGATGGCAAAGATTTAACGAGAGACATGATTCTTGAAATTAATGGCGATGACATAACAATGTCTCAGGGTCCATTCAAAGCATCAGGCAAAAGAGAGGGCAATGTATATTCACTTGTTGGACAATTTGGCGAACATCAATTTCGTTTTCGCCTTTA
>Ga0315901_10004292_pt1 | contig 17821 bp, 10 predicted proteins | sample LakEriMetagenome_10_FD_203761 | JGI IMG/M metagenome (GOLD analysis project Ga0315901, IMG submission 203761) | Freshwater fungal communities from buoy surface, Lake Erie, Ohio, United States - Buoy 2 MA116 | ecosystem: Environmental > Aquatic > Freshwater > Lake | place: USA: Lake Erie, Ohio...
GCTGGTAGAAGCGGGCAAGTTATCCCTGGACGATGATGTGAGTACCCATATTGGCTTCAGGGTTCGAAATCCAAGATTCCCGGAAACCGTCATTACCCTACGGAACCTGATGTCGCACCGCTCTTCGTTGAACGACAGCCAGGGATATTTCACCCTGGACGCCATCAATCCCGACAAGAACGCCAACTGGGCAGCATGTTACAACAGCTACGAGCCCGGCAAAGGATATATGTACTGCAACCTGAACTATAACATCATAGGTACCATTATCGAAAAAATATCGGGCGAACGTTTTGACCAGTACGTGAAGCACCATATCCTCGATCCCCTGGGCCTTTATGGCGGCTATTGTGTGGATTCATTGGATAAGTCGCGCTTCGCGACGATATATGAATACAGGACGGACTCCGCAAAATTCATAGCATCTCCGGGGGCGTATGCCCCACGAAGTGAAGAAATAGCCCGATACGTGATGGGTTACAGCACCCCCATCTTCTCGCCTACAGGTGGCATGAAGATCTCCGCAACAGACCTTGCAAAATATATGGTGATGCATATGCAAATGGGGAAAGCCAATAGGAAGCGGATCATGTCTAAAAAAAGCGCCCGCGCCATGCAAACCCCTTTGTCGGCCGAAGATGGCTATGGCTTGGCCATAACCCAAACCAGTAAGCTGATCCCGGGCAAAACCATGACCGGCCATACAGGTTCAGCATACGGACTGTACAGCGCGATGTTCTTCAACCGGAAGGGAAAATTCGGCATCGTGGTCATCAGCAACGGCTGCCACCCGGGAAGCACCGAAGGTTTCAATACCCTGATCAGGCAAACGACCAACAGTCTCTACGAGCATATCGTGGTGAAATAGATTCTTCCAGCGATTGAAATGATCCATTTCAACCGTATTGTACCGGCACATCCAACTACTGATTATCTTTAATGCAAACTGCCTTTAATGAGTCAAAGTAGAATTTTTCCGGTACTGGCCCTGGCTGCCTTCATGGTAGCAGCATGTAACAACAAATCAAACCTGGTTGCTGAAGATCCGAGGATAAAACAAATGGATACGGCGTTGACTGCCTCGCTGGCCAAAAGCATCGAGTCCGGTGTAACGCCCAAGCTGGCGGAAGGCCTGACGCTTAAGTTATGGGGCATCGACTCGCTGGTGGCAGATCCCGTATCTATTGATATTGATGACCAGGGCAGGATCTATTATACAAGGACAAACCGGCAGAAAAATTCTGAATTTGACATCCGCAGTCACCAGGATTGGGAGATCGACATGATCAAACTTAGCAGTATTGAGGAGAAAAGAGCTTTCCTTCGCAGGGTGCTCGCACCTGAGAACAGCGATAAGAACAAATGGCTGCATGATGTGAATGGGGATAGTTCGCACGACTGGCGGGACATGACCGTGGAGAAAGAGCATGTATACCGCGTGGAAGACGTGAACGGAGACGGCATTGCCGATAAGACCCAGCTGGTGGTAGAGGATTTCAATGACGAGACTACCGATGCGGCAGGTGGTGTATTGAAGCATGGCGATGACCTGTTTGTGGCCATTGGCCCGGATATGTGGCGGATAAAGGAAAACAAGATCGGTACAGCGGCATCAAAAACATCGATCTCCCATGGCTATGGTGTCCGCGTGGGATTTTCCGGCCATGGTATGTCGGGCGCCGAAGTGGGCCCCGATGGAAAGATCTACTGGCAGATAGGTGATATCGGTTTTAATGGTACCAGCCCAGACGGTAAGAAATGGGAGCATCCCAATAGCGGTGTGATCGTTCGTTCAAATCCTGACGGCAGCGATTTCGAAGTATTCGCCTATGGCAACAGGAATACGCACGAGTTTGCATTCGACGAATATGGAAACCTGATCAGTGAAGACAACGACGGCGATCATCCCGGCGAAAGTGAGCGCATCGTGTATGTGGTGAATGGCGCAGACATTGGCTGGAGAACAAACTGGCAGTTTGGCAAATACCTCGATCCGGAAAACAATAAATACAAAGTATGGATGGATGAAAAGATGTACGTCCCCCGCTGGGAAGGCCAGCCGGCATATATCCTTCCTACCATCAAAAATTTCGTGAACGGACCTACGGGCTTTCTGTATAACCCCGGCACGGCCCTCGGTCCTGAATACAAGAATTCATTTTTTGTTGGCGAGTTCGTGGGCAACCCCGCCGGCTCTGGAATCCATTCTTTCAAACTGAAACCCAAAGGCGCGTCTTTTGAATTCTCGGAATCGAAACTGATGGTAGGTGGCATCCTTGCCACCGGTATTGATTGGGGACCCGATGGCGCCATGTATATGGGCGATTGGATCTCTGGCTGGGACACAAAGGACTATGGACGGATCTGGAAACTGGATGTAGCCAATCCGGATCTCGCCATCCGTAAGAACACGGAACAGCACATCAAGGCGGATTTCAAAACCTATAAGGACGAAGCGCTTAAGGATCTGCTGAAGCACGCCGATATGCGCGTGAGGCAGAAGGCCCAGTTTGAACTGGCTACAAGAGGGAAAGGCCTCGATATCTTCAAATCAACATTGGCGAGCAAAGACAACCAACTGGCACGTGTTCATGCTATTTGGGGGATCAGCCAGCTGGCCAGAAAAGACATCAAGAACGCGGCACTGCTTGTCCCCTATTTGAAAGACAGCGATCCCGAGATCAGGGCACAGGCTGCCAAATGGATCGGTGATGTTCGATATAAAGAGGCAGGTGCTGCCCTTGTTCCTTTACTCAAAGACGAATACAGCAGGGCCCGCTTTTTCGCTGCTGAGGCCATCGGCAGAATTGCCTATGCGCCTGCTGTTGCGCCCATCATTCAAATGCTGGCAGACAATAACGACGTTGATAACTATCTGCGCCATGCCGGCAGCATCGCGCTGGCTCGTATCGGAAATGCAGAACCGGTGATCGCCTTATCCAGCCATCCCAATCGCGGGGTAAGGATTGCAGCCGTTATTGCGCTCAGGCGCATGCAGCATCCGGGCATTCGGGTGTTCCTGAAAGATGCGGATGAGTTTGTGGTCACAGAAACTGCGAGGGCCATCAATGATGATCTTTCCATCAAAGAAGCATTGCCCGACCTGGCCAATGCGCTCAACGATCATCGATTCAGCAATGAAGCTTTTATAAGAAGGGCCATCAATGCCAACCTCAGGGTAGGCGGAAATGGTAACCTGCAGAACCTGCTGAACTATATCAGCTTCGAAGACGCTCCGGTGGGCATGCGTAACGAAGCCATTGATGCGATGAGTACCTGGGCAAAGCCTTCCGTATTGGATCGGGTAGATGGTCGTTATAGGGGTGAAGTTTCCAGGCCGTTGGAGCCTGTTCAGCAAAATGCAACCGGTTTGCTGATGAAATTATTATCACATAAAGACACTACCCTCAGGGTGCACACCGCAAAAGCACTGGGTAAACTAAAGATCAACGGGGCCATGGAAGCCCTGATGGCGCAGTTGAAAAAAGACCCCGCACCGGAAGTCCGTATTGAAGCAGTGAAAGCACTTTCAAAACTCAACGGCAATCATATGGACGCGGCCATCACAGCAGCCTTGGCGGATAAAGAAAAATCCGTTCGCGTGGTTGGGCTGGACCTGCTCAATAAGCTTCAATTATCCAATGACCTGAAAGTTGCGCTGCTGAATGATGTGATCAAAACCAGGACACCGGAAGAAAAACAAGCCGCGATCACCAGCCTGGGCGAACTGCCTTTAGCGAATACAGAGAAAACTTTTGTTCAGTTGTTGGATCAGTTCGAATCCGGAAAACTTCCAAAGGAAGTTCAACTTGAATTGTCTGATGCCATCGACTCTTCGGGAGCAACGGCGCTTCGGGATCGCTATCGTAAACTTAGCGAAGCTTCTGCTGCTGATTCCCTGAAAGCGATATATGCCAGCGCACTGATGGGCGGAGATCCAAAGAAAGGCAATCGCATCTTCTGGAACCACTCATCGGCCCAATGTGTACGATGCCACGCGATCGACGACTATGGCGGAAATGTAGGCCCCAAGCTGAACGGCGTTGCCAACAGACTTTCACGCGAGCAACTGCTCGAGGCGCTCATCGAGCCCAGCGCCAGGATCGCCCCCGGATTTGGCTTCGTTACCCTTGAATTGAAGAACGGACAAAAACTAAATGGCATCCTCCAGCAGGAAAAGAAAGATGCATATGTGATCAAAATTGGCGACAAGCCGGATAGCCTGGTGAGAAAAACGGATGTGTCCAACAGGATCAATTCGCCTTCCAGCATGCCGCCCATGCACCTGATGATCTCCAGGAAAGAGATCCGGGATGTGGTGAGTTACCTGGCTACACTGAAGGAATAATAACATTGACCTCGTGAAGAACACCATCATCATCGTAACGCTGCTTCTGGCGGCTCACTGCCAGGGTCAGGGTTATCGCCAAACTATACAGAAAAGAATGGACAGCCTGGTTGAAGCCAAGGCCATTCCAGGGGTCATTATTGGCGTATATGAGCAGGGCAGGAAGGAGTACATTACAGCAGGCTACCCTATCCCGGATGCCAAGCAGGTATTTGACTCTACCATGCAATTAGAGATCGGCAGTATCACCAAAACCTTCACTTCGTATATATTGTCTGCGATCCTCCGCGAAAACATGATCGCAGACACCGATGGTATAGGAAAATATCTGCCAGATAGTGTCAGCAGAAACAAAGCAGTAGCTAGTATCCAATTCATTCAGCTGATGAATCACACATCGGGATTACCAAGACTGGCGACCAATATGGGTAATCCCAAATCTTTCTTGCAACCTTATGCAGACTATGACCAGAACAAACTCTTTAGCTACTTGTCGAAAGCGGCTCCGGACACCCATAGAAAAGTAAATTACTCTAACCTGGGCCTTACCCTTGCCGGCGTATTGGCAGAACGGATCTCCGGGAAATCTTATGAGTCGCTCCTGAAAAACTATATCACAGGTCCATGGGGCCTTGAACATACGGGGATGACCGTAAATAAGTCGTTGCCATCCAGCATTGGCTATTTCAATGGTACTCCTGCTGAATACTGGAACATGAATGGACTTGGTGGTGCAGGTGAAATCAAGTCGACCGCACGTGATATCCTGGCCTATCTGGAACAAATGCTTGCCCATGCGCATGAAGCATTCATTCAAAACCTGATAACCCCAACTGCTTCTATAGATGAGCGATTGAAAGTGGCCAAAGGCTGGCACGTCCTGGAGACAAAAGACCAGCCTCCCATCTACTGGCATAACGGTGGCACCTACGGCTTTTCCACATTTTGCGGATTCGACAAATCAAACAACAAAGCGGTTTTTGTTGCCATCAATGCTTTTGCGAAAAATGCCCTTGCTGACCAGGCAGGTATTTCCATTTTAAGGGCATTGAAAAACAAAAAGCTTAACGAGTAAGGGGTGTTGAAATAATCCCCGGCCAATGCCTTTAAGGCCTTCTCTAGAAAGGATTCGACGGCGTCATCGACCAACGCTTCACTATTCTGATCCTGGTACTGCCGCCTTTGGAGAATGCCTTTACTCCCCTTCCGTCAAGTGTGGGATACACCATCCGCGCAATGGCCTGGCGGTCGTTCGCAAACACTTCAATGACCGACTTATCGATGAACACCCGCAACACCAGTGGCTCTCCTTTCTTCAATTCAAAAGGCGCTTCTTCAATGATCTTGCGTCCAAATCCCAGGCCCGATTTCCGGGTATCAAATTTCAGCTTCTTATCAGATGCATCATAGTAGATCACCGTTTCTTCCCGGCCATCGGCCGATACACCAAGCTTTACCCCATATTGCAACGCCTGGGTTGTATTGAACGTAATTTCCATTTCCATCAACTCCTCACTTGGCTTCAAACCCACTTCTTTATCCGCCGGAATGTTGACCGATGACTCGATGGATTCCGGTCCGCGTAGCTTCTCCAATTCTTTCACGGGTCTCATCCTGAGTGTGCCATCATCCCCTACCCACAGGCTGCGGGGAAGGCCGTACATACCGGTCCATCCGCTGTATTCAATGAGAGAATCCGGCCTGTCGTCGAATATCCAGCTCCACATGATCTGCCGCCCCTGATCGTCTACCAATGCCTCGGGAGCGAAGTAGGCATTATCCTTCCAGGTCATCCGGCCATGATTGACCGGGAAAAAGCGATCCTCCTTATAATCTCCCACATAGTACTGCGCGCCGAGATTATGGCTGATGAACAGCAGCAGGTGCTTCCCGCTGGGTGCACCGCCATCAGGACCGGAAGGCAGGGGAAGAAAACTGGGGCACATGTTATCTTCAGTTTTGAATGTCCACTTCCGGTTGTTCTGATAGAACTCATGCATGTACTCCCATTTCCGCATGTCAGTTGACGAAAACAGGTAGAGCCTGTCACCCTGATAATTCAGTGAATCAGCAGGAAGCGGCTGTGCATCACGGCCGGGATCAGCGGGAAGCCCTTCGCCCCTGGACCCATACTTCCTCAGCACAAGTAAATTTCCGGTGAGCATATAATACTTACCGCCTTTCTTCCAGATATTGGAGGGATCTGCGGAACCCACATGAAACTTTCTACCGGATGCATCTACCATATCTGTGATGCCCCATTCGCTTGACTTTACCACAGGATTCGCAGAAGACTTGACCCAGTTATCAAAATGGGCATCGGTGCTTTTCGCCAGGCCAATGCCCTTGTCGCCCCAGAGCATCCAATACGAAAGCGTTGCACTGCCATCGTCATCAACAAATGCGCCGCCGCTAAAACATCCTTCGTCGCCATTCCCGGGCATAATGGCATCGGGATGATAACGCCAGTGCAACAGGTCGCTACTGGACAAATGTCCCCAGCAAAAACCCGAACCTTCTCGATTGTAAAGGAACATCAGGTGATAGCGGCCATTGTGATAAAACGCGCCGTTGGGGTCTCCGGGTCGGCCATTGCCCTCTGGGATCACAAAATGATATGCAGGCCTGTAGGGATCCGCGAGCAGCCGTTCCCTCAACTGGCGAGTGGAATTGATCACTTCCTTAGGAACGTTCTGATTGGGATCGATGGTTGCAAAGGGAGGTTTCTTTTCCTGGGCAACTGAATACTGATATAAAAAGATAAACAGTACAAGCAGGTGTTTGGTCATATTGTTGAATTGGGTGAGATCAAGTTGGATCGCAGAAAAAGAGCATATGAATATCCTAAAAAGTTCTGAGCTCCGCATAACTTGTTATTTTTAGGCACACAGAAAAATTATCTTGATGGGAATCAGTTGGGGTATCATCGGTTGCGGGAATGTTACGGAAGTTAAGAGTGGTCCTGCTTTCAATAAGGTCCCCGGTTCTTCATTGGTTGCCGTTATGCGCCGCAACGCGGAAAAGGCTGCCGATTATGCGCAAAGACACGGAGTGCCGAAATGGTATGCAGATGCTGATGAACTGATCCAGGATCCCGAAGTGAATGCCATCTACATTGCTACCCCGCCGGAATCCCATGAGAAATACACCCTTGATGCGCTTCGTGCGGGAAAGCCCGTGTACGTGGAGAAGCCCATGTCCACGGATCTGGCTTCTTGCTTGCGCATGCGGGACGCAGCGGTCGCAGCAGGTGTAAAACTCACGGTGGCCCACTACCGGAGGGCCGTGCCCATGTTCATTCGGATCAGGGAACTGATCGATGCGCAGGTAGTGGGCGACATCAGGACCGTCAGGTTAAGCATGCTTCAACCAGACCAGTCGTCCCTCATTGCCGGCAGCGAGACCAACTGGCGGGTGGATCCTGCAGTGGGAGGATTAGGCGGATTGTTCTATGACCTCGCACCTCACCAACTGGATCTGATGGTTCATTTCTTTGGGGACGTTGAAGAGAGCACCGGTATGAGTACAAACCAGGCCGGGACTTATGCTGCGAGGGACATCGTGACAGGGATGGTGCAATTCAAAAACAATATCCTGTTCACCGGAACCTGGTGCTTTACCGTAGCGCCGGAGCTGAAGGAAGACAATTGTGAGATCATCGGGACCAAAGGGAAAATCAGCTTTTCCATATTCGGGAACCGCGTGTTCATACAAAACGGGAACGACTTTGAAGAACTGGTGTTTGTGCACCCCGAACATATACAGCAACCGATGATTGAAAAAGTGGTGGCGTATTTTTCAGGTAGCGGACCTAATCCCTGCTCAGCCGAAGACGCCATCGAGTCCATGCAACTCATGGAAAAATTTGTTTCCGGTTCCTGAGTTTAATGTTGACCGGTTTATCTCCCTTATCCCAAACTGATCCCTACACCAACAGACGTGAGTGGTATGGGCGCAGACAGGTAGCTGAACGGGATTCTCTGGTTACTGAAAAGAACCGCTGCGCGGCCCCTGTTCCGGGAGGAAGCAATGAATACAGGTATACTGGCAATTAACGATAAAGAACCCACGGTAGACAGTACAGCAGGATCGTACTGGTCTGCAGCGATGATACTTGTAACCAAACTGGTGCCTACCAAACCCCAGCCTACTGTACGGAGGATTCTATGCTTTCATTGTCAGAGTTCAATGCCCCAATTGAATGCGCTGACGTGATCACTAACCCTACAAGTCCCGCGTCAAACATCATCCACCCCAATTTGTTCTGTTTTCTGGCCTTGGTCTGAAAATAAACACCTTGCTGGTCGCGGTTCATCGAAAATAATGCGGTATCAGCCAACCTTTGCGAAAACGCCGAATTTAGAAATCCGGTCATCATCAACAGGAGAACCATCCTTCTCATGCTAAAATAATTGAAACACAAATAATGGCATTTGATAAGAGGCCAGCAAGTTCTGTTTGCCAATTTTTTGTAGTTTTTCCCGATCTTACCACCTGTTCAATTCTGTGACCAATGTTTTACCTTCATCACCATGAGAAAATTAGTAGCCCTCCTTCTTACCATCACAGTATCTTCTATGGCCATGGCCCAGACCTCATCCAAAAGAATGATCAGGCCGGAAGATATCTATCGCATGAGTTCTGTTTCAAATCCCAAACTGTCACCCGACGGGAACTGGATCATGTACCAGGTTTCAAAAGCAGATTCTGCCAAGGACAAATACGAAAGTAAGCTCTACATGACCAGTATGGCAGGCGATGAGACCATTCAATTGACCGATGAGAAATCTGCCGGCGCACCCGCCTGGAGCCCCGATAACAAGTACATCTCCTTCCTGTCAAAAGGAAAGGCGGAAAGCGAGGGCTCTCAACTTTTCCTCATGAACCGGGAAGGCGGTGAACCCATGCAACTCACCAACATCAAGGGTGAAATTGCTTCTTACAAATGGTTCAACGACGGCTCGAAGATCCTGATGGAGATCCGGGACCCCAACACAGCCGATACCGCCAAAACCAAGATCAGGAAACCCCACGAGATCACCCGATACCATTTTAAAGACGATAGCGATGGGTATCTCGATGATCGCCAGACCCATCTTTATGTTTTTGATGTAAAAAGCAAAAAGCTGGACACGCTTACCAGGGGGAACAGGTCGCAATCAAATGCCGTGATCAGTTTCGATGGGAAAACTGTGGCCTACGTGAGCAATACGTCGCAGGACCCCGATAGGAACAGCAATACCGATGTTTTCCTGATGGACCTGCAGTCAAAACAAACGCAGCAGATCACCACCTATAAGGGCGCAAACAGTGGCCCTAAATTCAGTCCTGATGGCCAGCATGTCCTGTACAACCAGTCCACCGGAGAGGGAAATTTCAACATGTATGAGACCTCCCAACTCTTCCTGTATCATATCCCTACCAAAAAGATCACGAACATGTCGGCGGCCATCGACCGATCCATTTCCAACCCAGCATGGTCGTACGACGGCAAATCCATTTGTGGATTGGTGGAAGATGACAGGAAGCAGAACATTGTGGAGTTTGACGTGGCCAACAAAACCCATCGCAACCTGACCAACGACATGGGGTCATACTCTTCGATCGAGATCAATGGCAAGGGCCAGATGGTGGCCTTGTACTCCGATAGAAATACTCCGAATGAGATCTATATCCGTAAAGACAACGGCTTTTCGAGGTTGACCCGAATCACCGATGATTTCCTCGCGCCCCTGAAGCCCATATATGTGCAGGGGATCGAAGGAATTTCGTCTGATAAGAACCGGGTCTCCGGAATTCTTTATTTACCTGATAGTAGCGCGAAAAAATTACCGCTCGTACTTTTTATTCACGGTGGACCCGTAGCACAGGATGAATATGCTTTCGATATGAGCAGGCAAGTACTGGCCGGCGCAGGCTTCGCGGTGGCCGCAGTCAATTACAGGGGCAGCAGCGGAAGGGGCAGCGCCTATACGAAGGCGATCTATGCGGATTGGGGGAATAAAGAAGTGAAAGATATTATTGGCATAGCAGACCAACTGATTAAAACCGGTATAGCAGACTCCTCGAAGTTGGGTATTGGAGGATGGAGCTATGGTGGTATCCTCACCAACTATACCATTGCGACCGATAAAAGATTCAAGGCTGCTGTGAGTGGCGCAGGCAGCTCGCTACAACTGTCGATGTACGGGTCAGACATGTACATTACCCAATATGAGGAAGAGCTGGGCGTGCCCTGGAAGAACACCAAAAAGTGGATGGATCTTTCTTACCCATTCTTCAAGGTTGAACAGATCAAAACGCCCACCATGTTCATGGCCAGCGAAGATGATTTTAATGTGCCCGTCATTGGCGCTGAGCAAATGTACCAGGCTTTCAAATCAACGGGGATACCTACGGAATTGATCATCTATCCCAATCAGCATCATGGTATAAGGGTGCCCAGCTATATCGTCCATAGGTATAAGAAACATATTGATTGGTATAATAAGTATTTGAAATAATCATATGACGATACAGCCCTGGACCATCCTGTTTTCCCTGTCGATATTCCTGGGCTTACTCATTCTAATCCTTTTAACCGTACAGTCATTCAACAGGAAACATAGCAATTACCTGCTTGCTGCCTATGTGTTTTGCCATGTGCTTTTCGGCATACATAACATCCTCCTGGCTGAAGGACTAATGACCAAGGTTCCTTACCTGTTTCGGATCACCAAGCCACTAACTTATGCGGTAGTACCGCTATTATTCCTTTATGTCAGGGCAATTGGCTTCCAGGAAGTGCGCTTCCGAAAATGGGACTGGTTATTACTCCTGCCGGCCCTTTTTCATTTCATTGAACTTTTGCCCTTCTACCTGATGGACATTGAGCAGAAAAGGACGTTGGTGAATAATTTTATGAGTGACATGAACCGGGGTTTGAAGCACAACGAAGGCATTCTACCACCTTACATGCACCCTGTCATCCTCGGAGTATATAATACGGTGTTGATTGTCTGGTGCTATCGGTTGATCAGTATGGCCAACAGGTCAACCGGGAAAGCATTGGCACAAAATATCACCCAGATCAAATGGCTGAAGTTTTTCACCACGGCGAATGCAGTCTTATTGGTCGCCCTGGTACTCCACATGTTAACGTTCGCCTACCTATCATGGAACGTATATTGGATAACCTCCCTGGAGGGAGCCATGTTGATGATTGCGATCGGAACGGCCATTTTTTTCTACCCGAAAATTCTATATGGGTTCCAGGTGAAAACTCTGGGCCTGGAGGCAGGAGAGAAAGTTGCTGGGCCGTTGATGGAAACACAATCAACCCCTTCCACCATCCCAAGCGGAAGAAAAGAGGACTACCTTGCAAGGATCATCCATTGCCTGCAAGACAAGCAGGCCTTCCTTTGCCATGGCTATTCGATCAAAATGCTCTCTGAAGAAACAGGTATTCCATATACCCATCTGTCAATGGTGATCAACCAGGAATTTGCGATGAATTTCAATGAACTGGTGAATAGCTACAGGGTTGATTATGTGAAGAAACTTATGAAACAACCGGATGCGGGGCAATTCACTTTTGAAGCACTTGCAGAAAAAGCAGGCTTCAATTCCCGTACCACCTTCTCGAGGGCATTTTCACAGTTTGCAGGATGTACACCCCGGGAATATGCACGGACGTTACAAATTCAAAAAAGCGAACCCTGATTTTGTTCCATATCAACGATTTGCAACAGTCGCTAGGTATCGGCTTTCGTCGGCCCATACCCGTTAAGGTAACTTTGAAGCTGTAAAATGCTTTAACTATGTCGAAGATTTGGAATATCCTGGTCTTGCTTGTCCTCTTCAGTTCATGCCAACAACCATCGGGAAAACAGACTGCAACCATTAACGAAACGATCGTGTACGTGAACGGTGATATCCTCACCATGGAAGGAGACCAACCCGAATATGCAGAAGCGCTGGTGGTCAAAGAGGGCAAGATCCTTTATGCCGGGAATAAGGCCGAGGCGATGAAACAAGCTGGATCCGGAGCTCAAACGGTAGACCTGGGGGGCAAGACCCTCATACCGGGATTCGTGGATGGGCATAGCCACCTGACGAACTATGCAGACGCGCTCATGCAGGCCGACCTGAATCCTCCTCCCATCGGTCCCATTACAGATATGGCGGGAATTATTAAAGCCGTCCAGGACCTCAAGACCAGGCTTAATGCCAAAGACGGAGATCTCCTCGTGGGATTTGGATATGACGCAGACATGCTGAAGGAAGGCCGTCATCCAAATACGGCGGAGTTGGACGCTGCATTCCCGAATAATCCCGTGATCCTTAAACACGCCTCCGGGCATATGCTCGTAGCCAATACAGCGGCGTTCAGGTTGGCCGGCGTCAGCGCTGCTACCAAAGACCCCACAGGCGGCAGTTTTATCCGGAAAAAAGGTTCGAACGAGTTGGATGGTCTGGTACAGGAGATGGCCATGCAACCCTTTATGCCGCTGATGTCTAAACCACAGCCCCTTGAAGTTGAGATGAAGAAACTGAAGGACGCACAGGCTTATTATGCCAGTTGCGGCGTGACAACAGCCAATGAACACTTGGCGTTGATGGAGAAAATGATATTGCTGGATACGGCTGCAGCCCGGGGTGAACTCTACCTTGACCTGATCACACTTCCCGCCTTCCTCTATGCCAAAGATCTGCTGGGTACCGGCAGGATCAAGTGGAAGGAATACAACAATCACCTCAAATATCAGGGGTTGAAGATGGCCACGGACGGATCGCCCCAAGGCAAGACTGCTTTTCTCAGCAAGCCCTATCTCACCGATGTTCCAGGTTGCCAGCACAACTGCGTGGGTTTCCCCAACATGACACAGGAGCAGATCAACCAACTGATGCTCGCCTGCTATAAGAACAATGTGCAGCTGTTCTCCCATTGCAACGGGGATGCCTCCATAGACATGATGATCAAAGGCCACGAATTTGCGATACGGGCACTGGGTGACAGCACATCGGACAGAAGGACGGTGATCATCCATTCGCAGATCATGCGGCCGGATCAGATGAACGCATATAAGAAGTACAATATGCTGCCATCTTTCTTCACTAACCACACGTATTACTGGGGTGATGTGCATATCGCGAATCTGGGCAAGGAAAGAGCGAGCTACCTCAGTCCCCTGCGGGCTGCATTTGATCAGGGCATCATGGCCACCAACCATACAGACAATATTGTTACGCCCATGGACCAGATGTTCCTACTGTGGACCTCCGTGAACCGGATCTCAAGGAATGGCGTGGTGGTGGGAGAGGCCCAGCGGATCACACCATACGAGGGCCTGAAAGCGCTGACCATCAACGGGGCTCATGAATATTTCGAGGAGGGTGCGAAGGGAAGCCTGAAGGCAGGCAAGCTGGCTGACCTTGTGATCCTGGACAGGAATCCGCTGAAAGTGGACAAAGCGGCCATCCGGGACATCAAAGTGATGGAAACGGTGAAGGAAGGAAAGACCGTGTACAAGAGAGCATCGTGACGGCAATCTCATATTAAAGTCAGAATCATGCACAGGATCATTTTATCTATTGGGTTGATGCTGCTCCTTCTTTCCTGCGGGCAGCAGGGATCGAACGTCGGCAAGGCTATACTGTATCATAACGGGGATATCGTGACCATGGAGGGTGACAGCGCGGTCTATGTGGAGACATTGGTTGTAAGGGACGGTAAGATCCTCTTTGCCGGCAGAAAGGATGAAGCATTGAAGCAGGCTGGTGCAGACCATACCGAAGTCGACCTGCAGGGTCGGTTCATGGCACCCGGTTTCATTGATGCACACGGTCACGCATATGGAGCCGGATTCCAGAAGATGGCAGCCAACATCCTTCCCCCGCCCGATGGAACGGTAACCGATATAGAATCCTTGATCACCACGCTGAAACGATGGTATGCTGACCTCGGGAAGACGGGGAAATCGCCCAAGGTGATCGTAGGATTCGGATATGATGATTCACAGTTGAAAGAGAAAAGACATCCGGTTGCAGATGATCTGGACAAAGTGTCAAACACCCTGCCAGTGATCCTGGTACATCAGTCCGGGCACCTTCAGGCCCTTAATCACGTTGCCCTGGCAGCCGTGGGAATTGATGCTTCCACCGAAGATCCCCAGGGCGGTGTGATACGCAGGGAGAAAGATGGGAAAACACCAAATGGTGTGTTGGAGGAGACAGCAGGCGTCAAGGTGATGTTCAAGCTGTTCAGCAAGTTTGATTCTTCTATGAGTGCAAACATGGTGAAGGCGGGGGTTCAGGCATATAAGGAATTTGGATTCACCACTGTTCAGGAAGGTGCCGCCACGCCCAGTATGGTCGAGGCATATAAGGACATGGCCCGTGCGGGAGACCTGGATGTGGATGTTGCGGCTTACCCCGTGCTTCTTGCCTCCAGGGAATTGATGGATAAGCAGGGCACCAGTGACAGCTATTCCGGTCATTTCAGGATTGCCGGCATCAAGATCACGCAGGACGGTTCACCGCAAGGCAAGACCGCCTATCTTTCCCACCCATATAAGGTGCCCCCTCCGGGACAACCCAAAACCTATCGTGGTTACCCCGGTATGCCCAGGCAATCACAGCTGGATTCCCTGGTGGACTATGCCTTTTCAAAGAACTGGCAGGTGCTCATGCACTGCAACGGAGACGCGGCCGGAGACATGATGATCCGGTCCGTCCGGCATGCCAGCAGCAAGCTGGGTATGGCAGACAGAAGGCCGGTGATGATCCACGCACAGACTGCACGATATGATCAGCTTGACAGCATGAAGCAGCTTGGCATCATTCCCTCATTCTTCAGCATGCACACTTTCTATTGGGGTGACTGGCACCGGGATGAAACCCTTGGACAGGAAAGGGCCTTCCGTATTTCTCCGGCCCAGACGGCATACAGGAAAGGACTCATCTTTACCGAACATCATGATGCTCCCGTTGGCCTTCCCAGTTCCATCATGATCCTTCATACTGCAGTGAACAGGACAAGCAGGACCAATTCGGTCATCGGCGAGGCGGAAAAGCTTACACCGTATCAGGCCCTGCTTTCTCTCACGCGCTACAGCGCTTACCAGTATTTCGAGGAGAAGAACAAGGGTACCCTGACAGCAGGAAAATTGGCCGATCTGGTTATCCTGGACAGGAATCCGATGAAAGTGGATCCGAAAGACATCATCCGTATCAATGTCATGGAGACGATCAAGGAAGGCAGGACCGTGTTTAAGCGGTCATGAACCTGGAATGCAGCCATAACAGATTTCGTATCATCAGATCTTTTTAAACCATACATCAACAGACATGAACAAACTATTCATCCTTGGCTTCATGATCCTGGCCCTGTCCTGCGGACGCAGTACAACCAAAGAAGCGGATGCCATTGCGGATGGCGCAACCATGTATTTCAATGGTGACATCATCACAATGGCCGGCGACAGCGCCTCCTACGCGGAAGCCGTAGTAGTGAAAGACGGCAAGATCCTGTACGCGGGCGCAAAAGATGAGGCCATGAAGCAAGCCGGCAAAGGACATTCCATGGTCGACCTCGAGGGTAAGACCCTGATCCCCGGTTTCATCGACGCGCATGGACATATCTATATCACTGCAGACTACAAGCGCTACGCCTTCCTTCGCGGGGAGAAGGTGAAGAACATCCCCCAGCTCATCGCTGAACTCAAGAGGTTTGCCGCCGAGATGAAGATACCTGCGGGGCAATTCATTCTCGGCAACGGCTTTGACGCCACCCTTCTCGAGGAGAAACGCAGCCCCACAGTGGAGGAGCTTGACCAGGTGTCAACCGAGCATCCCGTATATATCGTGCATGCCTCAGGGCATATGGGTGTAGCTAACCACAAGGCCCTGGAGATGATGGGGTTCAACCCGGCGTCTAAGGATCCAGATGGAGGCAAGATCATGCGAAAGGAGGGCAGCAAGGAACTGAACGGGATGCTGGAGGAGAACGCGCATTTTATGCTATGGGATAAAGTTCCCGGCCTCGATCAGAACAGCGGCGCCCAGTTCATGAAACTCGCCATGGATCAGGCGGTGGCCTCGGGGCTGACCACGGTACAGGATGCCGGGGTGAAGGCCAACCAGCTGCCGGTACTGGTGGAATGTGCTAAGAAGGACGTATATCCCATAGACGTGGTGGGACTGGTGGCTGATGCTTTCAGCGACCAGCTGAGGACATTGTATACCAGCCCATCGAACACCCCGCTGCAGACGGTGATACCGGGTCCAAAGATGTCTTCCTTCACCGAGGAGGGCATCCGTGAAGGGAAGGAATATCTTAAAGTGTACAAAGGGAATTTCAGGATCGCGGGGTTGAAGATGTGGATGGACGGGTCTCCGCTGGCCGGTACCGCGCTCCTGCGTGACCCATACTCCGCACAGTTTCCGGGTAAGTCAAAAAGCTATAAAGGATTCACCAATGCTACGGATGATGAACTTTTCAAGTTCCTCGACCGCTGGTATCCCACGGAATATATCATACAGGTGCATGTGAACGGGGATGGCACGGCAGATCAGTTCCTCAATGTCATGGACAAGGTCATCAAAAAGTATGGGAAAAAGGATCAGAAAGTGGTGATGATACACTGTTCCCTGGTACAGGAGGACCAGATCCTTCGCATGAAGGAGATGGGCATCATGCCATCCTTCTATTCCACTACTCTTTCCGAAGCTGCAGAATCCTTCCAGTTGCAGATCGGTGACAGGATCAACCGGATGCAGCCGGCCGGTTTGGCTGCAAAGCACGGGCTGTTGTATACGATCCATAACGACGCTCCGCTGATCTCCATGGAGATGGTTCCGCTGATCTGGTCCGCGGTCAACCGAAAGAGTAAGATCAGCGGCAAGGTCTTTGGTCCCGAGTATACCCTTACGCCATACCAGGCACTCCTGGCTGTGACACGTCATGCGGCATTCCAGTTGGGTGAAGATAAGTCCAAGGGCAGCATAGAGGCCGGGAAAAGAGCCGATCTGGTGATCCTCGATAAGAACCCACTGAAGGTGGATAAGGATGCCATCAAGGATATCAAAGTGTTAATGACCATAAAAGACGGGACAAAGGTATTTGAATATGATCCAGCCACTGCCATGAAGCCCCAGATCATGGGTGCAGATCTGGCTTCTGATCCTTGTGAACTGAACCATAAGGGCAGAAAGGTGCCAATGGTAGCCATGAAATAAACGGCATGAGGAATACAATTATATGGAGCACACTCGCTCTTGTTCTATCATTCTTTTCCCTGGCAGCAGTTGCACAGGCTCCTGTGTTGACCCTGGGTGACAGCAGCCTTCGCGTATACATGGGTGGGAGGGTAAAGATCACCTCCCTGGTCAGCCAGAAGCGAACCTTCCCTTCCGGAACGGCATACCTTCTTTTACCGCAAGATGCCACCGGACAGGAGAGTAGTTACGATATCAACGCAAGGGCTAGCAATC
>Ga0315901_10004293_pt1 | contig 17820 bp, 26 predicted proteins | sample LakEriMetagenome_10_FD_203761 | JGI IMG/M metagenome (GOLD analysis project Ga0315901, IMG submission 203761) | Freshwater fungal communities from buoy surface, Lake Erie, Ohio, United States - Buoy 2 MA116 | ecosystem: Environmental > Aquatic > Freshwater > Lake | place: USA: Lake Erie, Ohio...
GTTTACAGTTTGGGTTTGGGCGTGTCTAGGCGTATACCTTTGCCTCTGCTACAGGTTGCGCCAATATGTGTATCACCATAGCAAGCCCAATAGGTATATCTACAGGCCCGGCAGACTTACGGCGCACGATACGCCAAGCATCGGGGGTCTGTTTAGCTGCGCAGTTAGCCATTTGTTGTATTAGCGCATCTTGCCCGCTATGGCGCAAGCGGTCATTTACTAAAGCATCGTACATATCGCTACAAGCTGTGTAAAAGGTCTGCCCCGATATATCCCGAGTCTGTACGCCTGCATTTTGCAACCTTTGGGCAATACTGGCAGTAGTGTATTTGTCGTAACAGACTAAACGCGGGTAATACATATCGGCCCATTTTTTAATACTAGCTGCTATCACTACTTCATCTACGGCTACTTGAGAGCTATAAGTTTCTAGTACTGCTACCCCTATTTTGCCGTTAGGTAATAGCTGGCCCATTACTAGGCTGGCATCACGGCGGCTAGGGCTAACGTCAAAGGCAAACACAGTAAGCGGCCCGGGGCTCATCTTTAGGTTTATATCGCTGCTATCCTCAACAGATCCAAAGGGCCACGGGCTTTGTAAGCTATCTATCCATTGGCTAAGGCTTTCTGTCCTAAATTGCTCTGTAGTCTGCACCGTAAGCGCTTCTTGTAAGGTTTCCTCAGTTATTAGTATGCCTAGCGCCGGGTTTGCAGCTGCCCACGCTTTACGGTCATCTAGGGCGCAAAATGGCGGGGCGCTATATTCATAATAACCCAAAGACGGCGGCGGGTTACTCTGGCAGCGCTCTCTAAGCTCATTAAGCGTAGTGCTAAAGGCATCACCGGCATTACTAGCCATAAGTGTTTGACTATTAGGCCTAGCGCGGGTTACAGGTAAGGCAGCTGCGTAGGCTTCTTGATCTATTTCCCGTAACTCATCTATAAATAGAAAATCAGCGCTAGCGCCGCGTGAGCTATCGCGGGTAGCAGCTCTAACATCTAACCTAGCCCCGCTTTTCAAGATTATGGCCTCATTACCATTAGTGTAAAGTATTTTTTTAAGGCCTTTTTTAAGTTCCGGGCTATCCTCTATGGCATTGGCTACCTCTCTAAAAGTAGTAAGGGCCATAGATCTAGCAGAGCTTATTATTATGTGGTTACGCTCATTAAACAAAAACAGCCCGGCTAAAATACGCATACGCGCTAAATGAGTTTTGCCGTTTTGCCTAGCGCATATTGCCAAGTTTGTACGCCGGATAAACTGTTTATTTTTATCTATCGTGAGCATATCGTCTAAAACAAAACGCTGCCACGGTAAAAGGGGCAGGCCTATGCGTTCTGCTAGCTCTGCAACTTCACCGCCGCGGCTAGGGCCTTGTAACAAAACGTTATGTAGCCGTGGTTGCACTAGCCCCCGTAAGGGCTGTTTAGGTTTGCTAGTCATTAGTCTAAAGGCTGTGCAGGTTGGCCCAAACAAGGGCCGCTTTGGGTGTTTATAGCCGTTTTCGGGGATATATTGCCAGAAAAGACAGGGGGGGGTAGCCAACTGTGCTAAAAAAATGCCTTCTTCTTTGCTTGATTTGCGTAGGTTGCAGCTCCGGCAGAGCACCTGTAAGTTTTCGAGGTCATGTGTGCCCCCGGACTTACGCGAGATTATATGATCAATCTGTAAGTTGTCATCAGATCCACAGTATCGACAGGTTCTACCATCACGGGCGAACACGCGCTCTTTATGCGCTCTGTACTTCCTACTGTTTAGCTTGTCTAATGCCATCCCTTGTCCTTAAAGTGTTTCCATGCTTTACATGCAGACCCATCATACCTGTGATCTAGATAGCGATGGTGCAACTGTATCTGTTGCATAGGGTTCATGTCTTTAGCAATTGGATTCTTGATTTGTAACAATCCATAGACATAAGACTTAGTAGGACTAGATAGATTACCTACTGCCTTATGATTCCATGCTGATTCTTTACTGATCAGTAACTTAATGCATGTAGCCTCTGGCTTTGACATAGTGGCATTTATGTATTTTCTAGGATTGTATTTGAAGCTATCTACTTGCCCAGTATTAGCAGCATCCATTGGTGATAATAGAGTTATCCCAATAGCGATGGCTACCGAGCGAGCTATCCGCAAGCGGCTCGCTCTGTGCCCCTTATGGGCACTAGCCCTGAGAGTACCATTCATGTCAATCTCCTAACTATAAGTGCTGGTCAGACGGCGTGTCGCTTAGTCCTTGCCCCATCCTTTGCCCTTAAAGTGAATTGGATTAGCCGTAATTATCTTTGTCATTGGTTCATTACAATACTGACATAAGACTATTGGTCGATTGTGCCATCCATGATTGATCTCTTGATTGAGATTGCATCGTTTGCATTTGTAATCGTAGGCTGGCAAGTTAAGCACTTCCTTATCATGTATGACCCACATCCAGAGCAACGGTCTATGTCTGCCTCTGTGGGTTCTTTGTCTAAGTGACCGTATTTAAGTATGAGTAGTGGCAATAGATCCTCTAATCGGATGATCGCGGCATAGTCACGCGGATCCTCACCTTGCCCGTTTAGTCGCAATACGCCGAACCCTAACTCCCCAGTGATAGATGTTCGAGCTTTTAATTGCTTCATGTACGCCAATGGTTGAAAGCCAACCCTTGCTTTGACCTCGCAGTCAAATGGCACATTAACAATGTCTTTGCCACTACCCCTTCCCACACATGCGCCTTGCCACCAAGTCGATAGGTACTCAGCTACAACTCGCTCTGTGCGGAAACCTCTGTGTTTCCTGTGTTGACTAGCCATTATCCCATTCTATTCCAGTTTCATTTGTGTTAAACAAAACAAAAAGTGACAAGAAATTAGCTGCTGGCCTTTTAACTAAGTTTTGATCATAATAGGAAATTCTTCTTACTGGAATTACAAATTTAGGATAACCGTGTTTTTCGTACAAAGCCCTTCGTTTGATCCCAGCCACCACATCTAAAGGAAGCATCAGAAGGCTAGGTTTGCCATACTTATAAACCTGAGCTATTACTTGATCCTTTAGGCTAAAAGGTGGATTAGTAATCAAATAATCAAACTGGTAGTTATCCACTTCAAGGAAATTTTTCATTCCATGGACAACTGTGTGTCCATGTTCTTTTAATGTCTGAACAAACAAACTTCTGTCAGTGTCAAAAGGACAAATGATGACACTTCTAGGTTTAGGCTGGAGTAAAGCAATTGCTTTATCTACCGTTTTTTGATCTGTGTACCATTCGTCAGAGTATGTTGAACTAGCCATTTACTGCGTGACACTTTCTGCACTGCCATGCACCAACTACAGGCTTTTCTTCCCTGATCACAATGTTTGCAACAATGTCTCTAGCTTCTGTTGGCTCATTACATAGTTGACAATTGATAATTTCTATGAATGGAATGTCATCAAAGTTGACCCATCCACCTAATCCGTCTGCATTATGAATCTCAATGTATCCCATTATGCTCTCGCCTTTTGTGGTTCCCATGTGCCTGAACTTGAGAGCTGATACCAAAGTGTTGGACACTTAGGCTCTGATCCTTGCACACCAATGTGTCGGCAGAAGTAGCCACCCCAAGCCCGGCCATTCTTCACGCCATCCTTAAACTCACGATCGCCATGCTTGCAGCTCGGCACATCCTTTGCAGTACCTAGAATCTCTGCAACTGTATTTACAGCTGCATCAATGGTCACTGGTGCTGGCACTTCTTTAATCAATTCATCTTGCTCACCAAACGGTGTAGTCCAGTAGTCTTTCTCCACTTTAGGAGCTGGAGCCTTTACTACCTTTGTCATTTCTTCTCGGCTTGCACGCTTTCCCTTAGGAGCATAACCTGCATTTGCAAGTGCTCTGCCGATCGCCGAAGTTTCACAATTCTCCAATGCAGAAGTCTGATTGACACCTCTGCTAGTAACCGTTTCCTCTGCGAGGCCAGTGGCCCATGCAACTGTGTCTGTAGCATTTTTATACAGATACGCCTTAACAATGTATCGATTTGAGTCCACAACTTCCAACTCAGTTGAAATCCTAAAATCCTTGTGATCTGCAATAAATTTTTCAAGTCTCACCTCTACTGGTTCATAGTCCGAAAGATTAAACATAAAGTAGATTCTCCTCTGTTGCTAGTTGCCCGCCTAGCGCCCCGTATGAGCAAAGATCGATCCAGTTGTCAAGGTGCTGGGCGCTTTGATTGGTTCTTGCGAGCTTGACGAGAACCATGATCCCTGCAACCTGATAGTCATGTATTGGTGTTTGTAGGTATGCACTAAGCAGCATTGCGGTGTGTTGCAAGTTGTCCGCAGGATGACCGTATGAAAGGCCACGATCAGAGATTGTGTCTGTGGCGTTGAGTAGGATGTCACGAGCTATCATTCTTGCCAAAATTCTTGTCTATTGACAGCTCGACCTCTGTGATAACCCTCGCGCTTGCCTCGCTCGTAGCCTGATTCCCAGACATGTGCATAAATAATCCATAGTGCTAGTGGTATCAGAATCACCACTATGCCTACAACTTGATTGTCAGTCATCTTGCTCCTATCGCACCAGCGCCCTCGGCTGGTGACAGGCTTAGTGTTGCACAGCCCTGCGACTATTTGTGTTTAATTTGATAACGAAACGATAACGATTCTGCTTCATCAACTGCATCGTCTATGGATCGCCTGACAGGAAAGATGTCTCGAATTAGATCATCCATAGAGTTTGCCATACACAGTAAATGAGCCATCCTTGTTAATGGGCACTAACATAGGACTTACTCTGTTCCCATGTGTCTCAATAATAGCCACGCTCATTTGCCAGTTAGCGGCCCCTGCTTTGAGATAGCCGGCCTTTTCTTTTTGCATGACATTTCCTGCTTCTACGCCCCACAAAGTCCTGTATCGGCTTCCTATGCCCTCTGTAAAGGCACTGATGCCTGCTCTATGGGTGTGTCCACAAACTACTGATTTACCAAACTTCTTGGCTAAGCCTAAAGCTGTAAGTCCAGCGTTAGAATTCATTGATCCTTCATCGCCATGAACTAAGACCCATCCGTTGTGGAACTCAAATGGTTTCTTATGAAAGCGTATCCCCAACTCTGAGAAACCCATAAAACGGGGGTAGTCAAGCTCTGGTAATCCAATGAGGCTAGGAGCTCCTCTAACGAGAGTGTGGTATAAACGATCCGTATGGTTTGATCTTGTAATATCGCTGGTGCGCAAATCCCATAGGATGTTTTGAGCCAGAGTTCGATCGGCATCTAATTGCCCTTCGTACTCTAGATGGGTGGACTTTGCCCATTTACTTTGACTTTGCATATCGAGCTCATCACCCGTATTTAGTACTAAATCAAACTTCTCTTTATTAACTAATTTGATTAGATTCTTAACTGCCTTCTCATGGTGAAATGGGATCTGTAGATCCGAGATCACTAGATAGCGTTTTTTAGTCATCATCCTCATCTTCATAATCGCCGAACCTTTCTGGATCGACTGGAGATGGCAAGATCCACGCAGGATAAGCTGTAGGCTCAATGATAATTGCTAACGCTAAATCAACATCCATGCCTGCTCTGCGCAATGCTCGATACATCTCTTGCAGGCTAATAGCCCAAGCATCAAGAGCTGTGTAAGTGTCTAGGTCTATAACCTTTTTTCTTGCCATGAGATAATTGTCACTTCTCTAGTATGCGTAAGATGGTTTCGACACGCGCTTCCAGTAAGTTAATCTGGTCGCGCATTGATGATCCGCTATTTGGCTTTAATTCTTGAAGGTAATGCTTTACTAACCATCGCACCGAGCCAATAAACGAACCAATAACGGTCGTGGCAGCAACAGCAAGAACCGCCATGTCCTGCGCAGTCATTATCGTTTAGGTGTGGCATAACCGAACACGCCTGATAGTACTGACCACAAGATTGCTCTGTAGTCTAAATCGAAATTGGTTGCTGACCAAGCTGCTAGAAATGCTCCTGCTGCAAGGATTGCTGGATTCTTTAGGTTCATAGTTTTCCGCCTAACATAGGTATTTGATAAAATTCACCCAGTAAATCAGCTTCTTTCTTAAAGCTGAAATGCACATGGTGATTGTGTTTGTTAGCCCCTGTGTACTTGCGCCACTTCCACCTAAGAATAGGGGAGCAGATTGACCCGTTAAAAATAATGTAAGACACACGCTTCTCGGATCCTTTTTTACAGGCAAGACGAATTTGATCAACAAGGTCGGGCATAAGGTCGGGCTTGGCTTTGCCGGATAAGTCACGATCGATGTCGATGGCGCGTACCCAGCCTTTGACATCTGGATTATGATCAGACTTACGAGCACCATGTCTGGTATCACCGATCCAACCATCCGATGTGCGGTCACGATCTGGGTAGGAATCATCGAACTGCTCACGGAGTTGAACTGCAGCTTTAGAGAGTTTGGGTGTCATCTATTGGCACAATCCATCTATAAGTTTCTTCATCAAAACCTGTAGCACCTTCTGGCTTAGGTGGTATAAAAACATCTTTTACAGGATCGTAGGTGAAGCCAATCCCTGCATAGTTTTTACGGATCTTTCCATTGTAGGAAGTCCGCTTGCAAACTTGGCCACGAAAGTTTCCATACCATGTTTCTGTGTCTAATCCTTCGATTAGTTCTGTTTCATCAATGCCTGTGATTACCTCAGTAACAATATTATCTTCATTTAAAAAAGCGTAGTGTGCCATTATGCCCAACTCACATTTCCAGTACCGGCTGTAATTGTAGATACTTTGAATCCACCTGCTGGCGCAGCTGTTGATCCTGTTAATCCTGCACCGATTGTAATTGTGTAAGTGTCTGGATATTTTAAGACGACAAGTCCTGAACCGCCTGTACCGCCAACCGATCCACCACCACCACCACCTGAACCAGTGTTCACTGTTCCGTTGCCACCAGTGCCACCAACGCTACCGTTACCGCCGCCGCCTGATCCACCTGATCCTGCGCTTGATGCACCATAAGCACCACCGCCGCCTGCGCGAGTAACTGAACTTCCTGTAATGGAATTAGCTACACCATTACCACCATTACCACCATTACCACTTGATGAGCTAGTACCTACGACACCTGCTCCACCGCCGCCGCCTGTTGCGTTACCGCCACTAGTAGAACCTGCACCACCTGCAAAACCTTGATTGGCAGTTCCACTTCCACCAGCAACGCCATAACCACCGCCGCCGCCTGATCCACCTGATCCTGCACCACCTGTTGCAGCACCTTGTCCACCACCAACAGATGTGATAGTTGCAAACACTGAGTTGCTTCCTGCGATGCCTTGAAATGAACCACCAGCACCAACAGTGACTGTGTAGTTAGTACTCAAAAGAAACTTGAATGGTGACTCTAAAGAACCGCCGCCGCCTGTTGCAGTTACAGTTGAACGAAATCCACCTGCTCCACCACCGCCAAGCCAACCAGCACCGCCGCCTGCTATGACAAGGTAGTCAGCTGGAAAACCGCTAACCCCTACATCCATGATGCCTACTGATACACCAAACATTATGCAACGCCACCGATAACATACCAAGTGTCTGTTCCAGTTTTAATGCATGACGCTGCTTTGTATTGTGCAAGGGTAGGTGCTGCTGGAGTCGCACCAGCTGAAAGAACTGTAGTAGTGCCAGAAGTCACTGCGTTGATTGTGCAGATACCTACACCGATATTGATGATATTTAACACTGTGCCAATAGGAAAGGCTGTAGTGGCGTTTGTAGGCAATCTGAAGGTGCTTGCAGAAGCGTTGGACTGCGTAACTAATCTGCTGTATTGGTCATTAGTTGTAGCTGTGTAAGTTGTGCCAGTCTGTGCGTTGAGTGTGTAAGCAGGCAAAAAATTCATGTCTGCTGCGGTAAGGACATCACCGCTAACGAATGGATAAGTCATTTATTCTCCTAGTATGCCAATACGGATGTGTCAAGGATACCGTATAATGTCGAATCCAAGATGAAGCCATCTAGGATGTTTTCTTGTGTTGTGAGGGTTGTGCGCCATGTATTAGGCGTAATGCTGTGGGCTATGCCTTGACATTGGAGAGTCTTGACAATGGTAGTACCTGCCACATTTACATTTGTAATCTGCATTGGATCGAAGTAATCCAAGCCTAGAGCTGCTGCTACGCCTGCCCCATAGCCTAGAGTTACGAGGTCAAGGGTAATCGTTTCGATTCTAAGTGTCGTGTCTTTGCGAGAGGCTACAAAGTTAGAGGCTAGGTTTAGAGCTTCTGCATCTGTCTGCATAAGCATGTCATTGGCTGTAATGCTGTGGAGAAAAAACTTATCTATCGAGTCTTGATTAGAAGCAGTCTGTGGCGATCCACCTGTTCTAGTGACAGTTGCAGAGTTCACAATAGTCTTGTCATCTAGGGCAAAGGTAATCCCAGCATAAGGGATGTCTGTAGATCCAGTGGCATTAGAAAAGACTGTAGGTGTTGCTGTACCTGAGGTATAAACAAAGTCACGATCTTTGAATACTGCGTTGCCAGCCTTGTCAAAGTAAAAGGCTCCCTGCTCTGTAAAGGTAACAGTTTCAATGGCGGCTAAGGCAGAGCGTGTCGTTGCTGGATCTGCTTGACATAAGGTGTTGCCAGTCATAATTGACCTAGCACTTGTTGGCCAGCCAATAGTGTCTAAAATCTTATCTACGCGTGTGCCAGTGTCTTGACCTGCTGCTGAACCTGTGACGGTCGTTACATTTGAGTTGAAGATCAATCTAAAAGCATCTGTACAGATTAGATCGACATAGCCTAATTCGTTTTGATCTTTAGGGTAGGTGTAAAGGTATTCCTGAATGTAACCCTTGAAGATAGGATAGACAGTGCCTGAGTAATTGGCTTCAATAATGATTGAGCGTAAAGGTACAAGATTAGGGTAATAAGGGCTTGAAGTGTTTTGTGGATTCCAGTCACCATTTTGATCAAGGATACGCACTGTGGCTGTACCTGCAAGATACTTATCCTGAAACAGGTTGCGCTCTTTGCGTGTATCTATCTTGGAGACTTGATTAGATACATCGATAATAATTTGGCCGGGCTCACCTAGTACTGCAAAGTCAAGCTGCGAAGTATCTAGGATAAATGGAGTGGCAAAGGATGCTCCACCTGTAAGGTTGATCTTTACAATAGGGGTTGCTGGTAATGCCATTAGTACACCGTACTGTAGTTAACTGGAGTCCCTGAAGCCTGTTGTGAGTAAAGCCCCTGAGTAATGGCAGCAACTAGATCGCGCTCTGTTGTGACTGATCCTTGAACAGTCAGATTGACTATTGTGCCACCGTTGCCAGTCATCGAGGCTGGAGTATAGGTTCCACCAATTGATGCCAATAATCCTTGTTGCTGCTGTTTAAGATTTTCTGCTGTTAAACGCAAAGCAGTCAGAGGATCAGTATTAGGATCAGTTCTTTCTAACAGATTCTGTTGCTTTGACTTTAATTCTCCGCCAAATGCTAACACTCCAGCAAGTTGCTGTTCTTGAGTCATGGCCAGTGGCTTGATGTTGGATAACTTAGATAGTTCAATAGCCATTTGTCTTAAAGTATCAAGCCACATTGTAAATGGATTCTGGATGTCGTTAAGGCCGATCATGTCAGTTCGAAGTGATGCTAACTTCTGAGCATTGGCCACCATGCTATTAGCGAGGCGAGCAGCAGCAGTTATGTTGCCTTCATTGATCGCTGCTTCTAAATCGTAGATGTCTTTCTTTAGGGCTAAGCGAGCCTTTTCTTCTTCTGTCAACTTGCCTTGAGCAGCAGCAGCTAACTGGATGCCTTCTTCGTCAAAAACCTTTTTGCCTTGCGCTAGAAGTAAAGAAGCCTTGTCTAAGACTTCTTGCTTCTTCTTATCTGCTGCAATCTGCTTCTGTGTGGCTGATAACTTCTTGGCATTAGATAATTGAGTTGCACTTAGTTTAGTAATCTTTGTTTCAGTAGATAACTGCTGGAGTCTAGCCTTATGCTCATTAGGGTTAAATTCAGTTCTTACTTTACCTGCTTCACGCAACATCTCAATGTAAGATCCAAGAATAGGAATCATGCCTACATTGAAATCACCTAAGATAGGGATGTCATTTAACTTGCTTGCTAGGGTTCCTACGCCACGAATAACATCGGCTATGTATCCTGCTGTAGCCTTCATGTTATTGGCTAGATCGGCAGCAGATGTATTCTCACCTAGATTAGTAAGTGCATCAATAAGGCCAGTGCCGATAATTTCAGAGGCATTAGCTGCACCTACTGAGAGAATGGCTAACTGACCAGAGAATGTTGAAGCAGCGGCGCTTGCTGAGCCAGCAAAAGTATCTGCTAACTGTGTTGTGATTTCTTCAAAAGATTTAGTCTTAAGATCAGCCTTGCTAAGTCCTACGCCTAAGCGAGTAAGTGCTGTGTTATTGCCTAGATAGGCACGACTTAAGGCTGTAGTTACTGATCCAACATCCTTGCCAGTTGAGGCCGAAATGTCTAGTGCAAGGTTTAGAAGTCTCTGGCTTTCAGCAGAGTTCCCTGTTGCTATTGCTAATCTCTGGTAGGCAGGACGGAGTAGATCGTCAAGGATACCGAACTCAGTTTCAAGCCTAGAAATGTACTGCTCAGTGCTAGCAGCATCGCGCTCTAGTCCAACATTCTTTAATGCAAGGGCTAACTGTTGCTGAGCCTTCTGGTCATCGGCAGCAGCTCTAACTGACTTCTTTGCATAGTTCAAAACAGCGGCAGTACCAAAGGCTAGACCAAAAGTGCTGGCAAGATTCTTTACACCTCTATTTAGTTTGTCGGTTGCAGTTTCAGCTTGCTTAAAGGCTTTTTTGCCGGTGAATTCGGTTGCTATGTCAATTTTTACATCGGCCATGATTAACCCTTCACCTTGGCTGTTGCATTAAGTTTTGCAGCAGATGATTCAATTGCTTTAATAACTGCTGCGTTAGCCTTGCCGCCATCTTCTTTCCATGCTCTAAAGATTGCTCGACCTCTCATCTTACGAGTAGCACGACCTGCTTGGCCTTGCTCACGCTGGTAAGCATCTACAATTCTACCCGTGTTATTTAATGCATCTATAAATTGTTGACCAGCATAAGGGTTATTGCTTTTTGATTGATCTTTAGTTCCTGATCTAATTGTCTTGCCAAAGTTTGCATTGGTTTTTAATAAAACTTCATAAGCAGGTGCTTGCGCTCTACCTTGAGGATTCTTTCGACCAGCAGTCTCATACAAAGATCCAGCAGCAGAAGCATTAACAATGCGAGCTAAAGAACGAAAGCCTGATCTATTTGGCTTTGATGGTGTTGTCTTGTAACCAATGCCACGCTTAGCCTCAGATGTTGACCATTGCAATCTTTCCCATGAACCTTTGCTAGGCATACCCCAGCCAGATAGCGGAGCATTTGAAGGAATAAATCCTCTAGCTTTAGCAGTAATTGGCTTAAGTGCTCCAGCAATTTCTTTTTGTGTTTCTTTAGCCAAGTCTGGAGCAAACTGTCTCAAAGCCTTGCGAAGATTAACGGCGCCTTTTAGTTGTGCTGGCATCTCTAATCTCCTTTGCTTCGTCAGTTAAGCCTTGAAGTAAAGCATCTAGCATTACTTTGTCTAACTCTAATAAATGTTGTGGCGCGATCCCTAACCTTATGCTTAGCCTAGCAATAAGGTAGGTGAGTGGTAGATCGCGCTTTAAGCTAAAGGGTCGGAATCAAGCACCTCAACACTTTTTAGTGTTTCAATGAAGTCCATCCCAAATGGCTTAACAGTCTCACCTGACCTGCGTGTGACTTCCCATGCCAACCAATAAACATCGCTTTGCTTTTCCTCATCTCGGAAAGCCTTGTGGAAACCCTTTTTAGCGTACATCTCAAATGCGTACTCCACTGCTGGAGTAATCTCGCCTTCTAGCACGCTTCCATCTTGTCGAACGATCTTTAGTCTTGCCATGATTAGCCCCTTTGTTTAATTGTTTAGAATGTGCCTGTTGTTGCTACTGCAACGGTTGAGTTAGCAGTGAATGTAATTGACTGTGTGCCAATGTCTCCAACAGCACCATTGATGTCTGTTGTGTTATTGACTAGCAAAGATACAGTGTAGAGAGGGTTTGTAGCAGATACTGCTGTTCCCTTTGTTTGTAAGAATACACAGGTAACTGTTGTACCCCATGCAGCTTGTAGTGTTGCCAATACATTTGCTGATGCTGTGTCATTTAGAAAGTCAATAGTTACTGTTGATGCCTCTAAGCCCTTTACAAACTTGTGTGAGTTATCACCCATCGCAGTTACTTCTAGTTCATCAAATACTCTGTTGATTGTTACTGCTGTTACATGGTCAGAAAGATCAACAGTGTTAATCTTCACGCCCACATTGTTATTTAGAAATACAGCCATGAGATTATTCCTCGTCTTTCTTAGTAGTTACTGGCTTTGGTGCTGATGGTGCTACCTGCCCGATTTTGATCAGGAAGGCTTCGTTTTCTTTTTCCCACTCGGACATTTTAGCTCCAGCTCGTTAGGATTGATACGGACATCTCGCAGCTGAGAAGGTCACCCGAAGCAGCGTTGAGAATACTAGGCGCGCTTATTGCGCTTACATTATAGGTCAAAGATGATGCAGCGAGCTTTGCAAACACGCCACAGACTGCATCTTCTATACCGTTTAGGTTTCCTTCATTGTCAAACAAAGGCACAGTTATAATAATCTTAAAGTTAGCCATAGGGCTGATTGTGATGTGTTGATTATTGCTAGGTGTCAAATAAGGATCATCTGGAGACACGATCACAGAGTTAGCCAAAACAGTTGCCGGTGGAAAGGCAAAGGTCTGCCACTTAGAGTTATCGACTAATGCTGTGGCTAATGTTGTGCGAAGGGTTGTGATTGCAACTGGCATTATCCCACCATTGAGCGAGGGTCTAGTGCGTGTGCGATCAATCCTCGCACCTTAGCGAGGAGCTGTGCGCTCATTCGATAAGGGGAAGGCTGGAAGTCAATGGCATTTGAGCCACTCAAAGTGGCGGTGCGTGCTTGCCAGATTTCAACAGCGATCATCAAAGCTGCATTTTGCACTGCTGTATCTGTAGTCCAGTCTGTGTAAGTTGTGGTAGATACAGTTCCATAAGGAAAAATTGGGTGATAAGACTGCGCTGAAGAATGAGTAGTTGTAACACTAATTGAGTATTCACCCACGGCTGTAATTGTCTTAGTGCCGGCATACAAATTACCTGAGTTAGCAATCGTTACGCTTTGGCCGACATAAAAGGTATCTCGAACATCCTCATTAAAATACAAAGTGCCTGTGCCTACAACATTGCTGTGAGCAACGCTAAACCATTTAGGAGCCCATAACATAGGAATAAGAACTGCATCTGCGGCATCTGCTACTTCTTGAAGCGTAGCATCTGGATACAAAGTACCGACTCCGAGAGTACTGCGGAGTTCTGCGACTGTTGTAAGTGCCATTTGCAATCCTTTCTAAAGACTCTGGGGAGTAGAGGGCTACTACTCCCCAGAGCGACTTAGTTACCTAGTTATCAGGTTAGGTTGAACCAGTTTGCGCCAGCCGCTAACTTAGTGGCTAGTGCTCCCTGACCGAATAGTAGAATGTCTACAGTTCCGTCTGAGTTAACATTAGTACGAAGCTGCTGACGAGCACCCTCGTACCATGTGTAAGCATCTGGGTTAATAACAGCCATTGAATAATCTGCTGTTCCTACTCCACCAGAACCCTTCATGTAACGAGATACACGAAGATCAAGACCTGCAACATTACCGCGTAGGCTTGTTGGTGAAAGTGCTCCTGCATTATTTTGAGGATTTGCAGCGATGTAAATTGGTCGACCAGCATCATTGTATGACATGATGTTAGCCCACTGCTCTGGTGTGACAACCATGTTGCGAGCAAAACCAAGTGAAGCAGAATAAACTGCTGCTGCTGCGCTTGAAACATAACTTAGCAAACCTGTTGCTGAGTTAGCCTGTGCTGTTGCGTTAAGAGTACCTGCGCCCTGAATAGCAGTTGTTACAAATTCTTCAGTATCTTTTGCGTAAGCAAATTCCATCTGAACAAGAAGCTCATCTAGAAATGCAGGTGTTGAATTTGTTAGGAGTTCTAGAGTTGTGATCGCGCGACCCTTAAATGATTTCTTTGTGACTGTGATAAATGATGCTTCAAGTTGTGAGTCTGTAACTGCACCATTCTCATCGATCTGATCGACTAGAGGCACTTCAGTAATCTTAGGCAACTCAAATGTTTTTCCAAATTCTGGCATTGTTCCACGAGAAACTGAATCAATCATTGGGCGATCTGCGTTAGACAAGAAGTTAAGTAGTTGTGTGCTTTGTGGTGTTGGAATAAATCCTGCACCTGTTGTCTGATCGTTGTCAGCAGCGCGTAGCCATTGACGAGAGTCATCATCACCAAAAAGATTAGCCTTTAGTGTGTTTTCCAAGTAATTACGCTTTGTAATTTCGATTCTTGGGTTTGTGTAGTACATCGCTGTTACAGTAGGGCGAGCAGCCTCGACAGGTGCTGCCTCTACTGCAGGTGTTGCTTCGACTGCTGAAGTGGTATCTTCCACGGCTGTCTCGCTTTCTGTAGTTGGGTTTTCTTCAGCAGGGGTAACTTCCTCTGCTGCGATCTCTAGCACCTGAGCCGACTTAAAGGCTGGCTCTGTTACGAGAGAAACTTCTTTTAACTTAGCCGCTGTTACGACTGTGTGTCCGTTGCGTGATGGCTTAGATGCAAGGATCTCTGCGCCTATGCTTAAACCTGAAACCAAATTTTCGCTGGCCATGATGAGGGCATCTGTGCCAGCCTGTGAACGGCTTAGCTTAAAGGTTGCATAAATGCCATCTTCTTTTTGTTCAGCTGAGATCATGCGACCAACAGGCTTCTTCATGTCATGCTGTGATAAGAGTTTAATCTTTGTTGGATCTGCAATCTCAATAGATCCTGCCTCAAATGCATAAGATCCAAGATTAGTGCTGCCAATTTCATCATTACCAAAGGGCACTATCTTGCCAGTGATTTCGCGCTTTTCTTCGTTGCACTCAATCATTGTGGCTTCGATGTATAAGTTTTCCATTAGCCTTCGCTTCCATTAGGTGTTAGATCTTCCATCTGCATAGCTTGTTCGATTGTAATTAAACCAAGTGAAAGCATCTTTTCTATAACTAGCAATCGCTCCATAGGTTCAACGCGCAAGAATGTAGAATCTAAATCGAATTTTACATAGTGACCAGCAGTAGATATATCATCCATGCTTAAACGCTGCTCAATTGCAGAGATGTATGGCTGGAACGCTAGTGCTACCAATTGTTTTCTTTCATCTATAATGTTTGCGTATGTCATAGATGTGTTGAGGTCTGCTGACAAGTAGTAAGCAGGGATGCCGCACAAGCGACTAATCTCTGTTGCAAGATTCTGGATTGCCTCGTTGTACATCATGTCTTTAGGGCTAAAACCAATATTCTGCGCCTCAAGAGTTGAGGTCAAATATGCAGTCGAACGATTTTGACGAGCAGACTTCCATGATGCGAGTAAGCCTTGAACTTCAGAAGGTGGAAGATCTGCTCCTGTATTTTTTAGCACTGTAGTAGCCATCGGAGTTTGAGCAGCTACAGCAGCAGCCTTCTGGATGTCGATAGCTGCTTGAATTGTTCTTGCACCTGTTGTAAGTACGCCTTCGTTAAATGCTTGGAATGTAACTAGAGATCCAAGGCCAGACATCGGGCGTGGCGATCCATCGACATAATATTGTGTTACAAATGTGTTAGTTACATCAAGATCGAAAGTAATGCGAGTGTTAGCAACCCACTCAAAAGATGCAGGGCGATTATCTTCCTGATAAGTCTCTGTAACTTCTAAGAAGGCTTGCCCAAAGAATAGAAGGCTATCGACCAAATAACTGACAGTAACAAATTGTGGCTGTGACTTAGATAGTTGATAAACCCATCTAGGAGCTGCAATATCTTCTCCAGTAGATTTCTTTTTATACTCTAGCGGAATAGATCCGACTGTGCAGAGAAGATCGCGGCATCGCTTAATAGCAGGAACAGCCATAGCATCTCGTCTACCAATTACAGGAAATGTAAAATTGTAGATTGAGTTGATGCCATCGCCCATAATCTTAGGCGCGAGCTGTGCCTCTAATATTTCCGGCTTACGCGAAAAGATACCCATAGACATAAAGGATACCATTTGTCAAGTAATTAGACAAACACAAGCGGCGTGTCTAACTATAAATCTGAGGCTTAGGCTCTGGCAGCATCAACTTAGATACAACCATTGCCACGCCAATTATTGCGCTAATGTCTCCAGCAGACTTGCGTTTGATAATGCGCCACGCCGAATCATTGACCTTAGCTGCACAATTGTTAAATTGCTGTATAAGCTCTGGCATCCCATTATGAACCACTCTTTTATTAACTAAGCCTTCTAATAGATCGCCACAGGCTTTGTAGAACTGCTGGCCTGACACATCTTCAACTACAACGCCTGATTGCTTCAATCTATCGGCTATTGTCTGAGTTGCGTACTTATCGAAGCATACAAGTCTTGGATGATAGAGATCGCACCATGCTTTAATCGATGCAGCCATTTTTAATTCATCGATTGCCATCTGAGAGCTATAAGTCTCTAGGATCCCGATACCAATCCGCCCATCTGGGAGAAGTTGTCCTGCTACTAAGCTCCCGTGTCTTTTTGACGGACTGGTATCGAAACCGAATACAGTATAAGCCCCCGGCGACATTTCTAAGGTGTTATCCGATGTTTCTTCTAGTATTCCGTGAGGCCACGGACTTTGTAGGCTATCAATCCATTGGCAAAGCGTTTCTGTGCGTGTCTGCTCAATCGGATTAGTTGCAATTGCTTCCTCAATTGATTCTTTAGTGATTATGTAAGATAAAGCTGGATTGCTTGGCGCTACGGCCGTTCTCCAGAAAGAATCAGAGGCAATGTCAATCTTGCAATACTGTGGCGCAGAATACTCGTAATAGCCATAAGTTTCAGGCGGGTAATCTTTAGCGCGTTCGACCAATCCGTTTAGTACTGAACTAAAATGGTCTCCAGCATTGCTAGTCAGGAATGTCTGTGCATTTGCTCTGGCTCTAGTTACTGGAACCGCAGCTTTGTAGCCATCTTCTGAGATCTCTCGTATTTCATCTATCCATAAGAAATCAGCAGTGCGACCACGAGGTGAAGATGAGTTATCCGAAATAACATCTAAAGTCGCCCCATTGAGCAGCTCTATTCTTTCGCCACCGTTAGCGTAGCGGATTGCCTTAGTCATGGCTTTTAACTCTGGAGTCGATTCGATAGTCCAAGCAATTTCACGAAAGAGCATCAAGGATGTTGCTCTGTTAGCAGACATGATAATTAGCTTCTTTTCGTCTCCATAGAACATGCCCCAGATAACTCTGACTCTACCAAGGTGACTTTTACCATTTTGCCTACTGATCAGTAACAAACAGGTCTTTCTTCGATAGTTATTCTTTTTATCGACAGACATCATGTCTTTTAAGACCCATTCCTGATAAGGCATGAGCTTGTCCATCTTTAAGCGCTCAACCATCTCAAGAACTTCTTTATAGCGCGAAGCGCCCTTTAGAAGTGGGCTGTGAACCCTTGCCTCGGTTGCCCCTCGTAGCGGTAGTTTCCTTTTGGGTTTATCCGTCATTGAATCGGATCAGGTCTGAGCTTAAAAGGACTGGTCGTGGGTTGCTCCGACTGCATCGGGGAGATACGGGAAGAAAAGACAGGGGGGGTCGCCTTGCTGCTAAAAAAACGCCCACCTTTACTGCTATTACAGCTCTTACACATAGATTGCAAGTTATC
>Ga0315901_10004306_pt1 | contig 17794 bp, 14 predicted proteins | sample LakEriMetagenome_10_FD_203761 | JGI IMG/M metagenome (GOLD analysis project Ga0315901, IMG submission 203761) | Freshwater fungal communities from buoy surface, Lake Erie, Ohio, United States - Buoy 2 MA116 | ecosystem: Environmental > Aquatic > Freshwater > Lake | place: USA: Lake Erie, Ohio...
CACTACCGAGAAGACCCATTGGGTGCAAGTATAACTTGCTAATCGGAGTGAAACAAACAGGGCAGGGCGATTCGAATTTGGAATTGGGCCGGTAAAGAGCAAGAAGCGTTCAGTTCAATCGCTTGGGGGCCGTAGGCAAATCGATGCGGTGTTCCGAACCGTGCTTGCGTCCGACTTGCTCGGCGGCCGGGTCGCGGAAATCTCTGAGTTTTCTTCGGGTCGTGACAAGCCGGATACCGCATTCGGCAAAGAGCCAATCGATTGAGCGTTCGTGGACCAGCAAGGATCGTTTTTGCATCAGGGCTTGGGAGGTAACCTCTGTTGTCGGGGCGTCTTGTTCCTGTTGCGGGTCGCCATAGGAGGACGATTTCGGGAGCGACGCGACATAGCCTTCGGCGTACGAGGCCCCGCTGCCGCGCGAGTATCCGCCGTAGAGAATTTTCGCGGCCGAGGCGATGGTCAAAAGCAGTTCGCGAAATAGTTGGACTGAATTTTCGACGTCGGTTCGAGGCCCATAAAAAAAGAAGATGGTGCGGTGCCCTTTGCGGCCCGAATACCACTGGACCATGGGGAATATATGTTCAGCGACGTAGGTCGCCAGGACCTTTTCCCAGATAAGCGACTTTGCGCCGTTGACCGGGCATGCGACGCGAGCGTACATGGTCGAATCGACCGCTTCATCGCTGGCGAGGTCCTCGCGTGAAAGATTGTGGCGCAGCAAGAGACTTTGCATCATCCGCAGCGCGTTCTCCCGTTCGCTCTCGGTAGAAGCCTGATTGCGGGCTGTGTTGTCGATGGCTCGCAGACGCTGAATGATCTTCTCGAACTCCGATTGGGTCAGATCCCCGGCGTGCCGAACTTCGGTCACACCTGCACCGAGCCTTGCACTGCAAACGGCGGTGTCCGTCGCTCGCCAGCAACGCACGACCCTGTAAGCTTCATCATCGTCACAAGGATTCCAGGTATCGAATAGAATCCCATCGCAGATCGTGCATAGGTGGCTTCTGCGTCCGAACTGGTCTTGGCAAAGCACCAGAGTGATTCCGGACTCGAAATCGTAGAGTTCTAGTGGCATCGCAACTGGGCTGAACGGTTGTTCTTTCCAGCCGAGTTCTTCGAGATAAGGGGCATAGACCGATCGGGGGACACCATCGCGTGGAGTGCTGCCGTAGCGTTCGGTGAGCGTCTTGTAGACATCTCGATAAGCCAGACCTGTGGCGATCGCGATCGAGCGAGTGACACAATCTCCGGTGATACCGACATAGCCGCTCGTGGCTCGGCCACCGTCATCCCATTGGAATTTACCAATCCGCGTCATGCACCGATCCTTTCTTGATGCCACTGTTGCTGAATTTACAGTTTCCGTCGATCACCTGCGATCATCGAGTCCCTCATCTGCATCGCTTGGTTCAGGCCCCTCGGCGTGCCCCGTGCCCCGTGCTTCTGCTCCTGCATGTAATCGTGCCCGTAATCGACAAGCCGATTGTACCCGCTCGATGATTCCGAGACACCATCAAATTCCATCGCCACCCGAGTCGGCATAGTGCCGACCCATAGGAATCGTGATTTGAGATCGATCCAAGCCAAGTCGAACACAGCCGAAAATCTGTTCCGTCACGATTGCCTTGATTCGATGACGAGCAAAAGCCCGTTGAACTGATCACGAGCAAGATAACGCTTGCTTTGGCACTTTACCGAAGCTTGGTCGCGATTCGGGAGCATCAATCCCATCGAGCAGAATCTTGAGAGGTTTCCTGTTCACAAGGACAGTGATCGTATCTCCGACAGATATACCAAACACGACGATAATCGATGGTATGCGATCTAATGGTCTTTTGCCCCAACGGGGCGCAAGGTGATAGCCCAGGGCAACGCCCTGGGTTCGATGGGCCCGAATCATACCAAGCCCTGAAGGGGCGGAACCCAACGGTGCGGAAATCAATGCGCCGATGTACCCAGGGCGGCGCTTCGCTCTGCCCTGGGCTATCTCATTTTGCCCCTTTGGGGCAGTGGGCGTTCGATGGTTGATCCAACGCCCCCACGGGTTTTTTGCCACAACAGGACGGGGCATGATAATTCACCGCCCGCGATCTAGTGGTCTTTTGCCCCAAAGGGGCGCAAGGTGATAGCCCAGGGCAACGCCCTGGGTTCGATGGGCCCGAATCATACCAAGCCCTGAAAGGGCGGAACCCAACGGTTCGGAAATCAATGCGCCGATGTACCCAGGGCGGCGCTTCGCTTTACCCTGGGCTATCTCATTTTGCCCCTTTGGGGCAGGGGGGTTCGATGGTTGATCAGGGGCCCCCACGGGTTTTTTGCCACAACAGGACGGGGCACGATAATTCACCGTGCGCGATCTAATGGTCTTTTGCCCCAACGGGGCGCAAGGTGATAGCCCAGGGCAACGCCCTGGGTTCGATGGGCCCGAATCATACCAAGCCCTGAAGGGGCGGAACCCAACGGTGCGGAAATCAATGCGCCGATGTACCCAGGGCGGCGCTTCGCTCTGCCCTGGGCTATCTCATTTTGCCCCTTTGGGGCAGTGGGCGTTCGATGGTTGATCCAACGCCCCCACGGGTTTTTTGCCACAACAGGACGGGGCACGATAATTCACCGTCCGCGATCAAGTGGTTTTTTGCCCCAACGGGGCGCAAGGTGATAGCCCAGGGCAACGCCCTGGGCTCGATGGTCCCGAATCATACCAAGCCCTGAAGGGGCGGAACCCAACGGTGCGGAAATCAATGCGCTGATGTACCCAGGGCGGCGCTTCGCTCTGCCCTGGGCTATCTCATTTTGCCCCTTTGGGGCAGTGGGCGTTCGATGGTTGATCCAACGCCCCCACGGGTTTTTTGCCACAACAGGACGGGGCAGGATAATTCACCGCCCGCGATCTAATGGTCTTTTGCCCCAAAGGGGCGCAAGGTGATAGCCCAGGGCAACGCCCTGGGTTCGATGGGCTTGAATCATACCAAGCCCTGAAGGGGCGGAACCCAACGGTGCGGAAATCAATGCGCTGATGTACCCAGGGCGGCGCTTCGCTTTGCCCTGGGCTATCTCATTTTGCCCCTTTGGGGCAGTGGGCGTTCGATGGTTGATCCAACGCCCCCACGGGTTTTTTGCTACAACAGGACGGGGCACGATAATTCACCGTGCGCGATCTAATGGTCTTTTGCCCCAAAGGGGCGCAAGGTGATAGCCCAGGGCAACGCCCTGGGTTCGATGGGCTTGAATCATACCAAGCCCTGAAGGGGCGGAACCCAACGGTGCGGAAATCAATGCGCTGATGTACCCAGGGCGGCGCTTCGCTCTGCCCTGGGCTATCTCAGTTTGCCCCTTTGGGGCGGTGGGCGTTCGATGGTTGATCCAACGCCCCCACGGGTCTTTTGCCACAACAGAACGGGGCATGATAATTCACCGTCCGCGATCAAGTGGTTTTTTGCCCCAACGGGGCGCAAGGTGATAGCCCAGGGCAACGCCCTGGGCTCGATGGTCCCGAATCATACCAAGCCCTGAAGGGGCGGAACCCAACGGTGCGGAAATCAATGCGCTGATGTACCCAGGGCGGCGCTTCGCTTTGCCCTGGGCTATCTCATTTTGCCCCTTTGGGGCGGGGACATCACAACCCTATCGCGTGGGGACTGTCCCCGGTTTCTCGCCAGCCGGTCTTGATACCGGCAAAACCAGTTGGAAACTAATTAACGTTCATGCGTGTCCATTATCGAAGTCGATGGCGAGCACGCCTGCCAATTTGAATCGAGTTTTCGAACTCTTCTGACGCAGACGGACAGTTACGGGCGGGAGTAACTTAACAGTGAGCGAACCACAAACTCCGCAACTGCTCTACTCGTCTGCGGATCGTCCCCAAAGGCGAGCAAAACCTCCGTTCCGGTAGCGTCGACGATGAGTGTGTACCCAGCGGCATTGGTTCGAATACCCCAGGGTAACGGATGGATCACAGAGACTTCCTCCTTTCCGATACGCTTGCCATTTCGAGCCTGTAGGGACTGATGAATTCGTTGCGATGTCGATCGTTGGCCGCCCACTGGGAAATCGCTCATCGGGGACCTGACGTCGCACCGGGTGCCGGGCAGCGATTTGGCTTTTCGCCAGTCGCTCCGAGACAATCCCTTGGAACGTGACTATAATGGCAGCGGATGAGGGGAACATGGAAAGACACGAGATCTCAACTGAAAAAATCGATTGGCCAGAGCTGGTACGGCATGTAGCTTGCGAAAGGATAATCGTTGAATTGTTCGAAGGGCAACGACCGATAGCCATGTTAGTTCCAATCGAACGCCGAAAAACGATGGCTGAGCTGGACGCTGCACTCCGCGTTTTACCGCGTCTGGGGGCTGATGACGCGACGAAATTCGAAGCGGATATTCAGGAAGTTCGAGCTTCGATGAGTGAGCTTGATGACCCATGGGAGTCGTAATCGACACCGGTGTTTTCATTCGCTGGGAGCGGGAAGGAGGCATCATTGAGTTCTCCCGTTGGAGCTCTCTAGGCGAACCTTGCATCAGCGTGATCACTGAATCTGAGCTCAAGAGTGGCAGACATTCATGCCAGAATTGTGTCAGAACTGACGAGCAATGGAACTACGATCGGCCCACACGATAATTGGATTGCAGCCACCGCTTTGATGGTTGACTACGAGTTACTGACAACCAATGCTGGGGAATTCCGTCGCGTGCCCAATTTGCGAGTCATTCCGTACCCAAGCGGTATTTCCAGCTAGGGCCACCCGATTCACGTTGGTCGGACCTATCCATGCGTGAGCGACCACCAGCCTGATCGTTTTTCTCTAAGCGCAGGCCCCCCGTGCGGGTAGATTCAAGGTGCGTTCTTGTTTCTATCCCAACCGTACCCAGGGCGGCGCTTCGCTCTGCCCTGGACTATCTCATTTTGCCCCTTTGGGGCGGGGATATCACAACCCTATCGTGTGGGGACTGTCCCCGGTTTCTCGCCAAGAATTCACTAGTCCGCTTTGCTGCTCTTCCACCGGCGGCTGAAAGAAACCTGGTTTTTCGAAAGACTTGTACGGCAGTTGGGCCTCGTACCGGCTTGCGGAGCGATTGGCCGGGTCCAGACACAAGGAAGAAGGAACTCCAGATACAACGCCGGCGGACTCCAGACATACCGGCGGGTAACTCCTCACATACCGGCGGGTAACTCCTTACATAGCGGCGGGTATCCTGGTTCCAGTCTCGGCCGTTGAATCCATCGCTGCGATCCTCGAACAGGTAGCCTAAAACAGATGCTTACTACGAACCCCTCGGTTCCAATCTATCTGCACTCCGAGCCCATCGATATGCGCAAAAGCTTCGATGTTTGATTGCGAACTGGTATACTAGGATTCAACAACGAAACAGGACAATATCACCCCCGGATCCCATCTATGCCCAGCCCGAACCTCCAAACCATCATGTTGGCGTTTATGCAGGTACTCGTAGACCGCACAACGATCCATGTCTCGGATGCTATTGCCTTCATCCGTGGACTGCTTACCGGTTGGGAGTTTTGGCTATTTTTAATGGCGATCGTAGGCTGTCTTTTTTCGTTTTGGAGCATCTGGCATGTCAAGAAGCACGAATTCAATCCGCAGCGACTAGGAATCGGAATAGCGCTAATTCTCCTAGTCGTTTGCTTCGGTGTTTCCGTGGTCAAAGCTCCCCCGACCTCTGGCGAAATCGAGGAGGAAACCAGGGATAAGCCAATCACTGTAGCAGCCACTTTAAAAGAAAAGCTCGACGAATCGATCTACGCATACGATTACCCTGGTTGGGCTATCGCTAAGGAACTTGCCCAATGCTCCAGTGATGTGTATCTGTCACCCGTTGAAGCCGAAGAAGCGTTAAAGAAGCGGGGGTACAAAAGTGTTGCCTCGCTCAACAGTTCCACCTTGGTCGGCTATGTCGCATCGCTTAGCGATACTTCGGTGATTATGTTTCGAGGAACCAATCCCTCCGAAATCCAAGATTGGTTCATCAATCTCAGCAATCGATCACGAAAGGTAGACCATGGCAATGTCCATGCAGGTTTCTGGACTGGTTACGACTCTTTGCATGGTCAACTAGCCAAGGTGTTGGAAGCAAGCAAACCGAAGAAGGTTTGGATCACTGGTCACAGTCTTGGTGGAGCCTTGGCCGTTGTTTGTGCTTACCGACTCTCATCCATGGAGAACCTGGAGATCGCTGGTGTTATGACCTTTGGACAACCGAAGGTCGGCAACCCTGCGTTTTGCAAGCACATGGAAGTTACCCTAAGTGGACGAATGGTGCATTTTGTAAATGAAAGCGATCTGGTTCCACGAGTGCCGCCGAGCTTTGATCACTTTGGATCACTTGTATGGTACAAAGGCGGTGGAATCAGACGGTCGCAACCGCCGATGCTTGCGATGAGGTCAGGTCCAGAGGGTGGCGGTGAAGCCCTGTCCGAAGACGAGTTCGTAGAGATACCAGAGATGACCGAGGAAGAGTTCGAGCAATCCAAGTTGGATATGCAGCTACCAGGAAACGTACAGTTCACGCCCGATGGCGAACCCTTGATGCAACGTCGGTTTTCGCTTGTTGATGATCACGACATTGCAATCTACATCGATCGGTTGAAGTAACTCTCCATGCCTAGGATGTCTACACCCCTGTTTTGATCGAAAACCTAGACCACGTCGCAAGAAGATTGGTTTCAAAAATGGCAGAGTGCCGAAGATTTGTTTGTTCAGGCTGCGGACGCAAGATCGATGCGTGGTCCGATGGTAATCCTTTCTACATCGACGAAACAGGGGAGAGGAAGTACGCCTACCACCCTGACCACGAAGCTCTCGCAAAATGTATTGGAAACGATGTCCCGCATTTGTGTCTCAATTGCGGTCACGATGTGGTAGTTGATTCAAGGGGCAGCAAAAGAATTTGCCCAGACTGCGATTCAGACAAAGTGATTGAAGCATTCCTACTGGATCAAAGAGACTGCCCAACATGCAAGAATGGGAAATTCCTTTGGGACCCGTCCTACCAAGCCATCTCATGATGAGAAGTTCTGACGCATCCCAATCATGATCCACCTCCCCAACGACTACACGAACCCTATCGCTCGGGGACTGTCCCCGGTTTCTTGGCAAACTTCCCGACTCCGCACGGTTCGTCACCGTAAGATGGGGCTTTGACCCGTCTGGGAAATTGCGGCATTCGGTAACGCACGGGTCGCAGACCCATGCTACGGTCGACTAGTCGATTTGGCTTTAGCCACTTCCCGACTCCGCGCGGTTCGTCACCGTAAGTTGGGGCTTTGACCCGTCTGGGAAATTGCGGCATTCGGTAACGCACGGGTCGCAGACCCATGCTACGGTCGACTAGTCGATTTGGCTTTAGCCACTTCCCGACACCGCGCGGTTCGTCACCGTAAGATGGGGCTTTGACCCGTCTGGGAAATCGCGGCATTCGGTAACGCACGGGTCGCAGACCCATGCTACGGTCGACTAGTCGATTTGGTTTTAGTCACTTCCCGACTCCGCACGGTTCGTCAACGTAAGATGGGGCTTTGACCCGTCTGGGAAATTGCGGCATTCGGTAACGCACGGGTCGCAGACCCATGCTACGGTCGATTTCACTCGTCGCTGGCAGTGTTCGCAGTTTCGAGCGCGTCGGCCGAGTTTCCTTCGCTTCCGGCTCCGGGCGGGACGACGCTGATGCTCCAGAGGCTCGGTGCCATGTTCCTCATGGCCCTGGCGTAGTGCCCCAGTGCCAAGCCCAACTGAAGCTCTCTTAAGCCCCCTTGGATCGCGGTCCTCAAAAGTTGCGACAGGAGCATCCAAGCTACCAGAGGTTCTTGGTCGGGATGGACCCGAACTTCGGACCAAACCACCGACCGCGATGAACCAAAGTCGACGAACAATGCACCTGCGATCGGGGTTCCCTTCCATTCGACCAGGCAGGAGCCTAGGCACCCGACTTGAGAGAGGTGCCGCGATACACCTTTGGAAAATCGGTAATCCAATAGGCGCTGAGACATCGGGATCGAACCGAAAGGCTCCTGGAGTTCCGGAGCGTCGTTTTTCAACATGCCACGAATCATCATCGCATGCTTGGCCACCTGCATCCGATCGGTATCCTCCGAGGCCTCGGTCAGCTTGAACATCCCCGAATCGAGGGACTTTTTGACCAGTGCGATCGCGCGACGGCAACTCAAAGGCCAGATCGGTTCACCGTCAGGACCCTGCACTGGGCGCAGAACCATACGCTGGGTCGGCTCAGGTCTAGTTTCAGCATTCCAACCCGAGTGGGACACCAAGGCTTCGACAAAGCTCCTGATGCCTGGATCCTCCTGAGCTACCGATTGCAGGTGCAACGAGGGGACTTGTCCAAGCCATTCGGAAGCTAGGTAATCCCCAAAGGCCTCACCGATAGCCTCTTGATCGTGCCCATTGGCAAGGATCCCTTTCGAGTCGGCCAAGCATCCTACCGAGCCGATCAAACGCAATTCGCGTCCAGCAGGCGTGCTGTGCATAACCAGCGGGAGGATCCCGCGTAGGGTCGCCCCCGAGCTTGCAATCAGCACCAACAGATCGCGCTGGGACTCTGGAAGTTCGCTGAGCCAACCGAGCATCCAGGGGAAAGAAAGTTCCCACCTACCGCTATGAGGCGCATTCTGGTTGGGCGTTTCTCCGCACAACCGATTCCACTGGCGACCGATCCGCAATAGATCGACGGGGTCTACAATCTGAGAGACGGTAAAAGGGGTTTTCATGTCGAGATAACTTTGATGTCCGGGCTTTTCGGGGACAAATACTCAGTTTCCCGGAACATGCGATAGAATACTCAAGGTCAACTCTTTTGGCAATGTTTACCGTTGACCCGCCGGTGGCTCGCTTACCTGGGAAATCCTTGGAAAAGCGGCCTTAGGCTTCACCCAAATTTCATCCTAATGGATTGATTCCTATGCAAGTGATCGCTCATCGATCGAGTTCCCGGTGGAATCCCAAGTTCGCAAACGCTTGGGTTTCCATGGCATGTCTTTTTTGGACCATCGCTGCGGCAGGATCCATCCTGGGCCAATCGGCCCCCTACGACGTCTATCCCGAAGCCGCCCCGCCGTATTATCGCGTAAGGCTCGAACCCTCAAGTTCCCCTGGCGAACTTACCTACGGAGCCAACTTTAGCATCTGGATTCCCCCCGGGGTTCAAACGCTTCGGGGGCTGATCGTCCACCAGCATGGATGCGGGGAGGGCTCGTGCAAGTCGGGGCTCAGCGGTGCGTATGACCTTCACTGGCAAGCTCTCGCTAAAAAACATCGCTGCGCGCTCCTGGCACCCGCTTATGAACAACCCGAAAAAGCCGATTGTCAGTTGTGGTGCGACCCTCGCAAAGGGTCAGCAAAAGCCTTCCTCAAGGCGCTCGAGATGCTCGGCGAGAAATCAGGCCACCGGGAACTTGCTCGCCTGCCTTGGGCTCTCTGGGGCCACAGCGGGGGCGGACACTGGTGTGGCGGTATGGCGATGCTGTATCCGGAAAGGACCCTGGCGGCTTGGCTGCGCTCGGGGGTCCCTTTGGTCGAACCGGTCGCCTCGAAAGGGAATATCCAGAACTACTCGCTTAACGACCGTATCTTGACGGTCCCCTTGATGTGCAATGTGGGGACCAAGGAAGGCGTGAGCGTCCAGGACGACCGGTTCGGATCGGTCTGGCCAGCAAACCTCGAGTTTTTTAATACCCTCCGATCGCGCGGGGGACTGATCGCCACATCCGTCGATCCGCTCTCGAGCCACGAGTGCGGAAACCAAAGGTACCTGGCGATCCCCTGGCTCGATGAATGCCTTTCCCAGCGATTGCCATCCGAACTCGGTGAACCCATCCGTCCGATGAATGCAAGCCAAGCTTGGTTGGCATCGCACGGCAGCGACTCGAATACCGAATTGGATCCCAACAACGCTTCGGCCGACGCCTTGAAGTGGTCATGGTTGCCCAGCGAAAGAATCGCCAAACTCTGGTCGCAGTACAGCAAAGACACCCTTGTGGTCGACGAGACCCTTCCCCCGGCACCCGATCTTGCAAGTCTCCAGGGAGATACGATCTCCTGGACCTGCGATGCGGATCTCGAGAGCGGATTGGCCTATTTTGTCATCGAACGCGATGGCAAGCAGATCGCGCAGGTTCCTCAGAAGAGCAACAACCCCTTCGGTCGACCGGTTTTCCAAGGCCTCCAGTACAGCGATACTCCACCCTTGCCCTTGGCTCAAATGCTCTATCGCGACGCATCGTTCCTCTCCGATGCAGCTCCAACCGACACCCAGAAAATCACAGTCCATAGCGTCAATACCGTCGGAGGTGCCTCGGCGAAGACGGCCGTGACGATCCAACCTGTAACTAAGCCTTAATCTATGCCCCCTTAATCGATGCCCAAGGAATCCCCCCTCGATGCGAGCCAGCCATCAGAGATTTGACGCATTTCGATTTCGCGTTGCCGGTTTGCGAGCTGCCGGTTTGCGAGTTGCCGGTTTGAGGTCGATCCTCTTCCAGGGGTCCCTCATCGGATTGCTCGCCAGTCTCGCCTGGATCACCGCCGAGTCCGCAGCCCTCGGTGATGAGTTTGAATTCTTCGAGAGCAAGATTCGCCCAGCGCTGCATACCCACTGTTTAGAATGCCATCACCAGGGCAAAAAAGGGGGAGGCTTGGCCCTCGATTCCCGAGAGGGCTGGCAATTAGGGGGAGATTCTGGACCCTCGGTCGATCTGAAGACACCTCAAAACAGCTTGCTCCTGCGGGTCCTTGAGCATCTCGAACCGGGCCTCGAGATGCCCTCGAAGGCGCCAAAGCTGACCCAGGAGACGATCGATCTTTTTGAACACTGGATTGCCACGGGTGCTGCCGACCCTCGTAACGAGCCTGAAGCCCTGGAGCCTCTCCGCGCGAGAACCTGGGAGGATCTCTACAACGAACGCTCCAAGTGGTGGGCCTTTGAGCCCATCAGGAGCCCGGAAAACCGAGCCGCGACGAACGACGCTTCGAGCCTATCGACCAGCGAGGCGATCGATCATTGGATCGACCAAGGGCTCGCGAAGGCCGATATCGTGCCGAGCGAACCTGCCGACGCGCATACGCTTTTGCGTCGCCTGAGCTATCAACTCCGAGGCTTGCCACCGAGCATCGAGGAAATCGAGCGTTTCGTTCCCAAACTTCTCGACCCATCGACCCACGACGAAGCTTGGCAATCGGCCCTCGATGCGATGCTCGATACGACCGAATACGCAGAACACTGGGCTCGGCATTGGATGGATACGGTGCGCTATGCAGAGACCCACGGATCCGAAGACGATGCGTACCTACCCTTCGCGTACCGATACCGCGATTATCTGATCCGTTCGTTCGCGAGCGATCTATCGATCCAAAGGCTCATCCAAGAGCATTTGGCTGGCGATCTGATCGAACCGAGATGGAATGATGCTCTCGATTGCAACGAATCGCTCATCGGCCTTTGTTTCTACCGACTCGTCGAGTTCAATCAAACGCCCGTGGACGTCAAGCGAGAAGAGATCGCGGTGATCGACAACCAAATCGACACCATCGGCAAAGCGTTTCAGGGCCTGACCATTTCCTGCGCGCGCTGCCATGACCACAAGTTCGACCCAATATCCGACGAAGACTTTTATTCGCTTTACGGTATTCTTCGCAGCACACGCTCTGCCATGGTCCCGATCGACCGACTCGAGAATTTCGTATCCAAGGACTCTGAGCTGAAGGACCTTCAAAAGCTCATGACGCGAAAACTCATCGAATCATGGCTCATAACGACTGCTTCTTGGGACCTGGAAATCCTCGAAGCTCTTCGCTGGGTCGAATCACGGATTGAGCCCGGTCAGAAATGGGATCAGATCAAGGATGCCGTCGGCAACGATCACCCTTGGCGCAGAGCGATCGCCCGCTGGAAGTCCAACCCAAAGGACTCCGCGCTAGCCGACTGGATCGAGGTCCTGGCCGCCGATCTCCAATCACAATTCGCACTCAAAGAGCGGATGACCAACAAGCTTGCTCGGCCCGCATGGAATGGAAGTCAGCTTCCGCCCAACAGCAAAATTTTGTTCGATTTAACCCATTTAACGGATGGTCGGATCGAGCCATGGAAGGCCTACGGAGCGGGGCTTGCTCAACATGCGATTGGGCTCCCATCGCCAAATACCCCGAACCCGGATCTAGCTTGGTCGGTCCTCGGGAAAGCCGACCTCCCGTTGACCCGCTTGCAAGAACCCGGGTACCACAGCAATCTGCTGACGGATCGGGCATCGGGCAGTCTGAGGTCCCCTGATTTCCAGATCGATTCGGATTCGATCTCCCTATGGTGCCATGGAACCGATAACGCAAGGGCTCGCTTGGTCATCGAGAACTTCCAAGGGGATTCGTTGCTGTTCGATACGTTAAACCCGAGCTTGAAGTTCAACGGTTATCAATGGGTCACCATGCGAATACGGCCTCAGTGGAAGGGACTTCGCGCGCACATCGAACTGCTCACGCGGGACGCGAAACCTTATCTGGGGGTAACCAAGGACCCGAGCGTATTGGAACGCTCTGACGGCCGATCGAGTTTTGGACTAGGCATGGTCCTTGCTCATGGGGCCAACGAAAAACCCTCTGCCCCGAGCCCAATTCCTGTCAGTCTGCTCGATGCGTTCCTGACCGATGGATCCTTGCTCGAAACATGGATTCACTCAACCGCTTCGGTGACCCGAGCAACCCTCGAACGGCTCTCGTCAGGAACCTATACGACCGAGGATGTTCGCTGGATCAATGCATTGCTCGACGAGAATTTGTTGCGTTTGGAGCCAGCGAAGGCCGCCGAAATCTCGGCACTAAGCCAGCAGTATCGAAACGCCGAATCCTCGATACCCGCTTTGCGCTGGGTGCCAGGGGTCGTCGAAGACCACATGCCGATCGACCAAGAATGGCTCCCTCGGGGAGATCACAAAAGCCCAGGCCAGCCCACCGCACGACGCTATCTGCAGGTCCTTGGTTCGGACCCCAACGCTTATAAGGATCCCGAAAGCGGACGACTGACACTGGCCATGGAGATTGCAAGCCCCAAGAACCCATTGACGGCCAGAGTGTATGTCAATCGCGTTTGGTGTTGGCTATTCGGGGAGGGTCTCGTTCGGACCGTCGACAACTTCGGGCGGATGGGGCAGGAGCCGAGCCATCCGGAGCTTTTGGATCGCCTCGCGAGCGATTTTCTTCGCGAGGGTTGGTCAACCAAGCGATTGATTCGGGCGATCGTCACGACACAGGCTTGGAGACGTTCGAGCATTCCGACGGCCTCGGCGAGCCAGAACGACCCAGCGAATCGGTTGGTCTCGCACTCCCACTTGCGTCGTCTCGAAGCCGAATCGATTCGTGACACCCTTTTGTCGGTCGCAGGCAATTTGCGTCGCCCTGATCAAGGACTCGGGACACGCAATTACTACAAGTCCGTGCTTGAGCCCAACAAGCAATCGCCGCCTGGACCGATCGACGGGGATTCGCGCCGATCGATCTATCTGGAGGTACGGCGCAATTTCCCAGATGAATTCTTGGCGGCTTTCGATTTCCCCAAACCGACGTCGACCGTAGGCAAGCGATACACCACCCATGGCCCCTTACAGAGTTTGATGCTGCTCAACGACCCTTTTGTCTTGCAGCAGGCGAGACTCTGGAGTCAAGGGACCGAGGAACTCGATCCCACGGAGCGCATCCGAGCGATGTACATGCGTCTGCTGAGCAGACCTCCATCGGATCCCGAGGTCGAATCGGCTCTGGCATTGATCCATGACGTGCAGCAAGCGGCCGATGGCAAAGCAGCCGATGGTAAGGCGGCCGATGGCAAAGAGGCCTGGTCGATTTTGGCTCATGCGATGTTCAACTTCAAGGAAGCTTGGTTCGTACGATGACTCACTTCAACGATTCCCTCAATGCCAAGACATCAAACACCAGAACCCGCAGAGAATGGATCCGGCAAACCGGATTGGGTCTAGGTTGGTTGGCAGGCGCTGCGCGTTCGGTCCAAGGCCAAGCCAGCGAGGGGCTCCATTTCCCGGCCAAAGCCCAAAGGGTGATCTTCCTTTTTATGGACGGTGGGCCATCGCAGGTCGACACATGGGACCCAAAGCCGGAATTGAGCAAACGCCATGGAGAAGTCTTCCCGGCGTCGATCGACGCGACGCAGTTCGATCAAAATGGCAAGTGCCTTGGAAGCCCGTTCTCGTTCTCGAAATACGGGGAGTCGGGGATGGAGATCAGCGAGCTGTTCCCAAATCTTTCTCGGCATGCCGATCAACTGTGTGTCGTTCGATCGATGCAAAGCGAATTTGCCGAACACTCCCAAGCTTGCATGTTCCTGCATACGGGGTTTGCAGCACAAGGCCGACCGTCGATGGGGGCTTGGCTCGGCTACGGCTTGGGGTCCCAAAACCAACAGCTACCGAGCTACATCGTGGTCCATGGTGGGTTGCTGCCGATCGGTGGTCCGGAGAACTTTTCGAGTGCCTTCTTGCCCGCAGTCCATCAAGGTGCGATCTTCGACAGCTTCAGCGGGGGAGAGATTGTGCGAAACATCCAACCCTCGAGACCGGTCCAGGAGCAGCAAGCCCTTCTGAAGTACTTGCGACGCGAGGATCTGCGATTCCTCCAAGAACACGATTCGACAACCGCTGGATATCAACTCATCGAGTCCTCGATCCGCAACGACCAGACCGCAAACGCGATGCAGAGCTCCGTACCGGAATTGGTCCAATTTTCCGACGAGACCCAGGAGACCCTGACGCGTTACGGGGTCGATTCGCCCGACCCGTTGATGGCCCAGTACGCCAAGGAATGCTTGCTGGCTCGACGGCTTGTCGAACGGGGGGTTCGGTTCGTTGAAGTCACGTGTGTCAAAGGGGTCCGCTTTATCGCACCCTGGGACGACCACGACAACCTTCAAGCCGGTCATCGCAAGAACGCGAAGGTCGTCGATCAACCGATTGCAGCGCTGCTGGATGACTTGAAATCCAGAGGGCTTTTGGAATCCACTTTAGTGATTTGCGCCGGCGAATTCGGACGTACTCCCTTTGCACAAGGTGGCAATGGTCGAGACCACAATCCGCAAGGTTTTAGCATATGGATGGCAGGTGGAGGCATCCGTGGAGGTTACTGGCACGGAGCTACCGATGAATTTGGATACCGAGCCGTAGAGAACATCGTATCGATTTACGATTTGCAAGCGACGATCTTGCGCTTGATGGGGATCGATCACGAGAGGTTGACCTACCGCTGGGGTGGCAGGGACTATCGACTGACCGATGTGCATGGAAGAGTCGTCCAGGAGTGCGTGCTCTAACTTGGCCTGGACTCTGGCCTAGCCAGGAAGTTTGAAATCAGGGTCGGCAATCGCTCGAATCAACTCCGAGAGGTTCGAATAGATAAGCAAAAGCGACTGCCAGTTTTGTTGGGAGACCGAAACAGAATTCTTCGATTCGTTGGATTGAACGCCTTCGACGACATCTCCAATCCCTCGATGAATGTACTCCAAAAGCTCTGCAAGTTGCGCCGCTTGACTAGGACTCAGTCGGTCTGGAATCACTGGGGGATACTGAAGCCCCTGAGCGGAGGACGCATCGACGAGCAAGTTGGAGTCCACCTCAAAATCGCGATCGCTCTGGCGTTCGACCAAGCCGCCTTCGTCGACCAAATGCGTTTCATTGAGCCGAGATCGGATTTGCTGCTGATCGCCGAAAAGCAGGATGCTTCGGCCTACAAGAATCAGATCGCCGAAGCGAAGGATTTTCAGTTGGCAGATCTGACCGTTGACTTTGGTGCCGTTGGTGCTTTCCAAATCGGTCAGAACCAGGTGTTGGTTGTCGAGAAGTATTTTGCAATGGTAACGGCTGATGCGTTCGTCATTGAGTTGAATCGTATTGCCTTCTTCGCGGCCGATGGAAATCGGGGGGGACAAGTCACCGAAGACTTTCCCACGGTCGGCCCCTTGGACGACTCGCAAGGTTAATTTCGACATGTTTTCATCACTCCGCGGCGGCGGATTTTATTCCGGCCAAACTTCTTTTCCGGGCAGGCCTCTTTACCTACCCGGCTTTTTTCTGGGTTCGATGCTATTCGCTGGCCAATCATCAAGAAAACACAAGCACTTGATGTTTGGGACGCCCACGATCGGGACGTCGCTAGTGTAGCACAAAAAATAGTCGGTTTTGGGTGGAGTGGAGAAACCGATCCTCAGGAATTCCTCGACGCGGTTATCAACCGAGTTCTTCGATGCCAGGGGTATAAGGGGCGAATCGCGACTGAGCGGCAACCACCTCGGGCCGCCGTGTTTGGGTCGCAAGTCCGGCTTGAGTCAAGGTCGAATCGAGCACGTCTTGAGCCTTCGAAGCGATCAAGTCGCGTTTGACCGAGCCGAGATTTGACAGCGCCGGAGTACTGGTGATCGGACCATCGTAAGAACTGCCGCTGAGAATCTTAGCGAATCGGGCATTGTCGATGATTCCGACGCTGGCCGCAACGAGCTTGTGAGATTCCTTGCAGTCGCTGATCTCAGGGATTTCGCTCGCATCGGCGATATTCAATCCACCGATTCGGCTCACCGGGAAACCTTCTAGTTGCTCCCAAGTCCCCTTGCCCACGGTCCAATGAAAGGTGTCGATCAGCATCCCGACGGACTTTGACGGACAGGCTTGAATCAAAGCCAATGCACCGTTGACGTCCTGAATGAATTGGTACTGGAACGATTCGCGGGCTTCGGAAAAGGTGGAAAAATGAAGAGCCAAGAGGACATTGTTGGCTTCGAAGATGCCAGCGAGTCGCTCGATACGCGATTTGATCCACTCGAAGTATTGAGGGAACGGAGCCCGATTGGTCGCAGAAGGGATCGCCAGGAATCCAGCCCGGGCTTTGACCATCCCGGCGACCTTGACGACTTGCTCGACGAGCTTCAGCGATTGCTCGAAGTCCTTGTCGTCTGCATCGAGATTGCAGGGGACATCGAAGCCCGATACGCGCATCGAGGAACTCGTCAGGAATCGAGCTGCCCGATCGAAATCGGTCCGTGCGGTCCTAACTTGCAAGTCGACTGCATCGATATCTAGACCTTGAAACCCGTAGGTCATGGCCAGCTCGATCAGATCGCTTTGGCGACCGGAAATCCCCAAAGAGGAAGCATTGAGATTCTTGTACATCGAACGAAAACTCCTTGACTGTGTATTCCTAGTGTTTTCCGGTCGAAAATGGGGTGGAGCACCCCATTTTCAAACCGAAAATAAATCCTCCGAGCAGAACTCGGGACCCCTACTTTTTAGGGTCGACCCCTTCTAAATGGGGGGGCCAAGTATCCCACAAAAGGGGGGAGGGCATCAAGCCGAAACTCGAGCGATCGAGTGACTTGATGTCGCAACACCCGGTCGATGGGATAAGTCCCGAGGTAACCAAAGCGACACCAACATGGGTCGCAATGGATCAAGAATGATCACCGATGGCGCACGGGACCGCGTCACAAGCGGGTTGTGAACCCGCCTCGGCGCATCGAGATGTTAAAACCCTTTTTCCCCGCCCGTGGAGAGGGCAAACCGATTTCTAATGGTTGGGTCGACGATGTCGTGCACGGCTACCCGAGGAGTGCTTCTGATGGTTAGCCACGTTCGATTCGATGACCGCGCCGATCGTTTCTGTCCAAGAAGGAACTTTGCCGTGTTTTGGGCGACTTTCGGAAGAATCCTCAGAGCGATCCGAATCATTCGGGTCGTCGAACTCGTCGAAAGAATCCACGGAACGCTCCTTGGACGATCCTTC
>Ga0315901_10004307_pt1 | contig 17788 bp, 13 predicted proteins | sample LakEriMetagenome_10_FD_203761 | JGI IMG/M metagenome (GOLD analysis project Ga0315901, IMG submission 203761) | Freshwater fungal communities from buoy surface, Lake Erie, Ohio, United States - Buoy 2 MA116 | ecosystem: Environmental > Aquatic > Freshwater > Lake | place: USA: Lake Erie, Ohio...
CGTTGAACTCACCGAATCCCGAGTTCTTCGGACATGGAATTACGGAGCTCTGCGACCTGAGATCTTCGCGTTTGCTGAGCACGAGTCATCTGCCCGCTTGGCACACTGTTTGCTCTCTCTGGAAGTGTCGCGGAACCGCACACCTGTTTCCTCTCAAGGAGTTGTCATGTCTCGAAAATGCTGGACCGCATCCCTGCTCATGGTCGCTGTCCTGGCCGGAATCGGCAGTTGGTGGCATGGCTCTTCTCAGGCCGAAGAGAAGGAGCTGGCCAAGCGAAACATCCCCGTCAACCAGGAGCTCCGCGACTTCATGAGGAAAAAGCTGGAGGCCTCAAACGACATCCTCGAAGGCCTGACCACCGACGACACGGACCTGATTGAGAAGGGAGCCAAGAAACTGGCTGAACTGAGCGGGGCTGAAGAGTGGCGTATCAGCAAGGATGCGATGTATAAGCAGTTCAGCAACGAATTCACCCGCAACGCCGAGAAGCTGGTCGAAGCCGCCAAAGAGAAGAACATCGACCGCGCTGCTCTGCGCTGGATGGACACAACCATGAGCTGCATCGAATGCCACCGGTTTGTGCGAAACGTGCTGGTGGTCGAGATGTAGCGTTCACGGTTTCCAGAGCACAACTTGCGTTCCTGGCCCGAGGAGTCTTGCGATGACCAAGCTGCTGATTGCCACTGACGGATCCGAGAACTCGCGTCTTGCTCAGGAGTTCGCAGCCGCGCTGCCGTTTCCTGAGAAGGCGAGCGCTCGGCTGGTCGCTGTCACCCCGCTGCCGGTGACACTGTCCGAGTTCTACGTCGAGGATGTCCTGTTTCAGCAGGCCCATCAGATTCAGAACACGGTCGTTGCTCCCAGAACGACTGCAGAAGCCGAGAAGCTGCGGTCCAGCTTCGCGAACATGGCGACCGACCTGAGGATCGGCGATCCGGCCCACGAAATCCTGGCCTCGGCCAAGGAACATGAGTCGGACGTGATCGTCGTCGGTGCGCGTGGCCTCTCCGCGATTCCGCGAATCCTGCTGGGCTCGGTCTCCGACTGGATCTGTCGCCATGCTCCGCAGTCCCTGCTGGTTGTGCGACCGCATGTCGACGAGAAGGTCGCCCAGGTTCATGGCACTGTGCCGAAGCGCGTCCTGTTCGCTGTCGATGGCTCGGCCGCCTCGCTGCAGGCTGTCAAACGCCTCGCCGCCTGGAAGTGGCCAGCAGGAACGATCGCCCGGGCAGTCCTGGCGTTTCAGAAGATTCGCATCTTCCAGCCTGAGCAGGCCTTCATTGATGCTGAGCGCCAACATGCGGACGAAACGCTGGCTCAGGTGAAGTCGATTCTGGCCCCCGCCTTCACGCAGGTTGAAAGCGCTGTACTGGATGCGGACCAGATCACACACACGATCGTCAGTGATGCCGAAAGCTGGAAATCCGACCTGCTGGTGATCGGCAGCCGCGGGATGGGCCGCTGGGAGCGGTTCTTCCTCGGCAGCACCTCACTCGGAATCCTGCATCACGCTCCCTGCTCCATCTGGGTCGAGAAGCCAACGCAGAGCTGATGCATCGCCGCTGTGCGTGCATCGGGGAGTCGATCGATTTCTGCTCCCTCGCCCCCGCGAACAATTCGAATCGCGAACACGACTCCACTGCGGGGGAGAGGGCCGGGGTGAGGGGGAGGCGCCCATCTGCCACTGAGTCTGCCTCGCAGAAACCAGTTCCAGCCCCCACTGCCCATTCCCCACTGCCCCGCTTTCCCTATTCCCCACTCTCCAAAGGATGGAACCATGCCCTCTGCCAAGCTCTGGATTCCGGCCCTACTCGCGGTCGGCCTTGTCTACGCGGCGAGCGCCCAGCGGCCCGCACCGGCTGACGAGAAGACTGACAAGCCATCTGCAGCAAAAGCCGCAGACAAAGAAGATGACGATGACGACGATGATGATAAGGAGAAACCGAAGCGTTCTCCGTTGGAAACTTTCATGCGGAAGAAGCTCGACGCCTCGTCCCTGATCCTGGAAGGTTTGTGCCAGGAGGATGCCGAACTGATCAAGCAGGGCGCTGATCAGCTCTCCGCGATGAGCAAGGTCGAAGTCTGGAACGTCCTGACCGATCCCGAGTACCGCGAACACAGCCGCGAGTTCCGCGACAACGCCGCTCGCGTTGCGGAAGCTGCCGCCGCTGGTGACTTCGACAAGGCCGCCCTCCGCTGGTTCGATGTCACGATGTCCTGCCTGGAGTGCCACAACCACGTCCGGGGAGATCGCAAAGAGAAGAAGTAGTTGAGGAATGGAGGGCCCCCCGAACCGAAAGGTGGCGAAAGCCCTCGAGCTTTGGGGGCGACTCCCCTCGCATGTATTTTTCCAGAACACGTGGCGTTGCTTTGCTGCGGGACGGTGATCTTGGGTAGCATGGAGTGCTCGCCGCTTCGACTCTCCACCTGCCTGCCTTTATGCCCAACTTCGACCATGTGTCGATCACCTGCTTCTTCGCGAGCTATTTGATCGCGCTGGGGCTGGAGCTATCGCAGTTCCTGCGGCCCAGCCGAATGAACCGCTGGGTCGCGATCGGCTTCAGCGGCGCGGGGCTGCTGGCGCACACGATCTATCTGGTCCATCGCAGCCGCATCTCGGGACTGCCGCCGCTGGTGGGCTCGATGCATGACTGGATGCTCGTGCTGGCCTGGGGGGCGACAGCCACTTATCTGGCTCTGGAACTGCGGAATTCCCGGCTGGGGCTGGGAGTCTTTCTGCTCCCGCTGGTGTTGCTGCTGGTCGGTTCGTCGACGCGGGCCAACGCCGAAAAAGTGATCGTGCGCGACAATCTGTACGCCGTGAAGATGCTGCACGCCTCGCTACTGGTCTTCGGGATCGCAGGGGTGGCGATCGCCTTCCTGCTGAGTCTGATGTACCTCGTGCAGCACAACCGGCTGAAGCACAAGTCGCCGGACCCCGAATCACTGCAGCTGTTCAGTCTGGAGCGGCTCAACCGCATGAATCGCTGGGCCGTTTCGGGCTCGGTCCCGCTGTTGACAATTGGTATGGCTGCCGGAGTCTGGATGGCGTGGCAGTCACGAGCGGGGGCCAAGCCGATCAATCTGGCTGCGCCCGGTTTCATCGTCATGGGGCTGTTGTGGCTGGGGATGATCAGCCTGTTTGGGTGGCTGTTCAGTCGCCAGCAGAGTTCCGGCAAGATCGTCGCCTGGCGCACGCTGTGGGCCTGCGGGTTCTTGATCGTGACGATGATCTGCCTGGAAGTGTTCACCGAAGGGATCCACGGGAAAGCCCCCGTAGGACGGGCTTTCCAGCCCGTCCCCCACCCTCAGCTCTCAACGCTCAACCCTCAACCCTCGGAGGTCGCATGAACCTCCAGGTTGTTTTCTGCAATCACCAGACAGCCAGCCTGTCGGTCCGCGAGCGACTCGCGTTCTCGTCGGCGGATCACCTGTCGCGAGCCTACGCCGAGCTGCGGCAGCGATTCCCGCAGTGCGAGTTCGTAATCATCTCGACCTGCAACCGGGTCGAGATCTATACCGCTCATGACGTCCCCGGCAGCGGGCCGGAGCTGCGACAGCTGGCCCAGTTCCTCTCCGAGTTCCACGATGTGCCGCTCGATGACTTCTACTCTGATCTGGAGGAGAAGTCCGGAGCCGACGCCGTGCGGCACCTGCTCGAAGTCGCCAGCAGCATCGACAGCATGGTGCTCGGCGAAACTCAGATCGTCAATCAGGTCAAAAACGCATACGACGTCGCCGCCCGCGCGACTGCCTGCGGGCTGCTGACGAACACTCTCTTCCAGCGAGCGCTGGCTGTCAGTGGTCGAGTGCGGACGGAAACACGCCTGTCCGAGGGCCGGATCTCGATCGCCAGTGTGGCTGTCATCGACTTCGGCAAAAGCATCTTCGACAGCTTCGACGACAAGACCGTACTCGTGATCGGTGCCGGCGAGATGGGGGAGGAGACTCTCCGCTATCTGAAGACCGAAGGGGTCAAGCGGATTCTGGTCTGCAACCGCAACCCCGAGCGGGCGATGCGGCTGGCCCACGAGTTCGGTGGGATCGCCCGCGACTGGAACACGCTGGATGAGTGCCTGTGTGAAGCGGACGTGATCGTCAGTACCACGGGGGCTGATCGCCCGATCGTCGATGTGCCGCGGTTCCAAACGATCCGCAAGCGGACAGGCGCACGGCCGGTGTTCGTGCTCGATCTGGGAGCCCCGCGCGATTTCGATCCAGCTGTCGGCAAGATCGACGACGGAGTGTTCCTGTACGACATCGATGACCTCGAAGCGACCTGCCAGCGAAACCGGCAGAACCGCGCCCACGAGATCGAAGTCGCCCGTAAGATCATCGAGGAAGAGACCTCACGTTTCGTTCATGACCTGAATCACAAGTCGACCGGCCCGATCATCAAGCAGCTGCGTGAGCAGTGGCAGGGCGTCAGCCAGCAGGAGCTGGAACTGCTGTTTCGCAAGCTGTCGCACTTGGGCGAGACCGATCGTCAGGCGATTGAGCGGACGGTCGACCGCATCGTGAACAAGCTGCTCTACCCGCCACTGGAGGCTCTGCGCGACGAGTCCCGCGAAGGGACGCCGCATGGATTGCTGGATGCGATTAAGCGGCTGTTTGGGATCTGATCGGTTCCAGTCACAATTTCGGGCGCAGGCGACATGAACCGTCGAGCTGGCTCGCCGTGTGAACAATTGAAGAAGCCTACGGACTCGCAGATCATCCCCCGATTACCCAGTCTTTCTTGTCAAGTCGACGAGCGCCGATTCTTCGTGAATGTTTCCAAGATTCTTGTCAGCGAGGATTTTCGGCGAGGATTGTTGGCGGTTACAATCCGAGCCACATCAGGGATGGTTGATGAACTGTCCCGAACCTCACGTCACTGTTGTTGTCGGAATCTCTGGATGTCTACGGAACATCAACCGGGTCAAGGATCGGCCCCGGTTAATCCGGTACAGGATGTAGTCCCCACCCCGCCACCCGTTGTTGCAGACGCAGCCCCGGCTTCATCGGAACCGGTCGCCGACGCGCCCCGGGTTCGCCTGAATCCGACAGCTGATCCAGGACAATTCAAGGCGATCCCCTCGCTCAATCCCGGCGAATCGGCTCGAGTCGATATCGATGCTCAAGTTGAGCAGCAGGTCGCCCGCGAGGAACAAAACAAGAACGAAGCTCCGCCGCCCCGCGCGAATCCGGTTGAGATTCCTCGCGACGCGGCCATCGACGAATCACTCGAAGCGGAGATCGCTGCTGCTGTTGGCAGCGGAGCGATCGATGCTGGTGTTGCCGCTGTCGCCCCGGTTCCCACTGCTGGAGCCGATGAAGTCGGCATGGGACAAGGGACCAAGGCGTCGGGCACGATCCAGTCGATTAACGGCGACGACGTGTTCATCGACTTGGGACAGCGGATTCCCGGCGTGGTCAGCTCTCGTCAATTCTCGCCCAAGCGGCCTCCAGTCGTCGGCGCTCCGATCGACGTGGTCATTGCCAAGGTCGACGAAGCTGCGGGTCTGATCACCTGCAACCTGCCTCGCAGCTCTAACCGGATCTCCGGGGACTGGGACGCTCTGCAGGTCGGTATGGATGTCGAGTGCATGGTCACCAAGACCAACAAAGGTGGCCTCGACGTCACCGTCAGCTCTATCCGCGGCTTCCTGCCGGCCAGCCAGGCCGACATGGGCTATGTGGCCAATCTCGAAACACTGGTTGGTCAAAAGCTCCGCGTCCGCGTGACCGAAGTCAATCCGGCCCGCCGCCGCCTTGTCGTCAGTCGCCGGGCCTTGCTGGCTGAAGAGCGAGAATCGATCCGGGCGGAACTGCTTCAGAACCTGCAGATCGGTCAGACCCTGACCGGTCGCGTGAAGACCCTGAAGGAGTTTGGGGCATTCGTTGACCTCGGCGGAGTCGATGGCTTCCTGCACGTCGGTCAGATCAGTTGGGTTCGCATCCGTCACCCGAACGAGATTCTGGCCGAAGGGCAGGAGATCGAGGTCAAGGTCCTGACAATCGACCCGGAGACCAAGAAGATCAGCCTCGGCATGCGTCAGCTGTCGAGTAACCCCTGGGCCAACGCCGAAGGGAAGTACGCCAAGGGGACCAACGTCACCGGCCGCGTGACCCGCGTCGAGCCGTTCGGAGCCTTCATCGAGCTGGAGCCGGGGATCGAAGGGCTGGTCCACATCAGTGAACTCGATCACAAGCGGGTCAAGCGGGTGGAAGATGTCCTGAACGTCGGCCAGACCGTCGAAGTCCAGGTTCTGGAAGTGGAGCCGTCGCGCAAGCGGGTGAGCCTCTCAACCAAGGCATTGCTCGCCAAGCCCGAACCGGAAATGCGTGCCGATGAGCCGCCTCCCGGACAACCCGGAGGAGAGCTGTTCCAGCGGAAACGCCGCGGCGATCTCAAGGGCGGCACCGGTCGTCCAGGTCCCGGTGGCCTGTTCGGCGACCCGGGCGACTTCCGCTAAGGGGACGATTAGCAAACAGCCTAACGAGAACGGGGGACCAGGTGTCCCCCGTTTTTCATTGCGGGGCTGATAGAGCGCGACTGGCCAAAATGAACTCTCTTTCCGCGGCTTGGTTCATTCGCAGTCGACACAGGCATGCGGTAGTCTCTGCAAAACCGTCACGGATTCCCCTTGAGGCTTCGCCCCATGAGAACATCCCTGCTCATCTGCCTGACCTGGATCGGAGTTCTCACGACAGCTGCGTGGGCGGATGAGGCTTCGGCTCGACCGAACATCGTGGTGATGCTGGTCGATGACATGGGAGTGATGGACACCTCGGTCCCGTTCTTGACCGATGCCGCAGGGCGACCGCAGAGGTATCCGCTGAATGACTTTTATCGCACACCGAACATGGAGCGGCTGGCCCGCCTCGGGATCCGATTCAGTCAGTTCAACGCTATGAGCGTCTGCTCGCCGACGCGCATCTCGATCATGACGGGCCAGAATGCGGCCCGGCATCGAACGACAAACTGGATCAATCCGGATCGCGACAACGCCGGACCGCAGGGAGCTCCGGACTGGAACTGGAAGGGACTCAAGCCCGGGGATGTGACTTTGCCGTCGCTGCTGGGGAAAGCTGGCTACCACACAATCCATGTCGGCAAAGGTCACTTCAGTCCACGCGAGTTCGCGGGCGCCGATCCACAAAAGCTCGGGTTCGACCGGAACGTAGCCGGTGCCTCAATCGGTGCCCCGGCCAGTTATCTCGGGATGCAGAATTTCGGAAACGCGGGAGGCCCCGTCAAGAAGCAGTCCCCCGCAGCTGTGCCAGGACTGGAGAAGTACCACGGAACGGAAACGTTCCTGACTGAGGCCCTGACATTGGAGGCAAACTCGCACGTCGGCGCTGCGGTGCAGGCGGGCCAGCCGTTCTTTCTGTACTTCGCGCAGTACGCGGTCCATGCCCCGTTCAACTCCGATCCGCGATTTGCTGACCATTACAAGGACTCGGGCAAGTCGCCTCAGGCTCAGGCCTTTGCCACGCTGATTGCCGGGATGGACAAGTCGCTGGGTGACGTCCTCGACCATTTGGAGAAGCTCGGCGTGGCAGAGAACACGCTGGTCGTGTTTCTGGGAGACAACGGCTCGGATGCTCCGCTGGGGCACGAACACGCTGTGGCCTGCGCCGCTCCGCTGCGGGGGAAGAAAGGCTCGCACTACGAAGGTGGCGTCCGGGTCCCGTTCATCGCCGCATGGGCCAAGCCCAATCCGGACAATCGATTTCAGAAACAGCTGCCGATCGCCGCCGGAGCGATCCAGACTCAGCTCGCGTCGGTGCCCGATCTGTTCCCCACACTGCTCAGCGTGGCTGGGTGCCAAGCCGACACCGGTCATGAGGTCGACGGAAAACTGCTCAACACGTTGCTCGCGGGACAACCGGACTCGGGCCGCGATGAGGCGTTCCTGATGCACTATCCTCATGCTCCCCACCGGAGCGACTATTGGACCAGCATTCGCGACGGAGAATGGAAGGTCATCTACCACTACCTGCCGACTCAGGTGTCAGGCAATTCGCACTACCAGCTATTTCACCTCAAGGCCGATCCATTCGAACAGCAAGACCTGGCGCAATCCCAACCGGACAAGCTGCGCGAGATGATGCAGCGACTGGTCGAGTCGCTAGAGAAACATAAAGCCGCTTATCCGGTCGACGCCAACCGGCAGCCATTGAAGCCAATCGTGCCTTAATCGCTGGCTACTTGCTTGCGGGCAGCTTCTGGGCGAACAGCCACTCGTAGAACTTCTGGTCGGCGTAAGCGTTGTTCCAGCTGTCATGGCCGACTTCAGGATACTCGGTGTAGATTGGTTTGCCGCCAGCCTTCTTCAAGGTCTCAATGGCTTCGCGTGAACGTTCGACCTTCACAGCACCGTCCTTGGCACCGTGGAAGACCCAAGTTGGGACGTCCTTGATGACGGCCAGTTTAGAGAGGTCTGCTCCACCGCAGACCGGGGCAATTGCTGCAAACTTCTTGGGATGCCGGATCGCAAGTTCCCAGGTGCCGTACCCGCCCATCGACAGGCCGGTCACGTAGATCCGCTGGGAGTCGATCGGAAGGGCCTTTTCGAGGCTGTCGATGGCTTTAACCAGCAGGGCCATCGGCTCTGTTTGCTCCTCCAGCATTCCTTTCTCGGGCTCAAGCCAGCTGAAAGAGGCCCAGATTTTTCCGCTGGGGCATTGCGGGGCGACCACGAAGCACGGGTACTTTTCCAGGAAGTCATCCTGGGCGAAACGCTTCACCCCGTGAATCAACTGAGCGGTGTTGTCGTCACCGCGTTCGCCGGCGCCGTGCAGGAAGATGACCAGCGGATACTTCTGGCCGTTTTTGAGAGTCTTGGGAGCCAGGAACCGGTAACCGAGCTTGGCGCCTTCGGCCTCGAAGACCCGCTTCTCAAAGCGGTCTGCCAGTTCTTCGGCGGAGAGACTGCTCATACTAAAGACGCTCCACAGAGCCAGAACTGCCAGACACAGACGCATCGGAATTCTCCGCAGATTGTGTGGCAGAATTGGTCAGAATTCTGCCGTGAGGCATGTGGCTGGACCTCGGAATTCTTACGAATTCCGCTACGGTCCTTACCGCTTCTCGATCGGGACGACGTCGCGTACGCCCTTCCCGGTGTAGATCTGGCGTGGGCGGGCGATCTTCTGCTCGCTGTCGTCGAGCATCTCCGACCACTGAGCCAGCCAGCCGACAGTTCGCGGGATCGCGAACAGGACCGGGAACATCGTGACCGGCAGGTTCATCGCCTGGTAAATCAGGCCCGAGTAGAAGTCGACGTTCGGGTAGAGCTTGCGCTTCACGAAGTACTCGTCGTTGAGCGCGATCTTCTCGAGTTCCAGAGCGATATCCAGCAGCGGATTCCGTCCCGTGACCGCGAAGACCTCATCAGCTGTCCGCTTGATGATCTTGGCCCGCGGGTCGTAGTTCTTGTAAACGCGGTGACCGAACCCCATCAGGCGGCACTTCCCGCTCTTGACCTGCTCGATGAACTCGGGAACCTTCTTGACATCCCCGATCTCGGTCAGCATCTTCAGCACAGCCTCGTTCGCTCCGCCGTGCAGCGGACCGTAGAGCGCCGCAGCGGCACCCGCCAGGGCGCTATACGGGTCAGCTTCTGAAGAGCCGATGGCCCGCATCGCGTTGGTCGAGCAGTTCTGCTCGTGATCGGCGTGCAGGATGAACAGAATGTCGAGAGCTTTGGCGAGCACCGGATGCGGCTCGTAGCTCGACTCGACCATCTTGAACATCATCGCCAGAAAGTTGCCCGTGTAGCTCAGTTTGTTGTTGGGGTAGTTGTACGGATACCCCTGGCAATGCCGGTAGCTGAAGGCGGCAATCGTGGGCGCCTTGGCGATCAGACGGCAGATCTGCTTGTGACGGACAGCGGGGTCGCGAACCGCTTTCGCTTCCGGGTAGTAGGTCGAAAGTGCAGCGACCGTGCTGATGAACATCCCCATCGGATGGGCATCGTACCGGAATCCCTCCATGAACTGCTTGACGTTCTCATGGACGACCGTGTGCCTTTGGATTGACTGCTCCCACTCCTCCAGTTGGGTACAGGTCGGCAATTCGCCGTTGAGCAGCAGGTAGGCCGTTTCCAGATAGGTCGCGTGCTCCGCGAGCTGTTCGATTGGGTAACCCCGGTAGCGGAGGATGCCGACATCGCCATCGATGTCGGTAATCGCGCTGCGTGTGGAAGCGGTGTTGAGGAACCCCGGGTCGTAGCTCATCATCCCGAAGTCGGTATCCTGGACCTTGATCTGCCGCAGGTCCGCTGCCCGGATTGTCCCGTCCGTGATCGGGAGCGTGTAGGTTTTCCCGGTCCGGCTGTCGGTGACTGTCAACGTGTCCGCCATCGCATTCCTCGCTTGCCGCTCATCTCCAGACCGACCGAATCGCTGGTCGTCCGGGCACCGTCAGAGAGTATTGTATCCCACTCGCCGATTCCAGCAGGGGGCGTCGGTTCCGAAAATGAAAAACCGCTGAGCCACGCAGCACGTTCGGTCGCGATCTTACGGGACGGCTGACGAGGCAATTTGCGATGCCGAGACTCGGCCTACGTATACCGCACCGAACGGTGTTCCGGTTCAAAGTACTCGGTCAACAGGCTGTCGACCTGCAGGATTCCCTTGCGGGTCAGAGTGACCTTGTCCGAGCCAACCGTCAGGTAGCCCGCTCTTTGCTGGTTGGCGAGCGGCTCGGCGAACTCGACCAGAGGATCGACGCCGAACTTCTCATGGAACCAGGAGGGGGTGACTTCGCCCTCTTTCATGCACAGCACCCACTCGCGGATTAGCTGTTGATGCGGCGTCGGTGTGAGAGCCCGGTTCAGTGGGAGCTGGCCGGAATTCACAAGGGTCATATACTCCTCAATGGCGTCCTTATTCTGGTAATGAACCCCCTGGAAATGTCCGAATGCCGACACGCCGACAGCCAGCAGATCGGCTCCGCGGAACAGATTGTCGCGATAGATGAAGCGGTCTGTCTGGGGGTTCAGGACCAGTTCGTTCCCGCTGGAGAGGTGATACCCGGCGGCCTGCAGGCGGTCGATCGCTTCGCTGGCCCAGCGGCGTTTGGTCGGCCAGTCGGCGACGGGGGACTCGATCCCGTGCTCCAGCATCTCCTTGGAGATCAGCGTGTTGAACGGCAGCTCCATCTGGTAGATCGTGATGTTGTTGGGCCGCATCTCGATCGCGCGATCCAGGCAGTTGTGCCAGTTCTCGTCGGTCTCACCGATCATGCCGGCGATCAGGTCGATGTTGACCTGTGGGAAGCCGACTTGCTGAATCCACTCATAGGCCCGACCGACTTCCGGAGAAAGGTGAGCGCGGCCGTTCTCTTCCAGAATCTTGTCGTTGAAGTTCTCCACGCCGAGGGAAACTCGCGTCACGCCGATCTCTTTGAGGGTCTGGACCTTCTCCAGCGACAGCGTGCCGGGCTCGCACTCAAAGGTCACTTCCTTCGCATGGTCCCAGGTCACCGAATGGCTCAGCCGCTCGCGCAGCATGAGCAGTTGTCGCGCACTCAGGTAAGACGGTGTACCGCCGCCAAAGTAGACGACCTCCAAAGATCGCCCTGCGACTCCCGGGAGGTCCTTGAGAATCGTGACTTCCTTGTCGAGAGCCTCGACATAGTTCTTGACCATGTCGGCGTTCTGCTGCGTGTAGACGCGGAAGTAGCAGAACTTGCAGCGCTTGCGGCAAAACGGAATGTGCAGATACATCCCCAGCGGAGCCGACTTGCGGGGGGACTGGGCCAGCGCGGCCTGAATCTCCGGAACCCGTTCCTTCTTCCATTGGGAGAAAGGCGGATAGTTGGAGACGAAGTAGCTGCCGACTTCGGTCTTGGCGTCTGCGGCCATGAGTAGGCTCGGGGAGGAATAAGTGTCTGCGAAGTCACATAGTAAGGCTTGGGCAGCGATACCGGCAAGAAGGGACCTGCTTTGACCGTGGTTCGTTTGCTGCCCTCAGGAGGTCATTTTGGCCCGAACAACACGATTGTGACAAAATCGGTATTCTCAGATTCCCGGTTCGTGGTACCTTCATGGAGTATGTAACATCTGCCTGTCGAGGGCCACGAGGGGGAGAGTACGTCTTGAGTTGGGTTTGTAAAGCGTGTCGAACAGTCGTCGAGGAATCAGCGCAGGAGGTTGATTCCACGCGCTGTCCGGTATGTGGTACGGAGCTGGAGCGTGATCAAGCGAGACGAAACGCTCGGGATCTCGCAGCCAGAGCGTTTGGACGGTATGACCTGATCGATTGTGTGGGCTCGGGTCACTTCGGAAACGTGTGGCGGGCGTTCGATACCAAGTTGCAGCGGGAAGTGGCCCTCAAGATTCCCAAGTTTGTCGGATCTGAAGCTCGCGATCGGTCGCTGTTCTTCCGTGAAGCCCGCGCCGCGGCGCGGCTCAATCATCCGGGAATCGTGACCGTCCATGAAGTCGGCGAAGAGGACAACTGCGTCTTCATCGTCAGTGAGTTCGTCAGAGGCGGCACCCTGCAGTCGCACCTGCGCGAAGAACCGCTGTCGATTCCGGATACTGTCCAATGCGCTCTGCAGATCGTGTCCGCACTCGGTTATGCGCATGAGAACCAGATCGTCCATCGCGATCTGAAGCCGTCCAACATCCTGCTCAGCGAGTCACGGCAGCCCAAGATTGCTGACTTTGGACTGGCGAAGCAGTTTTCCAGAGAGGACTCGGTCGGCGAAGAGCAAACTCGCGAAGGGCAGGTCTTCGGAACGATCGCCTACATGTCGCCGGAGCAGGCCCGCGGGGCGCACTCGTTGCTCGATCAGCGGTCGGACCTGTATTCATTTGGCGTCATTTTCTACGAGATGCTGACCCGCAGGCGACCATTTCGTACCGGAGACGCCGACTTCGCGCAGAAGCTGCAGTTCGAATTGCCCCCCCCGCCCCGAGATTTGAATGCACTGCTCCCCACTCGACTCAGCGAAATCTGTATGAAGTGTCTGGCCAAGTCGCCAGACGACCGGTACCAGACAGCCCGTGAGATCGAGGCGGACCTGCTGGCATGGCAGACCTCCAGTTCCGAGAGCGTTGAGACTGATGAGTTTGATCTGGTTGCTCTGCGAGCGGATCGCGTCGCCCCGCCAGTCAAAACTTCCGGAGACTGGTGGCCCAGCGGAAAGATCGGGCGACGAGCAGCCTTGGGTCTGGGCCTGACCTCGGCAGCTGTGGCACTGGCAGCTGCGACTGGCAACCCGTTCAAGTATCTGCCCAAACCCGGCAATGTTCGAATTACGACCAATCCCCCCGGAGCCCGAGTGGTCTTCTGGGGCTTTCATCCCCAATACGGCATCCTCGATCCCGAGCAGCGTTATGAGGCCCGGGGCCTGACTCCGACCACGATCGATTTGCCGCCCGGTGATTACTTCGTGGTTGCTGCGATCAATGATGAGGTCTTCCACGAAGTGATCCGCCGGGTCCCGAAGAACCCTCAAGGGCTTCCTCCCGGAGTTCGACATCACCAGTACCGTTACGTCGACGGAGTCGTCAATCTCGGCCGGATTGATTTGTTTGGGACCGAAGTCACGGAAGAGATGGCACTGTGCCCAGCCGCTGAGCGAATGCCGATGGGAGTTGGTTCCACGGGACATTCCGCCCACCATCGAAGAATTCCTGCTTTCTATATCGAAACCACTGAAACCCCCTACCGACGACTTTCGCAGAGATTTCCTGATCTCAAAGGGATCAGGTCTTACACTGTGTTTAACCGGAAACCGGAGTTGCGACCAACCAGTTACGACATGCCGGCGGATCAGATCTGGTTTGATGATGCCTTGTGGATGGCGGAACTGATGGGGCTGCGGCTGATGTTCGAGTCGGAATATGAGTGTGTCGCCACAAACCAGGGAACTACGCTCTTTCCCTGGGGAAATGATCCGTCGCCCGCAAAAGACTGGAGATATGGTCTCGCGGGTTTCGCGCCCCATGATGTTGTCACAGTGGGAGGAAAAGAAGTCAAAGGCCTGTTTTCAAACGTCGCAGAATGGACCATGACTCCGGCGTGTGTCTACCCTCGTGAAGACGGGAAGGAAATCGGACTTGATGTCGACGCTACAGATTTCTTCGTCATTCGAGGGGGAGATAAAACACTAATAGAATCAGGAGAGCCGTCTCCTGAACTGCTGGCTCTCGGGTGCCGTTCGCGCGACAAGGCTCATCGCAACACAATGATCGGGGGCCTTGGGTTTCGAACAGTCCGTAGCCAACGCCCCCGACTCACCGTTCAGGATATTGAAGAGATCCTCAGACGATGAAAAGTGATGTCGCGATCATTCATGCATCAGGACATCTACCGTCAGCGACTGGTCGCCCTGAGTCGGAAAAGTCACCTGGTAAACATTCCAATCCGCATCAGGTTTTGTGGCTGTCGTTGCCGCAACAATTGATTTCGGGGGAACCCCTTGGTTGCTGCATTCCACCGCTGATTTCCAGGTGAACGCCTTCATCTTCACGATGTTCTCGACTCCCACGGGAAACGGTGGATTGGGGCCGAAGGCAGCCTTTGGAACCTTGACGACTTGGTTCGGGAACTGGGCCTGCACAACTCGAGCGTAGTGAGTCGTACCGCCCGCATCCTGGAAGCTGACAACCCAGTCATGCATTTCAGTCGTCCGGATTCCGTACTGAAATTTGAACGGAGTCACGGGAAAGAGAGGTTCCTTATAGCCCGCTTTCAGGGAAGCAGGGAAAGGCATCGGAACCTCTCCATTGACCAGCGTTAGCCCACCGACACAATTCGCCCCATTTGGACAGTCCGACGCGCTATTTCCCAATGGCATCATAAGAAGCGTCGCGCCACTGTCCGGGTCGCAGTAGGGGGAATACCATAGATTGGGATCACCTCCCCATTCAGCCATGCTGAAATACGGGCACGCCACGATCCGCTCATGCTGGGCAAACGCGCTATTCGCCGACAGCAGCCCCACGCACAGAAAACTCCAAATCCAGATCCGTCGCATTTACTTTCGCCTCATTGCGTCACGGTTCTCCGCGATCCCTTTGCTACGGCCCCGCAGCAGATGAAGGGCGCGGTCGAGAACCGTGTGAGGTGGAACACTAGCAATCCACGCACTCACACGCCAATGGCCAGCGCCTTGGCGATCGCCATCGTGTCAGGCTGGGTAATATGAACATGTTTAGAAAAGAGACCGCGCGTCATTTTGTGTGACGGGCGGGCTCTGCGGTTGACGTTCTGGCTAGCGAAGGCGCTTGGCGATCAGATCCACAACTTCGCTGGCGGGCACGCGGATTTGTTCCAGAGTGTCCCGGTCGCGCAGCGTGACTGTCCCATCTTTCATAGTGTCGCCGTCGACCGTGATGCACCACGGCGTTCCGATCTCGTCCATGCGGCGATACCGCTTGCCGATCGCCGCCTGGGCGTCGTACTGGACGTTGATCCCGGCATCCTTGAACGCCTTGTAGATCTCCAGGGCCTTCTCCGGCTGGCCGTCTTTCTTGATCAGCGGGAAGATCGCGACCTTTACCGGCGCCAGCTTCGGATGCAGCCGCAACACGACGCGGGTCTGCATGACCCCCTTGTCGTCCGGAGCTTCGTCCTCGTGGTAGGCCTCGCACAGGAACGCCAGCGTCGTGCGGTCGCACCCAGCTGCGGGCTCGATGACGTGCGGGACAAACCGTTCGCGAGTCTGATCGTCGAAGTACGACAAGTCCTTGCCCGAGCCGCGGTACTTCGGCTGTCCATCGGGCCCCATTTCGACATTGAGGGACTTGTCGAGCTTCCCTTCGGAGTGCGATCGCAGGTCGAAATCGCCGCGATGGGCGACCCCTTCCAGCTCACCGTACTCGCCCTCATCCAGGAACGGAAACGCGTACTCGATATCCGCGGTCCCGACCGAGTAGTGAGCCAGTTCGGAATTGTGGTGCTCACGCAGCAGCAGGTTCTCGCTCTTGATCCCGAGGGCGGCGTACCACTTCATGCGGCGATCACGCCAGTAGCTGTACCACTTGAACGACTCGGAGGGCTGGCAGAAGAACTCCATCTCCATCTGCTCGAACTCGCGCGAGCGGAACGTGAAGTTTCGCGGAGTGATTTCGTTGCGGAAACTCTTCCCGATCTGGGCGATCCCGAACGGAACCCGCACGCGGGACGAGTCACAGACGTTCTTGAAGTTGACGAACATCCCCTGAGCCGTTTCCGGACGCAGGAACGCCTTGTTGTCGTCCGACTGCAAAGCCCCGGTGTAGGTCTCGAACATCAGGTTGAAGTCACGCGGCGGAGTCAGTGTCCCCGGGGCGGTCGCTTCGGGAGCGATGACGCGGTCGAGCTGCTCAGTCGCCGTTGTCAACGACACCAGCTCCGACTTCCAGGCCAGCTTGTGGGTCTCGTTGCTTTTCACTCCAAACAACTTGCAGGCCCGCTTGGTGATCGCATCACCCGCTTCGGGGCCATCGACAGTCGTTGTGACCAGCCAATCTTCCGCAGCCACCTGAGCAGCCGGAGTCCCATCGGCGGCGGGCTTCTGAGCCAGAGCCGCATTGATCCAGCGGCCCTTGACGTGATCGAGCCGATAGCGTCCCTTGGCTTCGCGGCAGTCGACCATCTTGTCCGCAAATAGGTCGTAATGGCCCGAGACCTTCCAGACCTGCGGGTGCATGATGATCGAGGTCTCGATCCCCACGATGTTAAAACCACACGGGGCCGCCGGATCCGGCAGCATCGGGTCGTTGGCGATGACCATATCCTGCCACCACGCCTGCCGTACGTTCCGCTTGAGTTCGACACCCAGCGGACCGTAATCCCAGAAGCCGTTCTGACCGCCGTAGATTTCAGAGCTTTGAAAAATGAACCCGCGCCGCTTGCAAAGAGCGACGATCTTCTCCATCCGAGCTGTGCGTTCCTGACTGGCCATGCTGATCTGCGTTCCCTGAATTGTCCCCGCCGAGCGTCCGGCACCTGCCGGTATCTCTGCGATCTCCGACGTGCAGATGGTAGGGAACTTCGCCGCGAGGGGGAAGACGGTCCGCTGAGTCATCATCCGGAACGCCTGGAAGCATTGTGAATCGTTCCGAGCGATCGGCGGAAAGCCATCTGCCGGGCCGATGACGCACGCGTGGGCCGGGGAATTCGGGCTGGCGACTCGCTATCATTTCCAGACAGTCGACGAGCGTGTCAAAGTGGCTCATCCCGTTCGGATACCCTGGGGCTCGATCGCGTGGGATGGTTCATCGGATGGCCTCGACAACCGGTAACATCGAAACTGCCCCTGCTCGTCGGCGTTGGTGCTGGATCGCGCTGATCCTTCCGGTTTTGTGCGGTTGCGGTGCGAATCGAGATCAGGAACTCCCGAGTGGTCAGACCGGGGCCAAACCCGATAACGATGCGCCCCCGACGACGACCTTAGAGGTCGCCCGCTCCAGCGACTGGTTTGCCGATTGGACCGCAGCTTCGGGCGTCGATTTTCGTTACTCGACCGGGCGGGAAGCTCAATGCTTTACGATTTTGGAGACCGTGGGCGGGGGGGCCGGAGTCGTCGATTTTGATCTCGATGGCCGCCCCGACCTGTTCTGCGTGGGCGGTGGTACGATTGATCCTGTGACCTCCGTGCCGCAGGGCAGTCGCTGTGGCCTGTTTCGAAATCTGGATGGAGTCCATTTCCGGGACGTCACCTCCAGCACGCAGCTGGTCGCCACGAAAGATTACTCCCACGGATGTGTCAGTGGGGATCTGAATCGAGATGGGTTTCCCGACCTGTTTGTGACCTGCTACGGACAGAATTGTCTTCTGCTGAATCAGGGAGACGGT
>Ga0315901_10004309_pt1 | contig 17783 bp, 32 predicted proteins | sample LakEriMetagenome_10_FD_203761 | JGI IMG/M metagenome (GOLD analysis project Ga0315901, IMG submission 203761) | Freshwater fungal communities from buoy surface, Lake Erie, Ohio, United States - Buoy 2 MA116 | ecosystem: Environmental > Aquatic > Freshwater > Lake | place: USA: Lake Erie, Ohio...
AAAAAACAAGAATGGGATGAGTTCAAACCTTGACATTCAAAAAATAGTACAAAAGCGTTTATCGAAAGGGCAATTCTTCGAAGAACAAAGCGACAAAACGCAAATATATTTACACCACACCGCAGGCAATGGAAACGCGGAAGGAGTTGCACGTTTTTGGAATAGCAACGATTCACAAATAGCAACCGCGTTCGTTGTAGGAGAAAACGGAACGATAGTACAATGTTTTAGCTCAAAGCATTGGGCTTGGCACTTGGGAATAGATAGCCAAGATTTCGCAACGCGTGGACTACCTTATAAAAACCTAAACAAACTTTCGGTAGGTATAGAGGTGTGTAATTGGGGAATGCTCAAAGAAAAAAACGGAAAATTCTTTAACTACGTAGGCGGGGAAATAAACCATTCGTATGTTACCACTTTGGAAACTCCGTACAAAGGTTACAAACATTGGTATAAATACACGGACGCGCAAATAGAAGCAACGCGCCAACTTGTCGTATATCTTTGCGAAACGTACGGAATTCCGAAGGCTTATCGTAAAGAAATATGGAGTTTAGATAACGAAGCATTCAAGGGTTCTAAGGGAATATATACGCATAACTCAGTACGTAAAGACAAAGCGGATATTTACCCGTGTCCACGTATGATTAAAATGTTACAAAGTTTATGATTCGATTAATAGCGATTTTAAGCGTTTTAACGATGTTTTCGTGTTCAAGTGAACGCAAGGCTCAATACCACTACCGAAAAGCGCTTAAAAACGGGCTAAAGGTGGTTAACGATAGCGATACGATTAGAATAACTACATTGGATTCGTTCCCCGTAATAAAACACGATTCGATTGTTTGGGAAAAGTTTATCGCATATCGCGATACGGTAATAAATTTTAAGAACGTTTATATACCTAAAACCCGTTGGCAAACTAGAATAGAATACAAAGAACGAGTAAAGACGTTACGAATAGAAGGTAAGACAAAATGGAAGACCGCAAAGGCTTCGCAAGTGGTTAAATATCGTACTTCGTGGTGGTTAGTTTTGATTGCTTTTGTACTCGGATTCGTTCTTCGGTTTATTCTAAATTCTACCTTTATTTCGCGGGTTCGTCTTTTCTTCCGATATTTCGGGCAAATTTAACATTTATGAATGTAATAAAACACGGAAAAAATATCCACGAATTACAATTAGTGGGTACGCAAGTGCACGTAGCTATGCTTTCGGATTTACATTGGGATAACCCTAAATGCGATTGGCAACTATTAAGGAAGCACCTTGACTTTTGCAACGATAACGGGATTCCTGTAATAATAAATGGGGACTTCTTTTGTTTAATGGAAGGCCGTGGGGATGCAAGACGAAGCAAAAACCTACGTCCCGAACATAATAATACACGTTATTTAGATTCAATCGTTGAAACTGCGGTTGAATGGTTCGCACCTTACGCGCATATTATCAAAGTTATCGGATATGGTAACCACGAAACAAGCATAATCAAATATCAAGAAACGGATTTACTCCGTAGGTTCGTTGATTTACTTAACTATAAATGTTCTTCAAACGTTCAAACGGGCGGGTATGGTGGTTGGGTAATTATTAAACAAACTATTTACGGAAATTGTAACATAACCACTAAAGTAAAATATTACCACGGCTCGGGTGGTGGTGGTGTAGTTACTAAAGGAGCGTTAAACCTTACTCGTTCCCTTGAAATGTACGAAGATTTCGACGTGTTTAGTATGGGACACATACACGAAAATAGTTCGCGTAACGACGTTAGAGAATGCGTTAACCACAACGCAAAAAAAGGTTATTCAGTTAAACAACGTCAATTACATTTAATGCTCACGGGTACATACAAAGAAGAATACGGCGAAGGCGCGTTCGGTTGGCACGTTGAAAGGGGCGCACCGCCAAAGCCATTAGGCGGTAGAATCTTGAAAATTGAATGTAAAGAAGTTGATAACTCATTAGTAAAGAACATAGATTCTTTTAAATTTCCGTTGTAATTTAGCGACATAGCGTTTAGGGGGATAGAAATATCCCCTTTTTTTATATTCATTAGGTAAAGAAAATCCGTTTTTTTATACACGAACGCGCCTAATTTAAGATTATCCCCTTATTTTTATTGAGATTATTTAAGGTTATTCCCTTATTCCTTATTTAGAATCATTATAAATTTGTAGAAAAGTGAAAAAAATTTGTTAAAAAGTTTGGTACATTCAAACTTAGTATTTATATTTGCGTATAGTTATTCACTAAACAATTAAAAAAAACGATATGAAAACAGCAACATTAGTACACGTAGAAACAGGAATAGAGTATTATAAAAATGATGTTTTATTTATTCCATCTGCAAATGAAAAATTATTATGGTCTTTATTTGGAACTCCTGAAAATGTAACAATGATACAGCAAACTTTTGAAACTCAAATAGATGAATTTACAGGGTTTACAAAAAAAGAAATTGAAGCGAAATTAAATGATAATTTTGAAAAAGGGTTATATAATTTTTTGCCTGCAATGGGTGTAAATCAAAACATAGAATTACGATTTTAATAACAAAACGGGGGGTGCGCATCCGTAACGCACATTTAATTAAACGCTATGGAAACAATTATTAAAGCCTACGAACAAGAGTTAAAAGACAACTACTATGAACTACGGGACGCGTTCGGCGCGTTAGACGAAGCAACTCAAAAAGCATTCCGCGAATGGATGGTTATGGAAGAATTATTAACCCGCTTAAACTTGAACGATGAAACTATTTAAGAACTTATTTAACGACCTAGACAACGAAGGCAAAATGATGTTAAACACGATTATCGAAGCCTTAACGTTAGTTGGCTTGTTTTCCGTGTCCCTTTTATTAATCGCATATTTTATTATCTTATGAAAATCGAAACTTTTTACCCGTTAGCGTACTTTTACGCAGAAACTTTTGAAGGAGAATGCACCTTCGAACTATCCGTAGACGAAGACAACGACTTAAACGTAACTATTTGCACTGCCGTAGCTTACCGCAACGACTTAGAAATCGAACTAGAACACGTACTTACGGATTACGACTTACAATTAATCGCAACCGAAATTTACGACGATTTATTGAATTCGGATTTACACGACGAAGTAACACAACAAGAATATAATAACAAAATCCAAATAGCATATGACAACGGCAAGAACTCACGAAGAATATAATTTACCCGAGCAGGTTCGGTGGTGGCTCAACGGCGAAGGTTGGGTGCATAAAAACGGACACTTTAACTTTAACCATTATTGTAACGTAGTAAATGCAAAATATGAAGAAATACGAAATAACCCATTATTACCAAGAAACTCCGAAGGCGCAAAGAAAACGAACAAAATCCGTTGTAAAAGCGTATTCCCTACACCACGCTAAGTTAGTGTTAGATATTTGGGAAGGATTAATAATTAACATTAAAGAGATATGCAACTAAAAAACAAATTCACGGACTTAATAGAAACAAACGACCTTCGCAAACGGAGCAGAAAACGAAAGTATGTAAACCAACGCGGTTACCTAATTAAATTAATGCGCGGGTACGGATTCTCGTATATAGAAATCGGCGAAATGTTAGGGCTTAACCACGCTACCTGCATTCACGCTTTTAACAATGCGAACCTTTGGGAATCTATAAACGATAGGCACTTTTACAACGATACGGAACACCTTCGCGCAGCAATGAATAACTTTAAGGTTAACAGAACGATGAATGATTTATACCTAGACGTTAAAAACGCAGGAGGCTTAAAAGACCTTGAACACATTCAAGAACGAATAAGACGCGGGGAATATCAAATAAAATTTTACGAAAATGAACAAATATTGAATTAATTAGTTATATTTGTGAGCGGTGTGCAGACCGAATTTACAAAACTTATTTAACCTCATTGGGGAGTAGTGCTGCACCGCGAAACCTAATGGGGTTTTTTTATGTACCTATGAAAAGAGATTCAATGATTATTTACCGAAGTTTCTACGAAGCAATTAAGGAACTTCCAAAAGAAAACCAAGCCGAAGTATGGAGCGCAGTTTATGAGTTAGGATTAAACGGGAAAACCATTCAGTTAGAAGGAATTAGTAAAACTATCTTTACGTTGATTGCACCCCAATTAGAAGCAAACTACAAGAAATTCGTAAACGGAAGCAAACCTAAAACAAAGCACACCGAAAGCAAAAGCGAAGCAAAACCGAAGCAAGAAATAAGCAAAAGCGAAGCTAATGTAAATGATAATGTAAATGATAATGTAAATGTTATACCTTCTTGCGAAGAGTTTATAGCTTATGCAATTAGTAAAGAACCAACCGCAGATAAAAACGAACTACGATTAAAGTATGAAAGTTGGAAGGTAAACGATTGGTGTACTAACGTAAAAGGTAAGAACAAAAAAATTCTAAATTGGAAATCAACTATTTTAAACACGTTACCTTATATTCGCAAAATTAACCCTAACGAACTATCGGACGACCTGCAACAAACCGCAAACATATTAGCGAAGTTAAATTGGAAGGACACTAAAGACTACAAAAATGCTGACTAAACAAGGGGATAGCTTACAATACCTACTAGATTACAAAGAAGGTAAGATTCAACAAGGCTTAAAAATTGACTGCGTGTTAGACGATTATTTACGATTCAAGCCTAAGCAACTAAATATAATTCTCGGACACGATAACGTAGGTAAAACTTATTGGGTGTTTTGGTACTTCCTTGTCCTTGCATTAAAACACGGACTTAAATTCTGCATATGGTCGGGAGAAAATCAAAAAGGACAAATACTGCGGGATTTAATACAAATGTATAGTGGCGAACCATTTAAGAATCTAACGACAAACCAAATACATTCCTATTCCGCTTACCTAGAACAATTTTTCTACTTTGTGGATAATAGCAAACTTTACAAGCCGTTGGAACTTTTGGAAATCTTTTCTAAGTCCAAATGCGATGTCGGTTTAATAGACCCGTTCACAGGATTAGACCGCGAAATGACTTACGAAGGTAATTACACGTTTATGAATAAGGCGCGGGAATTCGTAAATAAAACGGGTATGACTATCTACATAAACACGCACCCAAATACTGAAAGTGGAAGAAGCGCAAATTTATACACGGACGGAGATTTTAAAGGACACTTAAAACCACCACTTAAAGACCACATAGAAGGCGGGAAGGCTTTTCTAAATAGATGCGATGATATGTTTGTTATTCACAGGCTAATTAAACACGAAACGATGAAATATAACACAATGATAGGAGTTGAAAAAGTAAAAGATATGGAAACGGGCGGGAAGCATACGGGAATAAACGACCAAATTTTATGTAATTTTAACTCGGGGTTAGGTTTTGAAGTTTACGGAATCAACCCGTTAAAAGAAATGAGAACACCAAAACCAAATAATTTTAAATTTTAGTTATGGACGATTATACAATTTTACGAAGCCAAGTTTTATTAGGGTTTACCTACGCAAAGATTCAAAGTAGTTTAGACGAAATAAAGACGAAGCACCCAACACGAACGGACTTAATTACTTCAATGGAAGAAACGTTAGAACACATTCAAGAAGTTAAGTTATCGTGGAATCAATTCGAGCAAGAATTTAGAGCAATGCGCCAAAACGGATATAGAACGGACTTAATTAACTTGGACTTACGAGAGGAAAACAATAGGCTTAAAGCCGAACTAAACGCAATAAGATTTTAATATGCGCTGCAAGAATTGTAAAGAAGTATTTACTCCCGTTAAGTTTAACCAACGTTATTGCCTAGAATCCGATTGCGTTCGTGTTTGGGTAGAAACTGAAAAGGAAAAGCAATGGAAGAAAAAGAAAAAACAACTAAAAGACGAACTCCAAACGCTACCCGAGTTACTTAAATTGGCTCAAATAACGTTTAACAAGTACATTCGACTACGCGACAAGGATAAACCTTGCGTAAGTTGCGAAAAGCCGTTAGGGGCAAAATATGACGCAGGACATTATTTTAGTATGGGTGGACACAAGGCAGTAACCTTTGACGAAGACAACGTTCACGCGCAATGCGTAACGTGCAACCAATATAAACACGGAAACTTATTAAACTACCAAATAGGAATCCAACAACGAATAGGAGCGGATAGGTTAATAGAATTACATTCCCGCGCTCACGATGTTAAGAAGTGGACAAAAGACGAACTAAACGAAATTATTAAACGCTATAAACAAAAAATAAATGAGGTTTGAAACACTTAAAGACCTGCAAAACGAATACGAGGCAATAGCAATTTTTTGCGATGAGTACGAATTAAGTTGCAGGAAGTTAGACGAAAACGATATAGATTTTGAACTAATCAAAGACGAACGAATAATAGGTTACGCAGAAGTAAAAGGAAGAAACAAAACAATACAGGAATCCTACCCGCTACCAATAGCCGTAAGAAAATTACTTAAGTTAATGGATAAAAAGATAAACCCCGTGATTATTTGGAAATGTTACGACGGTATTATTTACGGAAAACTAGAAAAACTTAAAGGAGAAATAAGAATAGGAGGAAGAAAACCGCGTGAACATTCATTTAATGACATTGAGTTAATGGCTTATTTTGATAGGTCAAAGGAATTAATCGAAAAGAAATTTTAACATTTTTTAACAAATAAATTATATCGAAGTATTGTTAATTGAAATAATATGTTTATATTTGTGTATAATTAAAAACGAAAACGCTATGAAAAAAGTATTTAAGAAATGTAAAACAAAAACAGACCTAATGAAAGATTCTCGTTTAATAAATGGTATTGAGTGGTGTGTTTATGATAATGTTTGGGAAGGTTGGTTAAAGGCAGGTTATCAAGCCTATGGAAATGAGCAGCATTCAATAATGGAAAGTACAATCGAAGATTTTTGTAGAGTTATGAATGCAGTACAAACTTGGGAAAACGACCCTGAATTAATGTAATAAAACAAGGGGTGCGACTTGGTTAACGCACGTTTTAATTTATACGCTATGAAACATTTATTTAAATCGTTGGCAGCCTTCCAACAAGAAGTACCCGTAATTTACAAGGGTACACAAGGCTTCGGTTATTCTTACGCAGATTTACCCGCTATTTTTGAAAAGATTAACCCGTTATTAGCTAAACACGGATTAGGGTTTACGCAGTTGTTAGACACTAAAGAAGGTGTGGACTATATTGCTACCGTTATTTTTCATATTGAAAGTGGCGAAAATTTAGAATCAAAGGTAGCCATTCCACAAGTTACGTTAAAAGGTATGAACGATTACCAATCATTCGGAAGCGGTGTTACTTACTTTAGACGATACGCTTTGAGTTCCGCGCTCGGATTAGTAACGGACAAAGATACGGACGCTTCGGGCGAACAAGTAAAACACGAACCTAAAAAACCAAACATAGACCAAAAGCGTTTAGGCAAAGCATTAGAAGCAATCGCTGAGGGTAAGTACACTAAAGAAGAACTATTAGCTAACTTTAGTTTAACCGATTCTCAAATCAAATTACTTGAAAACGTATGAAAGTCCGATGTTCTCAAATTGGTAAGATAATGACTAACCCCCGCAAGTCGGGGGAAGTCCTAAGCCAAACCGCAAAAACGTACGTACAAGACCTTGTCTTATTAGAAAAGTATGGAATACGTAAGGAATTTAGTTCACGTTACACGGACAAAGGTAACGAAGTAGAAGACCTTTCGATAGCGTTGGTTAACGATGTTTTGAATTTTAAGTTTATATACAAGAACGACGAACACTTTACGAACGATTGGGTTACAGGAACGCCCGACGTAAACACGGACGAAGTATTAATAGACGTTAAAAGTAGTTGGGACGCTTCAACGTTTCCATTCTTTGAAACTGAAATACCAAACAAAGATTACTTTTACCAATTACAGGGGTATATGTGGTTAACGGGTAAAACGGAATCCGTGTTAGCGTATTGCTTAATAGACACCCCGTTAGAAATGGTTGAAGACGAAGTAAGGCGAGCGCATTGGAAGTTACACCTAATCGAAGAAAACACGGAAGTAAGAAACGAAATAGAATCTAAACACAAATTTAGCCATATACCAAACAACCGAAGGGTAAAGTATTGGTTTGTTCAACGCGATGAATCCGTAATTGAGCAGATTAAAGAACGCGTGGAGCTATGCCGTGAATACTATAACCTATTAATGAAAACGATATGAACCAAGAAGAACAAAAAGAATGGTATAGTATAAGCACTAACCGAAGTAGTGAACACTTAGGAGATTGTTTAGAATTGATACCATTGATACCTGATGAAAGTATTGATATGATACTTTGCGATTTGCCGTATGGAACAACTGCTTGCAAATGGGATAGCATTTTACCATTGGATAAACTTTGGAATGAATACAACAGAATAATAAAACCTGATGGAGTTATTTTACTTACTGCTTCACAACCATTTACAACTACATTGATAAGCAGTAATTTGAAAGGGTTTAAATATTGTTGGTATTGGGATAAATTAAACGCGGGTAGCTTTGCAACTGCTAAATATAAACCATTATCGGTTTTTGAAGATGTTTGTATATTTTCAAAGAATGGAGGTAAAACGAAATATTTTCCAATAATGGAACAAGCCGAAGAAAAAAACAAAAGACCAAGAGATAGGCAATATGAAAGGAAAGATGATAATTCAAATGGAATGGGAAGCGGTATTTTTAAAAATTCCGATAATCACAACGAGGATTTAAGATACCCGAAAAATAGATTGGTTTATGATAATAGAGTAGGAGAATTAAATGCTTTGAATAGATTGCACCCTACACAAAAACCTGTTGAAATGTTTGCTTACCTTATTAAAACTTACACAAATGAAAATGATATTGTGCTTGATAATACAGCAGGTTCATTTACAACGGCAATAGCTTGTTTGCAAACTAACCGAAAATATATTGTAATGGAAAAGGAAAAGGAATACTACAACAAAGGATTGAAACGAATACTTGAATGGGAACGAGAACAAAAAACCAAATTGTTTTGAAAAAACAAAAGTGCGGCGCCTATTTGGTGCGATGATATGTATTTAAATTAACAATATGAATATAACACACGAAAACGAAATAAAACACGAAGACACGGTATTAATGGCAGTAATGACAAAATACCACGAACGCAGTAAACGCGGCATACGAAAATACGGAACGAACCTAGATAGAAAAGACGTTGATTTATTAGGGTGGTTAAACCACTTACAAGAGGAACTAATGGACGCTACTTTATATATTGAAAAACTAAAGAAGGAAATAAAATAATATCCCTTAAAAGAAACAAAAACCTATAAATTTATCCCTTATGAAGGCAATACTAGAATTTAACTTACCCGAAGACGAAGTAGAATACTATTGCGCTAACAAAGGTACTGCGATGTTAAACGTTCTTTGGGAACTTCAACAGGAACTACGTAAGTTATACAAGTACGAAGAACTAAACAAAGACGAAATGTTAATAGTTGAACGAATGCGGGATTTTCTAAACGATAGCTTAAATGACCACGAAATAAACCTAAACAAATGAAATACGGAATAATCTTTTTAAGCGCTTTAATTATCGAAATATGTTCTACGTTTTACATTAGGTACGTTTCGGAAGCAAACACGTTAGGAATGTTATTCTTTGCGTTTATAGGTCCGTTCCTTGGTTTACCCTTTGCAGGTTATATGGTAGAATCAAAACTATGGAGTGAACGAATTAAAATGGCATTCTCGTTAGCCTTTGGATATGTAACGGGAGTAATAGTAGTAATAAATTTAATTAAGTAATATGGAAACAAAAACAAACAGCGGTGCAATTTTTAAGAACGACAAAAAGACGAACGAAAAGCAACCCGATTACAGGGGTAAAGTAAACGTTAACGGAAAAGAAATGGAAATAGCGCTTTGGCTTAAAGAATCTTCCAAGGGAACTAAATACTTTTCGTGTTCATTTTCCGAACCATACGTGAACGAATCCCCGAAACAAGTTCACACTCAAATAATTGAAAAAGACGATTTACCTTTTTAGTTATGCTAACAATAACGAACGAAGACAACATGGAATTGATGTCAAGGTATCCTGACAAATACTTTGACTTGGCGATTGTTGATCCGCCGTATGGGATTGATATTAATTCAAGCGGAACACATTTTAAAGAAAAATACGATATTAAAGTTTGGGATAAAGAAACTCCAAGTGATAAGTATTTTATAGAATTAATTAGAGTAAGTAAAAACCAAATTATTTGGGGTGGTAATTATTTTTTCGACAGACTTGGAAATTGTAAATGTTTTATTGTATGGGATAAAAAAATAGCTGAAGATATGAGTTTTGCTATGTGTGAAATGGCTTGGACTTCTTTTAAAAACGGGGCGAAGATTTATAAAACAACAGCAACTCAATTAGATAGAATTCACCCAACACAAAAACCCGTTGCACTTTACAAATGGATTCTTGACAAATACGCGAAAGAAGGCGACAAGATTCTTGACACACATCTTGGTTCAGGTTCAATCGCGATTGCGTGTCACGATTATGGCTTTGATTTAACAGCTTGCGAACTTGACGAGGAATACTTTAACAAGGCTATGGAACGAATTAATAACCACAAAGCACAAACAAAATTATTTTAATATGTTTATAGACGACTACTCCTTACGAAGTTATTTACGTAAGATTCTAGAAACGAAAACACGGAATCAAATAGTAACCGAAATAAAAGAACGAGGACACAAAATGCACCAATATAACTTAGATAGGTTCTTACTCGGTAAACCTGTAAGTTTAGAAACTGCAAAGAAATTAGACGCGTTTGTTTATCGTTTTTACAATGGATTGCCACCCGAATAAGGTGGCTTTTTTTATTAAAAATTAAAATAAAAAATATGAGTTTATTAGAACAGAAAAAAGATTTTATCAAAAGAGGTGCGTTTGACGAACTATATACACCCGAGGAAGCCGTTGAAATGATATTAAATTACATTCCAAAAGAAGTTAAAACAATTTGGGAATGTACTGCAATAAAAGATAGTAAAATTGTAAAAGTATTAAAAAATGCAGGTTACAATGTAATTACTTCACACATTGAAAACTGCCAAGATTTTTTTCAATATTATCCCGAAAATTATGACATAATAATCACAAACCCACCGTATTCATTAAAAGATAAATTTTTGCAGCGTGCTTATGAATTAGATAAACCTTTTATGTTTTTACTTCCTTTAACTACATTGGAAGGAATTGAACGCGGAAAAATGTTTAATAAAAATGGTATTCAAGTATTAATACCAAATAAAAGATTCAATTTTAAGCCTGAAAAAAATAGTGGAGCGTGGTTTCAAACTTCTTGGTTTTGTTTTGGATGTAACTTTGATTCCGACTTGAACTTTGTTTCATTAAAATAGTATAATTGTTGTGATTAGAAATTAATCATTATATTTGACAACAAACTAAGCATATGGAATGGCTTAAAGACGTGGCAAAAGACCACAAAGAATGGGTAAAATTGGTTAAAAGTTTTGGCGAAGATTTCTTCGCGGAAGACATCGTTCAAGAATCTTATCTTAGATTACATAAGTATTGCAAACCCGAAAACATTATACAGGATGGTCAAATTAATAAAGGTTTTATGTATTTTGTTCTACGCAATCTTTACTTATTACATATTAAGAGCGAAAAGAAAAACGCAATGGTAAGCCTAAACGAATTGGCCGTATTAAAAGACGAACCCACCAACCTAACTAAAGAAGAAGCATATACAAGGTTACTCAGTAAGATACACGAAGAGGTTGATAGTTGGCATTGGTACGACAAGCAACTATTCACAATCTACAAAGACACGGATTTATCAATAAGGGATATAGCAAAAGAAACTACAATAAGTTCTAGTTCAATTTTCAACACGTTAAAGAACTGCAAAAGCAAAGTAAGAACGAAATTTAAGGAAGACTACGAAGACTACAAAAATGAGGATTACGAATTAATTAAATAAAATAACTATGGGACGACCAAAGAAAAAACAAGCCGAAGGATTAGGCGACACGGTAGAAAACATTTTAGAAACTACAGGAATCGCAAAAGTAGCAAAGTGGGTAATGGGCGAAGACTGCGGCTGCGAAGAACGCAAACAAAAACTTAACGACCTTTGGAGATACACCAAACCCGAATGCCTAACGGAAGACGAATACATTTACCTAGACGAATTCTTTAAGAAGGGTAGAAATTCAGTTGCACCAAGTGAGCAAAGGGAATTATTAAAGATTTACAACCGAGTATTAAAACAAAGAATGCAACCGACTTCGTGCGGTAGTTGTCTACGGGAAGTAGTAAACAAACTAAATCAACTTTACGCAGTATATAAAGACGAACAAGAAAATGGGAAGACCGAATAAAATACATAGTCCCGAACACCTTTGGGAACTATTTACCGACTATAAAAGTCAAGTAAAGAACAACCCTATCTTAAAGCACACTTTCGTAGGTAAGGAAGGAAGAAGCGAATATAGCGAACTAGAACGACCTTTAACCATAGAGGGCTTCGAATGCTATTGCGCAGATTTAGGAATAATTCAAGACCTATCTAATTATTTTGCGAATTCAAATAATAGATATAAAAGATTTTCAACCATCGTTACGCGCATACGTAAAGAAGTACGAAACGACCAAATCGGTGGTGGTATGGCGGGGATATATAATTCTAGTATTACGGCGCGACTAAACAACTTAGTAGAGAAAAAAGAAATTACCAACGTAGAGCAACCACTATTTACCGATGTTTCGGAAAACGACGGCAATCAAGAAGATACTGAATCTTAAAAAACGGATTAAGATTATTCAAGGGGGAACCTCAGCGGGTAAAACGTTTGGGATTCTTCCTGTATTAATTGATAAGGCTGCAAGACACGAAGGAATTGAAATAAGCGTAGTTGCGGAAACAATACCCCATTTAAGACGTGGTGCGCTTAAAGATTTCTTAAAGATAATGAAGTGGACGGGTAGATTCTTTGAAGACAGGTTTAACAAATCTTTACTCCGTTATGAGTTCGCCAATGGTTCGGTTATAGAATTCTTTTCCGCAGATGACTCTAGTAAACTACGTGGAGCGCGAAGGGATATTCTTTATATCAACGAATGTAATAACGTTACTTTTGATTCTTACAACGAGTTAGCTATTCGAACACGGAAGGAAGTTTATTTAGATTTCAACCCGTCTAACGAATTTTGGGTACACAAAGAATTAAAAGACGAACCCGACTCGGACTTTTTAATTTTAACTTACAAAGATAACGAAGCCTTAGACCAAAGTATTATAGACCAAATCGAAAAGAACAAAGAAAAGGCAAAGACGTCTAGTTATTGGGCGAATTGGTGGAAGGTATACGGCGAAGGCCAATTAGGAATGTTAGAAGGGGTTGTGTTCTCAAATTGGAAAACAATAGACACGATACCAAAAGAAGCGAAGTTGTTAGGGATAGGATTAGACTTCGGTTATACAAACGACCCGACCGCTATAATAGAAATATACAACTACAACGGGCAAAGAATAGTTAACGAGTTAGCATACCAAACGGGTTTACTTAATAGCGATATAGCGAAACTCCTACCAAAACACGTACCCGTATACGCGGATAGTTCCGAACCAAAAAGTATAGACGAAATAAAACGCTTCGGGGTAACGATTAAAGGAGTAACTAAAGGTAAGGATTCAATTAACTACGGAATAGACGTAATGCAGCGTAACGAATACTTAGTTACTTCAAATAGCGGTAATTTAATCAAAGAATTACGCGCATACGTTTGGGACACGGACAAGCAGGGCAACCGACTAAACAAACCAATAGATTTTAACAATCACGCTATAGACGCGTTTCGATACCACGAAATGGAAACGCTCGGGATAGGCTCAAACTACGGAAGTTATGCAATACGATAAAACGAACGATATGCAAGTAATGATTAGCCGTGTTGAGCAATACATTCACGAGCGTACAGGCAAACGAGTTCAAATAGTATTTAACAATATGGCGCGGTTTACGGCTCACTTCGATATGCTAATTAAGGCACACGAGTACGTTGTGAATTACAAAAACACGAATAAATAGTTTAATAAATATGAAGTTAGAAATAGACGTTCCAAGTTCAATTAACGAAATACCTTTAGTCAACTATCAAAAGTTCCTAAAGTTGCAGCAATCGTCCAACGACGAAGAATTTATAGCGCAGAAAATGATAGAAATCTTTTGCGGTATTCAGTTAAAAGAAGTTGTTAAAATGAAACTAACAAGCGTTAACGAACTAATCATTCACTTTAAGAATATATTCGCAGAAAAACCAAAGTTCAAACCAACGTTTAAGATAGGCGAAGTTGAATTCGGGTTTATAACCGATTTAGAAAACATAAGTTTCGGCGAATACGTGGACTTAGATAACTACTTAGCAAAGTGGGACGATTTTCATAAGGCAATGGCGGTAATGTACCGACCTATTAAAATACGGAATAAAGATAAATACGAAATAATAGAATACACGGGAGCAGGCGAATACGCGGAACTAATGAAATACGCGCCAATGGACGTAGCTATTTCGGCTTCGGTTTTTTTTTGGACTTTAGGAAGCGAGTTGTTAAGCGCTACCCTAAACTATTTAGAGAGGGAACTCAAGACGATGAGCGCGAACGAACAAGCGACTTTAGCGCACGAACTCAATTCGGAAAAAAGTGGGGATGGTATAGCTCAATCTATGGACTCGCTAAAGGCGACCTTACAAAATATGACGAGGTTACTAAATACGGATTATATAAATGTCTTACCTATTTGACATTCGAACAAGAAAAAAACGAAATCGAATTAATTGAAATTAAAAAGAGTTACAAATGAACGGATACTATTCTTTACTAAACGAACTTAGAACACACTTTAACGCAGACCCGTTAGTTAACACCGTTTCGCAAGGTTCAATTTTTAACGTTGACTTAGGTAAGCAAACTATTTTCCCGTTAGTTCACGTAATGGTAAACCAAGTTACATTCAACGATAACGTAATGACTGCTAACGTAACTTTAATGGCTATGGATAACGTAAGCCAACGTAAAGAAGAAGCACCTAACTCGTTCGAAACTGCGGATAACGAAATAGACGTACTTAATACGCAACTTGCGATATTAAACCGCGCATTCGAAATGCTTAAACACGGAAACATATGGGATAACCTATACCACTTAAACGGAGCGCCAACTTGCGAACCATTTATAGAACGCTTTGAAAATTATTTAGCGGGGTGGGCTATGACATTCGACGTTGATTTCCCTAACGATATGACACGTTGTTAATGGATAAGGAACTACAACTTAAAGCACTCGAAGAATTTAGGGACTACGTAATAAAACGTAGCAAAGCAAACCTACGTAAAAAAAATACCACGGGAAATTTAAGTAAAAGTTTAGGCGCAGAAATTAAGGTAATGCCGAATTCGATTCGTTTCTTTTTTCAAATGGATGACTACGGGTTTTATCAAGACCAAGGAGTTAAAGGGGTAAGCAGCGGTAAAAGTTTAAGCGGGTTCAAGTTCGGTTCGGGAACGGGTAAAAAAGGCGGTTTAACTCAAGGTATAAAAAAGTGGGTTAAATTAAGACGAATTCAATTTAGGGATAAAGGTGGAAGGTTTTTAAGTACGGATGCAACTGCGTTTATAATCACGCGTTCCATTTGGCAAAAGGGAATAAAGCCTTCTTTGTTTTTTACTAGACCATTTAACAACGCATTTAAGAACCTACCTAACGAATTAATAGAAGCGTACGGGTTAGAGGCTCAAGAAACATTCGATACAATAATGAAAGAAAATTTTAAGAACAATGGCTATAAATAGGATATTTGCAAGAAGCCCGTATATAATTGAAGTAAACGAAGTAGGGCAAAGCGGAAGTAAAGTGGAATTATACATTTACCAAAACGGGACAACCCCGCCAACTTCTCCCGACTATACGTTAGAAAAATTAATCCCTGCGAGTAACAACACGCAAACGTTGTATAACATTTCTCCGTACGTTATGGAGCAAATTAAACACGATGCCGTATCTCAAAACTATAATTCGGATTCGGGTATATGGAGCGTAGACAACTATATTAAAGTTGACGTAAAGCGTTACAAGTTATCTTTAAGTACTTACGTTTTGTTAGACACTTTTACTTATTACGCTTACGACGGGTTCGAGTATTATTCGCAAGGTTATAACCCTTTGCATATTGCACAAATGCCCGTACACTTAGACGAAAAAGATTACTATTTTTGGAGCGACGCAAACAATTCCCCCGCAGTTAACCAATTAGAACGAGCGGGTACATTTACCGCGTGGTTAGAAACGGGTTGGAGCGTGAAATATACGCAATTACAAACGGGGTTAACGCATTCGTACACGATTAGCGCGAATAATATGTATAACCTTTATAGGGTAAGACCCGCGTATTATCTTACAGGCAACAAAGTAGAAATTTTTACACCTACGTCCGTATTAAGTTGGGAAGCAACGTTTTACCCCGTAGAAGAATGTAGGTACGATGTAATTACAATAGATTTTATAAATATGTACGGAGCTTGGCAACGTGAATTTATGTTTAAGGCTTCTTTTGAAAGTTTAACTACCACCGCAACCGAATTTAACTTAATGCAAACAATGGGCTTATTTGGTTCGTGGGACACAAACTTAAACCAACGACAAACGTTTAACACGAACGGAATAATTAGTTACCGAGTTAACACGGGGTGGGTAGACGAATCCTTTAACTCAAACATTCAGCAACTACTTTTAAGCGAACGAATCTTACTTAACAATCAACCCGTTAAGATGAAAACAAAAGAATTCGAAAAGCAAAAGAACATAAACAATAAGACGATTAATTACGTACTAGAATTCGAACAAAGTAACGACCTAATAAACAACGTTATCTAATGAAAAGACAAGTACGCATATTTGTAGAAGGACGGCAATTAGATTTATTCAACGATGAAACAATCGAAGTAAATTCTACGATTCAAAACATACAAGACATTTCCAAAACGTTTACGGACTTTTCGCAGTCGTTTACGATACCCACGAGCGCGAACAATAACGCGATATGGGAATACTTTTACGAGAATGCGTTAAATAGTTCGATTAATTATCAAGAACGCTTAGACGGGTACATAGAAATAGATATGACCTTTTTCCGTAGGGGTAAAATCCAAATGGAAAAGAGCCAATTAAAAAACGGACAACCTAATTCCTACACGATAACTTTTTACGGAGATGTAACCACGCTTAAAGATTTAGTAGGCGAAGACCTATTAAGCGACCTAGATTATACAACTATAAACCACGATTACACCTTTAACGAGGTTTTTCAACGTATAATTAATTACGGAACGGATTGGGATGTATGTTACCCGCTAATTACTTCTAATCGTATATGGGAGTATTTAAGCACTCAACCGCAAAGCAACGTTCCGAATTGGTTAGTTCCGTTTATGGGTTCAACGTCTAACGATATACATACGAACGCGGGAGCAATAGATTACCGTGAGTTATTTCCCGCAGTTAGGGTAAAATCAATTTTTGATATTATCGGTTTACAATACGGAGTAAGTTTTACAGGTGCGTTTTTAACCGACCCGAAATTTACACAAGCGTATTTATGGTATAAAAATAAAAACGATTTCGAATTTAGTGGACAACCGCAACAACTTGACTTAGATACTATAATAAGTTCGTTTATTCCTACGTACCCGCTTAATTTATACGT
>Ga0315901_10004313_pt1 | contig 17777 bp, 20 predicted proteins | sample LakEriMetagenome_10_FD_203761 | JGI IMG/M metagenome (GOLD analysis project Ga0315901, IMG submission 203761) | Freshwater fungal communities from buoy surface, Lake Erie, Ohio, United States - Buoy 2 MA116 | ecosystem: Environmental > Aquatic > Freshwater > Lake | place: USA: Lake Erie, Ohio...
TTCATTGCTCTCAAGCATAAATATCCACACATTCGCAAGATTTATGTGCCCAACAATTGCTACGTGGCTGCATGGAACGCGTGTTTCATGGAATACGATAATTCGGTGGCCGAGGTCCTCTCGATGAACGAGAGAACATGGAATGCCGATTTATTTCCTACTGTAGAACAAGGGAGCGCCGTTCTCGTCGTTCACAATTTGGGAAATATTATTAACGTGCCGGCGCTAAAGCGGCAGCGTCCGGACCTCATTTTTGTAGAGGACAATTGCGAAGGATTTACGGGCAAGTATGAAGGAGGAGCGTATTCGGGGACGGCGTCGCTTTGTTCGTCGATATCATTTTATGGAAACAAAATCATCACGACTGGAGAGGGAGGTGCGTTCATCACGAACGACGACGAGGTATACGACCATGTGAGAAAAGTGTATTCGCAGGGGATGTCGAGCACAAAGTATGTGCATAATGTGCACGCGTACAATTACAGGATGACGAACGTGCAGGCGGCGTTTTTGTACGACCAGCTGCAAAACTTTGATGCGATTGTGGCGAAAAAGCGCGCGGTCTTTGACACCTACAAGGAATTGTTTTCACCGCTTATTCGAAAGGGCAGTGTGGCGCTGATGGAGTCGGACCCAAATACGGAAAATGCTTGTTGGATATTTTCGGTGCGCATTTTTGGGGCGACGATTGAGAAAACGGTGCCGTTTTTTGCGGCGAGAGGCGTGGACATCCGGCCATTTTTTTATCCGATCGGTGCGCACGCGCACCTGAAAACGGTACGCACACACGAAGACCCGGTTTCATTTCGCTTGAACGAAGAGGTGATTATGATACCGTCGTCGCCAAATATTCGGCGAGAGGATCAGGAGAGGGTTGTGCAGACCGTGTGCGAATTTATTTCCGAAGGAGGAGAGGAGCTTTGTTTGCCGGTGAGTATTGGAGAGGCGATTGACAAGTTGACAATTTTGGATATTAAGTTGAGTCGCATCAAGGACGCGCGCCGCGCGAATGTGGAAATGGAGCACCAAGCTCTCAACAAGGCATTGTCAGAAACGATTGAGAGAAAGGGCTTGCAATCGCTTTATGCGCAAATGACACGGGTAAATATGGTTATTTGGGATTTGATGGACGACTTGAGAGATGGCGCGATGATAGACGATGCAAAATATTTGTTGTTGTGTCGTAAATGTATTAAGTTGAACGATGTGCGGTTCCGGATCAAGCGGAAGATAAACGACAAATGCAATTCGTTGTTGAAAGAGCAGAAGGGGTATGTGGTTGACCGCGTCAAAATCAAAGTTGAAAAAGGTGTTGATACTTCTTTGATTGCTTGTGCGGAATTATATAGAGACGAGGTGGTGATCGTGGAGTCGGATAATTACGATGTGAGTCTGGGTGTGAACGATTCGAGAGAAGAGGCTTTAAAAAAGTTGGGAATCACGATGGAGGATTATCATCTAATATTTAGTTAAGTTATTCGGTGTTCTTGAGTGATATTTTTTTTAAATTTATAAAAGTTAAAATTTTAAAAAAATGTATTTATTTTCTGTGGATTTGTTCCGTTATTTCCTTAATAGCTATTTCGACACCAACTGCTTTGTCTTCTAAATTTTTGTTATCATAATCACGAAGAATATCTTCCAAGCTATCGCATTGAGTGAGGTTTAATTATATCTTTATTTTCTATAAATGCAGATGCCATCTGGATTAACAACAGTTCTTTCAAATTTGTCGCCAACTCTTATGTCGCCAACTCTTACACAGAGCGAGCCAAATCTGGATTTCAACACTTACATAAGAGAATGGTTGGATTTAGAAAACGTTATGCTATGGGAATACGATAAACCCATCTTGGAAGGCACTATGCGCGACAAAAATGGTAATATCGTTGGTATCATTGGAGATGAATGTTTTCAGGCAACTGGATTCGACAAAGATGAGTGTGAACAAAAAACTACGAAAAATGGGGAAAAATGCAAAGTATACAAATCATCATCTGGCTCTAGTGTTTGCGCCGAAGAACAACATTTAAAATACACTTATGTGTCAAATAATCCTAGTAACCCGAATACATATAAGTCTCTATCGAAACAAAAATATACAATTATTCAATCCAATAAAATAACCGACAATGCTGCATTTAATACAGCTAACCAAGTTGGCGTAGAGCTTTTTTTTAAAATTTTCAAGTCAGAATCAACAAACAATATTTATGTATTGTTTTCATCCGGGGTTGTGTTTGATGTTAGCACTTTATCCGATAAGTTTCCACCAATTATTGCGGAAATTTTGTCATACCGTGATTACGACAAATTAGTTATCGGTGGTCATTCAATGGGATGCATGATTGCGCTACATTTCGCAAATGCTATTTATAGGAACCCAGATAATAAACAGTTTTTCGTTGATAAATGCGTAGTGCTTGGGTCTGGACCTTACAAAGGATATTATTACAATGATCCTTTGCCAAACACGAAAATTTTCGTTTCGGCTTTTATTAAACAGCGAGAGGAAGCTGTCTTAAATATTGATGGTTATTTTGTCAGATCTTCCGGAGATTTAAGTAAACACTACAACCCTGTAATAATCATAAATACAGATGTTAACAATATTCGTTTTGTTGAGGATGTGGACAAAATGGACGCAAGTTTGGATAGTACTCTACATATGTTTCAATATTATTTAGGTTTTTTTAAAAAAATGCTTCAAGAAAATACGGATTTTAATAAAATTAACGGTTCTAAAGAAATAACAGATGCGGTGATAAATAAATTACCACAAAATGTAAAACAAAAAATTATTACAGATGTTAATACTGTGCCATTTGTTCCACCGAAACAAAATCCATTCATGTCAAACGAACTTTTGCGGAAACTTCAACAACGGAAAGAAGTTTCAGCAGCATTTGGAGGAAAGCCAATCGCTACAAAAAGAAAAAGAAAACGTGGTCGCAAATCTTTGCGCCGAATGAGAAAAAGTTATTTAAAATAAAGGCACTGTTTGCGTAAAAATTGGAAATCCGAATAACTTAAAAAATAAGTTTTTTGGACCATAACAGTCGTGGTCTCCTTCACATTTACGGTCTGGATGGCAAGGAACCACGCCGTTCAAAATCATTTTTTGAATATCTGCTTCGCGCCAAATAGTGGAACAGTTGTAATAATACTTGCAACGAGACTGGATCCAATCCATAAAAAAGCACCAGTTTATGGCCAGGAACACTTGGTGCCAGAATTTTTAGTCAGACGCGGAGACTTGGAGCAAAATTTTTTTTATGAATTGCGAACTAAGTGGTGGAGGTCGCTCACCATTTTCCTGTACATGCGCTTGCAAGTGAGTTCGGCCTCGGCTCGGTCTTCTGTCGATTCTATGATCTTCTTGTACTCAGGGTCTTTATAAACCCACATAAAAACAAGTATGTGGAAAAGCCATTTGTCTCGAGGAATCCACTTGACGGCGTATGAGATGACGGGCGGCGTATCCTCTTTGGCGTTTTTCCAGTTCTCAAGATCTTTAATAAGCTGGTTGTTGTAGAGGCCAATAATCGGTTTAATGATGGGATCCGCGCGGCCCTTTGCGGAATGTTTGGCGACAAATTCGCAGTAGGCGCTGACGTCGCGCCATGAGCCCACGTTGCGATCTACAATCATGTAGAGAATAAACACGGCATTTGCCGGGGCAACTTGTTGGAGAGTGTAGAGGTAGGAATAAGTAAGATGACGGAGGCCGCGTCCCTTGCGAATGTTGCGCGTATAGAGAATGGCGTCGACAACGCGTTGGAATAGTTTTTTGCATTGGGGGTCTTTGAGTACGGCTTCGAGTTTGGCGTTGATGGCGCAGCCGTCGTAAACCTCATGTAGCTTCAAGTATTCGATTTGTTCGGATAGAGGGGAGGTCATTTCTTATTTTATGAAAAGAAAAAATAACTTTATGTAATTCTGCGTGTTTGTTTTTTAGGATTGAAGACGACCTTTTTCATGGACTTGGTTGATGTCCCGGTCTTTAAACTCGACTTTTGTTTAAAGATGAAAAAGAGGCAATTGAGAGGATGGAAAATGAAAATAGAATTCGTGAGACAAATGTCGGAAATCATGGCAATCGGTTTGAAGAAAGTGGTGGTTTCGGGTGCGAAGGAGTTGATGTGCTCAGGTTCGAGATCCACGTGAAAAACGGCCATTTCGGAAAAGGTGAATAGGCGGTTGGAGAGGCGTTTTTTGGAGTCGATCAATCGTAAAATTTCGGCTTCTGTAATGGTGGTGGTTGTGTTTGTGAAAACATGTTTTTCGGTTTTTATCTCGACGATGGAATTGTTACAGTCTATGTAGCAAAGATGGATTTTGATAAATGGTAAAGGCTCTCTTGGATGGTTGCTCTGAATGTTTAATATTTTGTTTTGTTCTTGGATCCATTTGTCGTCTTCATCGATGTCAATGTCGATGTTGTCATCATGTTGCATAATAATAATAATAAGGTAAACCTCCAAAATTCCTTTAAACCTTTTAAGGTTAAGGGAACCAAGGTATTCAGCCGCGAAGCGGCTTACGCCTTATGATCCCTCCTTTTTTCTTTTTGCGTTGTTTCCTTATGATCCTTCCTTTTTCTTTTTGCGTTGTTTCGTGATTGGCCTGTAGTAGGTCACTTACCGTCGTTCCTTTATTAGATTAACGTGGTTGTCGAGTCTTTCACTCTCAATATACTTGCCTTCTTTTGATTCCATTGGCGGTGGTAAGGTTTCGATGTGGCATTTGTATAAATGGATGCAGTCTCGGGTTGCATGCATAAGTGCTGCCCCTTATAGCAAACAACTTTATACTTGGCAGGAATCGAGAGTTTGGCCGCCACCGACTGGGGCATTTGGAACTTGATAGGCATCGAGGGAGTGCTTTGGAGAGGTGTATCTGAATTGATCACCGGATGGATGACTGGGCCCTCGTACGAGTTTGCGGGGCAAGTAGTGGTGCGGCCCAGGGGGACACTATTGATTGAGAGAGGTTTCGCAAGTCCGTTCCCGAAAGTTGCGGTGGAACATTTGACAGCTTTAAGGTTGAGATTGTGGACATAATTCTCATAAGAGAGTTGCGGGAGATTTACAGTGCTGGCCGTATTTGCGTGATAATTTTGCAATAGTTTGGTTTTTTTCAGTGAAATATAATCTCCAGCTGACATGTTTATAATATATAAATTCACAATAAATAAAAAATTTCGATGTTTCTAAAGGGACACTGTAAAAATGTATTCTTATATAGTATATAAAAAATGGCGAGGTTTGATAGAAATAAAATTTATGTATATGACGGTAAAATGTATGGTCATTTTGTTTCAGGGCCTCAAGAAGAATCGGTTCCTGATCCAAGAGGGGCTAGAGATTTTGCAACAAAATTCATCGGTAATTACCAGTTCGAATTTCAAGATCCCATAAATATTGACAAAATGGAAAAGATACACAGTGAGTTTCAAGAAACGACTCAAGAAGAATATGATAAGTTTAAAAAAGAACGAGAATTGATTGATACCGAAATACAATATAATACCGTGTACAATTCAAGTATTCTTTTGAGCAAATTATTCAAAGAAGAAGATTTAGTTGGTAAGAAAGTAATTCTGAGTGATATAAATAATAATGAACTCATTCGAGGCACCGTTGAAGATTGTTATATAAACAGAAATAAACTGGTTTGGATACAAGTAAAAAAGTTTCCATCCAAGGGGCTTATCAATAAAACAAGTGATTCTCAAATTTACGTTCTATCAAACCCAATGGCGAGTGAATTTGGAAACCGAACTTATTTTAATAATTTAACATTTATAAGTCAAGACGGAGGCAAACTAAAATCGAAACGAAAATTGTCAAGAAAGTTTAAAAAAACAAAACGAATGCGAAAGCATAAATAAACGTTCCTTTAGGCTTTTTCATATTTTGACCAAAAATTGGTTTAAATATAAAAATGCAAAATGTGGTAATCAAATCAAATCAAAAACGAATGCAAAAGACAACGAATGCAATATGCATTCCGAGAGTAGATGCGAGCATACCGAAGCAAAAAATTTTCGAAACAATTTGTGCTCTCCGCATCGGATTTATCGATAGAATCATTGAGACGCCATTGAAGCACGACGATGCCGGCAAACGCGTTGTCATCAAATTCAAGACATGGGTCGAGAACGACACGTCCACACGGATTATGAAGCGATTCGAAGAGAACAAAGACATCAAAATCATGTATAATTTCCCGTGGTATTGGGTGGCCTATCAGCAGTCGTAATGAATGAGAGTTTCTTGGTACTCTTTTTCGAGGTTTAGTTTGATACCGGAATAATTGGTCCCTTTCAGCGCTTTCTTAATTTTTTTTTTATTTTCTTTGAGAACTTTGATGCGGCCTTCGTCGCGGTTCATATTGCTACTGCTGCCTCGCATGTCGTCGAGCTCGTTGTTCACATTGTGGTAGCGAGAGACGAGAGAATTCTGCTCGAGTTCGATTCCGTGAATACTTTGGAAAATATCGACGTTGGCAACGAACGGCACTTGAATGCGAATAAAGTAGGGGAGATGGAGCAAGTCGCGGTTGTCCTCCTTCATCCAATGCAGTTTCGTCTCAATTTCCTTGATTTTCTCGTAAAATGCGCTGTGTTTATCAGTCATGTACACGAATTTTGCTAAAAAGGACTCGACATTCGAATGCAACGCGCCGTATTTATTGGAAATAATTTTGTACTGTTGTTGGTGGTTATCGAAGCCGGAATACTTGGAGAAACAGAGAGAGACAAATAGCGCGAGACTGATGGCACCCGACACGAATTTGTCGACATGTATCGAGAGAAAGGGAATAAACACGAGAGAACCCGAGAGAAGGAGTGAGACTCCGCACATGACGACTGCATATTTTTGGTTGTGTTGGCTGGCGAAGTGGAACACATTTTTCTTACATTTCAAGTACATGCGAATGATGTCGAGTTCATTTTCGTCGGCGGTGCTTTTGAAGATAATGGGCGTATTTTTGAGAGAAACCGGGCGGATGTCATCGGAGCCAGAGTCGCCGGACTCGAGGTCATCCAATTTTTTTATATAATCGGCAACATCATAATGGTTATCATCATCAATAAATACGTCGAAGGAGGAGACAGACGACATATTTATTATATATTTCATACACACAAAAAAAAAGTTTAAGAATAAATAAACGTGGGCAACATGTCAGAGAAAACGTGAGCGATTGGATTTTGGAATGGACTGTTGTAATTGAATGACCCTTCTGTAAATACTTGCTGACCCTTGTCGAAAAGGGATTTGTCGGCAATCGCTTCCGACGAAGTTGGAGTAGACAAGTCATAGGTTTCAAATACATATTTTTTGCTGGGTTCGTGCGCCAAAGACATGATATAAGGTCGTCGAATCCAAACGGTGTCGGCCGCATCGACATAGGTGTTATTGCTGCCGCCTTCGGCTTGCAACGTGAGAGTTCCAACGGGCAATTTATTGAATCGTTTTCTGGCCGCATGTTGTTCTTTACTCGGAATAAATCGTGAGAAATAAAGGAGAGTCAGTAGTAGAACTGTAATTACTGCGAACCTCATAGGTGTATATACAGACATGTCAAAAAAAAAATGTTGTGCCGAACCCAAAAGGAACGTAACCGATTTGTGACAAAATGGAAGCGGGAGCCCAAAACCCACTATTTAATGACCACGCGTTTTAATAATAATACGCACGACCAGATGATGGAATACTGTTCAAAGTCAGCGAAGATCCGATGCGCTTACGGCAGTTTTACAAGAATGGCGAGCTATTTGCCTCAAGATGTTGTCATGTTTGTGCTCGAAATGAACAACGATAAAAACAAGATTATGGGCATCGGAATGATCCGAAACACATTGTCAACAAAACAGCACTTTGTTTACAATGAAGACGTTTACAATACATTTACATATATAGGTTCCAAGCGCATCGATCGAACCGAAATGACAGAGATTGAGGAGGGGGTAATGGAAATTTGTGACAAAGTGTGTTTCAAGGGGGTCTCACATCAAAAGCGTCACAAGGCTATCACCGTGTTTCCGGTAGACGTGCATGAAAAATATAAGGAGGATGGCGATCTGGATTTAACGGAGTTTGTGCGAAACATGTTTTTGCAGAGATTATGATACAAAAATAGTGTATATGTATATATTAAAAAAAAATGAGTAACCAATATGATATTAATAGTTATTCGGACCAAGAATGTTTTAATATATTAAATTTAAATAATCCAAGCGATCGAGAGTTAGAAATGAAAATTTTGGAATATATGGACATGTATGAAACCAAGTCCAAACGTTTGTATGCATTTTTTGAGTCCATGTATGACCGGTTTTTTGGAGAGGAAGAGGACCAAGGTGAGGACCAAGAAGAAGAAGAAGAAGAAGAAGAAGAAGACGTGATCGAGGGGCTTGAAGGACAACCTGAAATACTAACAAAAGTCCGCGAAAACCCGACGCAGGCAGAGATCGCTGCGGAGCCGCTTGCAAAGGCGAACGCACAGACACCCCAACTCTTTGGCGAGGTTGATAGAACATTCAAGGAAGTCACGGCAAAAAAACCGACAGACACGGTAAATGTCTCGCAAACGGATTATGTGAAGGACAAGTTACAGTTGAATCCAATTGAGAGGAAAACTTACTTAAAAATGGTTTCGATTGACAGTCAGTTTAGAGAGGACCCCAACAACACGAGCGCGACCAATTTCACCATGAATTTGTCGGAAGGCATCGACAATGTGATTTCAATGAAATTGTACTCGGTGCAAATTCCTTATACTTGGTACACGATCAATGAGTCGTTTGGAAGTAATTTCTTCTATATCAAGGGCAACAGTCCAGGAATCAATAATGGGGACCACGACATCAAGATCGAGATCCCCTCAGGCACGTACTCTCCGGAGAAGATTGTTACGGCGATCCAGGCGCGATTCAATGAGTTCAAAAATATCGTAGACAAGGAGAGTCTTGAGTACAAATCGGTGGTGGACGTCAGTTTTGGCGACACCAAAGTGTCTTACAATAAGGATGGTGCGGACAATGCGAAAATTGTATTTGAATTCGACATTAAAAAAAAGTACAACGAGACCGATTACCAGCTGTACTTCCCGTTGTGGTCATCCCCAAATGTAACTGGTGAGAACAAGAGTCTAACGATCCCAAGTTTTCTGGGTTACAATTACGATCATTACTACCCTTACATAGGATATTCTCTTCGAAAAGTTTTGAAGTCGATAGGCGATGATACAGAGTTGACTAACTCGACAATTTACACGTTGACTTCGGCGGTCGACAGTTCGAATAACTATTTAACCATTTATCAGTACACTGGCACGTCTTCGTTCAATCCGGCGACGTCGACAATTATTAATCGCATACAAATTTCTATAACTCTCCCAGATGGAAACAAATCGAGAAACGAGTTGGCGACAAATTTGAATGCTGAATTGAAGGCAAATAAATATTTGGACACGACGCTGAGCAGATTTGAACGCGTAAACTTTGGTATAAATCACTCGCACTTTGAGATTGCTGTCAAACTAAATCGCAAATATATTCCGCAAACAGACGGCTCCAAACTTGCAGTGGTTTTTCCGTCAGAGACAACAATTGTCGGCAACCATATTTGGACCGGAACTGATTCGTGTTTTGTGTTTCCTGATGTCGACGTAATCGAACTCAACGAAGTCGTCTCGGAAACTGAGATTTTACTCACAAACTACGTAATTTCCAATAATTCTGCAAAGATTATTGTGGAATGCACGAAACCGAATTACAATGTGATTGAAAACACGCGAACTGCGACGGTGGCGGGATCATCCGCCAGCGGATTCCTCGACGGCTACTTGTTTTCGAGCTATATCACGGCAGTGAATAATTCGATTGCCGCAATGAACGACGCGACGAAAATTGAGACACTGCTCGATAACGGAGAGTTTAATATCAGTTCGGCCTCTCAGAACACGCGCCTTTACATTTCGAACGACTATGCGACATTGAATTTCGACATTACGCGATTTTTCACACAAGAGACATTTATTGTCGACTTGACTTCGTGTTTCTTGAGCCAAAATCCGTTTAATTTTCCCTCAACCATTAGTAATTTGACAAACACTGATTTTTCGCTGAATCGGACATTTAGTTCGGCGTCCACCGTTCAGATCAATTCGGGAAATAACAGAATAGTTTTAATACCCAAAAACACAGGCGGACCTTTTGGAAACGGTTTCGGAAACCAGAACGCAGGCAACATCGAGCTGTTTTTTACGATTGGGACTTATACAACTATAAACGATTTAATCAACAGTATCAACAACGATTTTGTAAATTTCGTGGACGCCGATAACTACCAGATTATGGTCGGGAGCAGAATTTCGTTTGTCAACTCGGTAATCACTTTGAATTTAAAAATCAACAAGGTGTTGACGGAAACCGATTATCGAGTTAAATTTCAAGATGACACCAACAACTCGTGGTCGGAATACTTGTTCTTTGACACGTCGTATAATTTGGCGAACTATTCACAGACCACTTATTCTACTATCTCGGGTCTTAGTGCGGTATATAATAACCTCATCCAGTTGACGCCTCTTAACAACAAGCTGGTGTTTAAACCGTATACAAATGGCGTCGCCGACGCAGGAGGCGCAAACGATATTGTCTTCGCCCTTCCCCTCAATAACGATAATACGCGAACATATACGCGAGAGGGGTTGATTGATGCGATCCAGACATTGTTCGACGCGAACCCTTTGACTACAGGGTCGACTATTCGGCTTGTGAACTATGGGACATCGAATTCGGAGTACACTAATATTCGCATGAACATCAACAAAACTTTTTATTCCGAAGATTTCAAGTTGGTGTTTTATGACCCCGAGAGTTTCGTCTACTGCAATGTAGGCGTGGCCCAAAACGTCACATACGACTCGACGCTTGGTTGGCTCCTCGGGTTCCAATCGTTTACGGAATATGCTTTGAAAGATTTTACGCAAATCACGGCGCTGTCGTACCCAACGGAGAATTATAGAGACAATGTGTACTCGGATCTGAACTTCTACCCATACTCGTACTCGTATGATGCCATTAAGAAAAAAATCGCAGTGAGAGGAGACGCTGTCTTGAACACGAATTTATACAATTATTTTTTGGTAGTGGTTGACGATTTTATACAGAACCATGTAAATGCAGGGCTTATTACAATCACATCGTTAGAGAGGGATGTGGCGCTGCCGACGTATGCGGCGCGTCTCTCTTATCAATGTGATCCAGTGACTGGGCAAAAAGTGGCAGTGTCTGCCACGAATAAATTGAATTCGGGCCTTACGAGCAAGCAGTTGTATGCGGCGAACCAGATTTTGGAAGACAAGCGCACGAGGACGAAGAGTTATGCCACGGGGCCCTATATGAAAGATGTATTTGCTCTGATTCCTTTGAAATTGAGTGGCATGGCATTTGGTTCAACATATATGGAATTTGGAGGCACCATGCAGAATCAGGATCGCAAGTATTTTGGGCCAGTGCGAATACAAAAGCTCTCGGTAAAACTGATGAACGACAAGGGAAGCGTGGTCTCTCTGAATGGTGGGAACTGGAGTTTCTGTTTGATTTGCGAAATTCTTAATCGACAATAATAAAGGAAACCTAAGGTATTCAGCCCTTCGGGCTTATGCCTTTTGATCCTTCCTCTTTTTTGTAGATTGGTCTCTCCGCTCTTTTTTTTGGTTGGTTTAAATTCTTCCTTTGTTTTTCCTCTTTTTTTGAGTGTAAATATATCCTCACTTTTTTTGATTGTAAATATCTCCTCACTTTCTCTTCCTTTTTGTTTTATTGAAAACCTTCCTCTCTTTTTTTGTTTATTCAAAGAGGAAGGATTTAAAGGAAACCTAAGGTTTCCTTTATTATGGACGTTATTATTAAAAAGTTTCGCGGTCTCTGCAACACGGCCTCTGATATCAACGAGCACTTGCCCACTTTGTTCCGCTATGCAAAGCAGTGCAACAGCGCCATCGAGTTGGGTGTTCGCGGCTGCATTTCTTCATGGGCCATCGCGGCTGGCCTCCTTGAGAACAAGAACGGCATTCGCAAGCGCATGTTTATGAACGACACACAACAATGTCAGATCGGAGAGTTTATCGACGCTGTCGAGTCGCAGAATATTGAGGTAAAGTACGAGTGGAAAAACGATTTGGAGGTCCAGTTCGAGAAGGGAGAGATGTACGATTTAGTGTTTATCGATACATGGCATGTTTATGGACAGATTAAGCGAGAGCTCGCCAAGTACTCGGCGGTTTGCTCCAAATATATTATCATGCACGACACGACTGTCGATGAAATTGATGGCGAAACAGTGCGCCAGTATGGATACAACTATCAGCATGCTTACAGTGTGGCGACAGAAATGGCCGCGCAGACCGGCATTCCGCGAGAGGAGATTTTGAAGGGCATGTGGTGGGGAATTCAGGAGTTTTTGGCGGCGAACCCGGAGTGGTACATCAAGGACCGATATTTTAATAACAATGGGTTGATGGTTCTGGCGCGCCGTTAAAAAAAAATACCAAAATTTTTGGGCCTTCGCGACGCATCGCACACTTTTTTTTAATAGTTATTATATACAAATAAATGTCGATTGTAGCTTTAAAAAGAAAAACCGAAGCGAAATACAAAAACTCAAGTGTCGGACAAAGACAATTTTCAATTAATGGAACTACACGCAACCAGGGATATATTGGACAGACCTCGCTCTCGCGCTCTCTTATCCACACACCTCTCAAAAATACCGTGCCGAGAGGCTACGGCGGCTGTTGCAGTGTTGTCCAAAGAAACATCAAGGCCTCTGAAATCTATAGTTTAGAAGATAACACCGTCGTGAAGCCTTCCGTTCTTAGCACCAAGGGCTTGCTCGCGACCCGCTACCGATGGATCAACCGGCCTTTCCCCAATTCTGTAGTGAAAAATATGGACGCGCTGAGTGACCAAACTGACTTCATTGCTCGATTGAAAAAGAAGACTTTGATGGATATTGAGGCGTATTGTCCGAAACCCGATGCGAACAAGAAAGTTGTCAAGAAGGTCTGCTCGTCGGCTGCTCTCAAGACTGCGAATGGCTTCAGCATCTTTTCGAAACCGAAGGTCACGTGCAATGTGGCCAAGGACTTGACCACGGTTCCTCAAACCAAATATTTATTGACTTTACAAGAAAGATGTGCTTTGAGAGATGATTATAAAGTGGTGTCTCCTTTGAAGAGAGTACCCCTCGTTGGTGGTAATTAATTAATTTTTTTTTTTAAAGTTAAATACAAAGCAAAGAAATACAACATATAATAAGTATAGCATCGACTATTAAATCGATTTTATAAATATACGATTTGCAAGGGCTGCATAAGACGTAGCTGGGTATATGAAACATGCGGCCAAAGGTTATAGAATAATTAGTGTCGACCTTTGAAAGTTTTATCTTAAATTCTTCATCTGTCATATTGTTGTCGCAGTGCCAGCAGTTGCGGCTCTCCATATAAAAATTTTTTTTGGCGGCAGCGGCGTCCATTTTTTTTTTGAGTGTGATGTAAGTTTTTCTGACTTTTAATTTATGATTAAGGGAACCAAGGTATTCCGCCGCGAAGCGGCTTACGCCTTATGATCCCTCCTTTTTTTGATTGGTTTTTGTTTTATTTTTTGGTTTTTGACTTCATAAAGAAAAAGGAAGGATCATAAGGAAACTACGTTTCCTTATTTCATAAAAAAACAATCTTTTATACGAAATGGAGTTTATCATAACCATCGGTCGCAGGGACCACCGATTTTCCACCACTGAACAAAATATTGCCGAGCGCATTGCATACTACCAATTGAAAGCCAAAGTAATGAAATCTCCTATGACCGGGCTCAGATACAAAGTCGGCGAAGCCTGGATCCCCTTTAATTACACGCCTTTCATCGATGAAATCAACAAAATACATATGCGCTTGATGGACATTGTTTCCAAGAATTTGGATGAGCTCGAGGACATGGAGAAAGCAAACGAGGATCCTTTGGCTTTTCACAAGGAATGCCACAACTGCGGAAGACCGACACAATTTTATAACGATGCTTGTCATCGACACTGTGACGACCTTGTGTGGGAAAACTCATATGAATGCAGGAGGGGCGAGAATTGTGTCCAATGTAAATATATCATAAAATAAAAAAATGGACGAGGAGCCAAAAACCGACGAAGAAGTATTTTTAAAGACCTTGGACGAGAAGGAGTTGATGGCGTACAATATAGCCAAAAGCCACTTAGGGACACTTTTTTCTTTAGACAAAAGCAATGCATATTTAGAATGGAAAGCGAAACAAAATAGTGTATGATTTTTTTTTAAAAATAATTTAATTGAATTCGTCCTTATTTATGTAAACAATATTTTGTAAAATAGACACGTGAAATATCGACACTAAGCACGTCTATAAAATTATTATTATTTGTCCCAAGCCCTGGGAACAATTCTTTTACTGTTGTTTCATTTATATCGAATAAATGAAATAACATCATATCTTCTGCCTGTGCTTTTTTTTGAATATTCTCGGCTGACTTGCTTGATCGTGTACGTACAGGCATGATGATAATTGTTTATTTATGAGCCATTTTAAAAAGTTTATACGACGAGATGCTTGCGTCACTGTCTTTAATTTCGAGATTGTCGCAGTCATCGTCATCGAAAAAATCGATCACTTTGTTGACCGTAGTTTTGCCAAACATCAGCTCATTGATTGTCTCGATTTCCTTATTGGGCGGTTTTTGCAAAATATTGAACTCGCACATTTTCCCAATCCGGACAAACTTGTTGGAAAATTTGTTTTCGACTGGGTCGCCAGTTTTCTTTTTCTTGTCGATCATTGTAGAGGATGGCACCGAGGGCGTCGAGAGTGTTGTAGGAGGAGCGTTAGACGTTGTCGAGCGATAGTCCTTGAGCGCCGCAAAAACGTCTTTGGATCCTACTGGATTTGTTGCAGTGGTGACACATTTGGTGATGTCGTCGACTTTCATTTTTTTCGACTTGAGAGAGTCCTCTTCCTTCTGCAGAATCTCCAAGAATTTGTTGTCGGGTCTTGCAACCATGTCGATGTAAAAGTCCTTGCACCGATAAATGACGACATATTTCTTGGCGACCTGCTCTAGTATGTTGTAGGGGATGATTTGTTCGTCGCTGTGGTAGACGAACGAGAGAGAGTAGGGATTGTAATACATCATGACGTTGCCTCGCGGGGTGTTTTCTTGCAGAACGCGCGACTTCCACTGTTTCTCATGGGAGTTTGCGGGGTCTTCAAAGAGCTCTCTGCGCTTGTCGAATTCGTACAAGACGGCGTCAATGTTGGAATTTTCGTCGTCGGTGGTTTTGCTGTAAAAGTCGGCATAACGCTTGGAAGTCTTTTCGAACTGGGTTTCTTGCTTTAATTGAAGAGGAACCGAAGTTTTTCGATATTTCTTAAATAGTTGAATTAAAAATTGAATGAATGCAATGAAATAGTAGTACATATGTGTGAGTATAACATAAAATAGACTTTTTTTTATATTCTTTAAAGGAAACTACGTTTCCTTTTGATCCTTCCTCTTTAAAGGAAACCTAAGGTTATTCAGCCCTTCGGGCTTACGCTTTTGATCCTTCCTCTTTAAAGGAAACTACGTTTCCTTTTGATCCTTCCTTTTTTCTTTTTATAATTATAATAAAATAATTTTTAATACAATCAATAAAAGATTTTTTTAAAATAAAAGGAGGAAGGATCGAAAGGAAACCTTAGGTTTCCTTTCTTTATATAACCATCTCTCTGTCGTCGTCTTGTTCTATTTTTATTCGTTTTATGCGCTCCTCCTCTCGTTTGTTTCGACACAGGTCCACAATTGTAGTGAAACAAGAAATATCGTGGTTGTCTAATTCTAATGTATAACCGGGTCGCTCCACGGTTACGTAATAATTACTCGGATTCTCCACCGCATTTTTTGTCATGTGGTGAACCCATTGCAAGAGATTCATTCGGCAGTCTGACAATTGAAATGGCATTGAAACTGCAATGGAGAGAGCCTGTTTCAATTTTCGTAAAGAAAACCAGTGGTAATCATTGTCTTCGTCTTTTTCGTTATCATGCGGATTGAAAACCGGAATCAAATCATCGACTTCATACATTTTGTGATTTTTTTTGTTCTTGATTTGTGCTTTTAATCTATTAAACATGAGCACAAACCAAGAGAACTTTGACATAAAGCGTCTCACTTTTATAGGGACATCCTGGCCTTCTCTATTTAAATCGTACGATGCTTCTTCGATGGAAACATCGTGAACGACGGAATACAAGCATTGTAATAGAAACGTGAGATTGGCGGACGACATAGTTAGCAAACCTTTTTTTTCAGAAAAAAAAACCTGGGATCGTATAAAACTTTTGTTTTCTTTTAAATCAATATTGTTTAATTATGACAAAAGTGAGAAAGAAAAAACCCTTTATCGGTTGAAATGCAATAGGTCCGAGACCAAATTGATAATGTCCAAATAATAATCAGCCGAAGCTGTGATAAAATCTTCTTGGTAATAGTCCGCCCGTTTCAGTATATTATTAGTGTCATAGGCGACATAGAGACCGAAGATGCCAATACCAGCGCCAGACAACCATTTGCTTTGATTGTTATCTGAAAAAGCAGATACGATGCGTGCAACCAAAAGAACAAGGAGTGAGAGAAATAATGCAGCCCCGAATTGATAACCGAGAATAGGAACGGAAGCGCCGACAATAAACATGATTGCAAAGACGCCCATCGTGCCTAAAATAGCCTGGCGAATCATTTCTTCACTATACTGCTTTTTAAGGACAGCAGAGAGCCTTCCTGTCATGTAAGAGAATAAAACGAACGCAAAAAATTTCGCCCATATTGGCAGATGTGTGGAACCGATTATGAAGAGAAGACCGAGCGATCCTAAAAAGTAAAACCAAAAGCTCTCTGCAACTGGATAATTTTCCATCACGTAATAAGTGATGGCAAGTTGGACGAGCAAATTTGTAAAGATCTTGGCCAAGAAGCCGCTGTTTTTTACAAGTAGAGAGGTGATATCGCCGCTGCCGCCGCCCTTTTGACTTTGTACAGTGTTTTTTATAAATATAGAGGAAAGAACCATTGTTTGTTTTAAATTATATATTATCGCATTAGTTAAAAAAAAAAATAATTTATACATCATCTGCATTATTATCATCATCACTCGCAGTCAAATCGATAATTTCATCATACTTTCTCTTCAAGGACACATCATCATCATCATCATCTTTAATCAAATCAATAATCTCTTTACTATAAATCTTGTAACCCCATCCAAGAGGTACTTCTTCTTCTTCGGAGGGAGGAGAGTCGGGTGGTGACGTAGGTAAGTACGGGGGCTCTTCATCATCTTCCTCCTCTTCATCTTCTTCGAAATAAAACACCTTTTTACCCAAAACACTATTAATAAATTTCTCAATTTCATCTAGATCTTTGTGAAGTTGAAGTCTCTCTGCAATAGGCCCCTCTAGGGAAAGAATATAGAGCGCAAACTTCACAGTATCTGGAAACTTCTCCTTATCATATTCAAAAAAGTAGGTCACGTCCGTAATATTGTCGAGAAAATCATCGACAGCGGGGTTTCTTACCAAATCCGGATGGCGTGTGCGGTCCATCAACCTAAGAACCAGGTGGCGAGTGCTTTCTTCCAAAGTAAAATCCGAAATAAAATATCCTCGGAACTCTTCTTCAAAAAACCAGGTC
>Ga0315901_10004316_pt1 | contig 17771 bp, 9 predicted proteins | sample LakEriMetagenome_10_FD_203761 | JGI IMG/M metagenome (GOLD analysis project Ga0315901, IMG submission 203761) | Freshwater fungal communities from buoy surface, Lake Erie, Ohio, United States - Buoy 2 MA116 | ecosystem: Environmental > Aquatic > Freshwater > Lake | place: USA: Lake Erie, Ohio...
ATCGCAGAAGAAACCGACGATTCGGTGCTCTTCCAACGAAGTGTCAACGGATAGATTGCCGCACCTTACCTACTTTAGCGCAACCGAATTTTACGCTATGTCTTTTATTGCCTCCTTGCAACGCCCGTACATCATTGCCGAGATGAGTGGCAACCACAACCAGTCGCTCGAACGCGCATTGGAAATTGTTGATGCTGCAGCACAATCGGGCGCTCATGCGCTGAAGCTTCAGACGTATACCGCTGATACCATCACTATGCGCGGCGCGTATACCATAGAAGACAAAAATTCGCTGTGGGCCGGTAGCGAACTCTACGACCTCTATCAAAAAGCCTACACACCGTGGGAATGGCATGAGCCCATTTTCAATCGAGCAAAATCACACGGCATGGATGCGTTCTCTTCGCCGTTTGATGAAAGTGCGGTCGATTTCCTCGAAAGCCTTCACGTGCCGATTTACAAAATTGCCTCATTCGAAAACACACACCATCCGTTGTTGCGCAAAGTCGCTCGCACGGGCAAGCCTGTTATCATGAGCACTGGGGTCGCTTCATTCGATGATATCGCAGAAAGTGTGGAAGTACTGAAGTCGGCAGGATGCAAAGAAATTATTCTGCTGAAGTGCACCAGCACCTATCCGGCCACACCGGAAAACACCAACCTACTCACCATTGCCCACATGCGCGATCGCTGGCAATGCGAGATAGGGCTTTCCGATCACACCATGGGCGTCGGTGTTGCACTGGCAGCCGTGGGTCTGGGAGTGCGAGTGATTGAAAAACACTTTACCCTGCGCAGAGCAGATGGCGGTGTAGATAGCACATTCAGCATGGAACCTCATGAGATGAAATTACTCGTGGATGAATCGCTGAAAGCCTACCAGGCATTGGGACATGTGCAAACCGAAATACAAGCTGTTGAAGAAAAAAGTTTGCTCTTCAAGCGTTCTATCTATGCATCGCGTGATATTGCGGAGGGCGAAGAGTTGAACGAATCGAACTTGAAGATTATTCGTCCCGCTTTGGGTCTTGCACCAAAGCACTGGGAAGACGTGCAAGGCAAAAAAGCAAAAACAGCTATTCGCGCCGGACAACCGCTATCATGGAAAGCAATCGCATAAAACAGAAGTAACCTTGGGCATCATCATCAAACAAGCTGTTCGTTCCACCGTGTTCTCCTACACGGGTGCTGCACTCGGCTTTTTGACGGTATGGTTCATGAATCGCTTGTGGCTTACGCCCGAGCAAAATGGATTGCTGAATGTCATCATCTCGATTTCACTCATCAGCAGTTCACTCAGCAACTTGGGAATGGCGGGAGTTGTGCTGCGTATGTTTCCGCATTTCCGCAATCCTGAGACACGTCACGGTGGTTTTCTATTTTATCCCTTAGCGTTCACTGCCATTGGATCGTTGTTGTTTCTTGCGCTGTATTGGCTCTTCAACGATGATTACATCGCACGCAATGCAGGACAATCGCCCTTGCTTGCAGATAATTTGTACTACCTGATTCCACTCACTTTCTTTCTAGGTGTTTTCAATGTGCTCGATGCTTTCACGCGCGCATTGTTTTTGTCGACTGCAGGAGTTCTCATCAAAGAAGTTGCTCTGCGCTTGGTGATATTGGTTGCCGCAGCTGCCTATCATTGGAACCTGATTGCCTTCGATCAGTTTGTGCTCATTTACTTCGGTAGTTTCAGTGCGATGGCATTTGCCATGATTGCAGTGCTCATTGCCAACAAGGAGTGGCATTGGCGGAGGCCTCGCACGTCGCTGACACCCGAGATGAAGAAAGAAATGCGCGACGTGGCATTGTTCTCGGTCATCACGGGGTTGAGCGGTATGATGATTTCATCGATCGACAAAGTGATTGTAAACGACAAGTTGGGATTGGCTGCGGCCGGTATTTTTTCCGTAGCCACCTACTTCGGCAGCATGATTCAAATACCTGCGCGTTCGATTATTCGCATTACCACTTCCGTAATTGCCGAATCGTGGAAAAGTAATGACCTCGACAACATCCGCAACATTTATCGCCAGTCGAGCTTGAATCAACTCATCATTGGGCTCATTTTACTGTTGGCTCTTTGGGTGAATATCGATAGCGTACTCGCTCTTATGCCTTCCGAATATGCGGTGGCCAAATACGTTATTCTTTTCATGGGTATCGGATATTTGGTGGATCTCGCTACCGGTGCCAATGGTGCTATTATAGGGACATCCATCTACTACCGATACGACACCTTGTTCATGGTGCTACTGGTCGTATTCACGTTTCTGACAAATCTGATGCTCATACCACGCTACGGATTGGTTGGATCGGGCATCGCTTCATGTCTTACGTATGTGTTATTCAATGTGCTTCGGTTGGTCTTCATCCGGATCAAATTCAATATGCAGCCCTACTCCATCGCATTTATAAAAGTGCTTGTCATTGGTGCAATTGCCTATGGAGTTGCGTTTCTCATCCCGCTTACGGGTATGCACTATTTGGACATCCTCTTGCGCGGAACCATTATATGCATTCTATACGGTGTGCTCATCGTTCGCTTCGAGGTGAGCCCGGAGGTAAGTGTATTGGCCACCAAAGCCCTCAAAGGCCTGAAATCAGGACGCAGCTAAATCAACCATGGGCAGTAAAGCAGTATTCGCAATACTTCGATTGAGTGTTGTGCTCGAAAGAGGTTCTGTTCAGTAGTTCATTCAGGAAATTGCCCAATGCCTCCTCTGCGCGGTCAACGAATCCGTGATCAATGGGCTCCTCCGACAAGTCCTGCACATGCACAAAACTTCCTCCGTTTTCGCGCATCGAATAAAAAGATGCCACGGGTATCGCACCATCCTTGGAGCGCGTCATCATGATGTATAGAAGTAGCTGCAGAAACTTCGACAGTTTAGGGTCTGAATACAACTTCACAAAATCGCCCTTGAAACGGGTAGTGTCTGCGTTGACCTTTCCTGTTTTGTAATCAATCAAATGCAACACACCTGCTACATCATCAGCTCGGTCAATTTTCCCACTAATCTTAAATGGAACCGGCAACCCACCTACACCTTCTGCATATTCCTTGAATCGCGTTCCTTCCACCAATTCCACCTTCCTTGAAATGGTCGTCGCATCGTTGGATGTGAGTGCCGATAATTCAGCATCGACATACCGTTCGAGCATTTCAATGGCAATACGAATGGACAGATAATCAATTCCACTCTTCAGATTTCTTCCGCCATAGAGTTCGTTTGCCACTTCCTCAACGCGATCCGTAAGCTGCGAACGCAACGCTGTAAAATCTGCTTCGGTTGGATAGGAACCTACAAATCGGCCATAGAAATCTTCAAGAACCTTGTGTACTATTTCACCAAACTTGCTGCTCGACATACTATCCTCCACTTCTTTTTCTTCGCCGAGCTTAGCAATGTATCGGTAATAAAAATCGAGCGGACAACTTACCAGCTTATTGATTGCCGAAGGCGAAATACCCTCAGCAAGAAGCTTCGTAATTCGTTCTCGAATAAAATCGGTAGCCTGAACTCCTTGCTGAAAGCTCACAGAATCGGACGCACCGATTACCTCTTCGCGAATTTCCAGCAATGGGTTCAAGCGTTTCAACTCATCCATTAATTGAATGATGTATCGGCTGGGCTCACCCGATTTATTGTCGGCAAACTGCGTTGAATAGAGGTAGTACACATCCTTTGCCTCGTGCAACAATCGGTGATAGGTGTATGAATGCGCTGAGTCAATATCCTCGGGCAATGTCATATGGTAGAATGCGCGCAAATCGAATGGAATGAAGGATTGTTCGAAGCGTTCACCGGGGAAATACTCTTCATTCGCACCTAGGAAAAGAATGTTCTCAAAATCCAGGGCACGCGTTTCAGACAAACTCAACAACTGCAAACCCTCGATGGGTTCACCTTGATAGTGCATCTTCATCCTGCTGATGACCAACTGATAAAACTTATGCATCACAAGGTCGTCATTCAAATAGCTATATCGCTGTAGAAGTTGTTGCAGTTCTTCCACCACACCGAGCATCCTCGTACGCGACACCTGTATAAAATCATCAGCAGGTTCGAAAGCCAGCATGAATGCCTGCAAGCAATTCACTGCATCCAGCGCAGTTGATTCGGATTCGAGTGCACGAAGCAAAACGGCTACCGTCGGATAGGTCTCACACCATTCGTTCAAATGATCGGGTGTAATTTGAGAAATGTTGCGGGTGATGATATCGCCTCGAATTGCATCGCAAGCCGATCGCTCAAAACCGGAAGCACTAATCATTTGTATCCATTGAGAAAAGGGTTTATGATAAATCTTACCTTTTCGCAAATGATGACTGCGCACAACGAATAGTTCTTCTGCAATGCGAGACAAATACGTTTGTTGAAGCGGCTTACCAATGGCGAGATTGACAGCAGACGGAATATCGGTAATTGCTGAAAGCAATGGTTCGAGTGCGGTTTCATCGTTCACAACGACACATGTATTCTCGAGTTGATCCAGAGTGAAAGTCGCCAGTATTTCAGCAGCGCGTAATACCTGGGAAATGGTTGTCCCGCATTTCACAACCGTCGCGCGCATCGCGTGCTTCAACAAACGGTCGCCCATGGATTCGCGCACTATTTCGTTCTTCCAATTCGATGCCTGCTTGCCTGCTTCGTGAAACTTATTGTCGAAATAATACGAGTCGAGATTCCAAACCAATTCAACACTCCAGCGCTCACGCGCCCGCTTAATCAATTGACGTTCTGCTTTAGAATAAGCACCTAGTCCAACAAAATAAATACGATCCGGATTTTGATCAGCCCTCATCAATTCAGGATGATCCGCCAAGTAACGAACCGCTCGCGAGTAGGTCCAGCATTGTTCCTTGTCTTGCCATTCCGTGAAAGCAGCATACAATTCACCCAGCTGTTTCCAGAATCGCAAAAAACTCTCTTGCGTATCGGTTAATGGGTTTCGCTCAAAACTCCAGTTCTCGACATCCCATTGTTCTATTTCACGAATATTTCGAAGATCCACATACACCCGTTTTCCTTCAGCGGTAGCAGCATCCACATCATTAAAATCGCGCATCGCGACGCTCTGCCAGCCCAGAAAAGACTCAAACGAATCAGAGCCACCCACCGTAGTTCGGTATTGCTCAAACATAGCGGTTATCATCTCCAATTCACCTCCAATTCGTCCGGGCAGCATGGAACGAACCCAGTCGGGTAAGATCATGCATTGCGGCGCCCAAAATGCTCCACCCTTCAACTCGTGCAAATGGCGGAGCAGAAACAGGCGAGAACGTGGTGTGGGTAGCACAACCATCACTCGACTCATATCATCGGGATATTCCTCGATTAGTTGCTGAGCGAATTGGCGCAAAAAATAAGCTGACATAAATAAGTTGCTGTTAATATGGAATCCTCAAATTTGAGGTATGAGTTTTTCATTTCCCCAGTTTCGGAAAAATACAACCGGAACGAACTATTACCAAATTACATCTTTCGAACATGTTGCTGAGTGGCAGCAACTGGGGTCGAAGTGGCTGCGCCACGAGGTGCATGCGAAAATTCTACCCGAACGCTTGCTCATTCAGGATTTGCTCGAATGTAGCAATGGTCATTATGATACCATCACCGAACAGGAGTTTCAAGAGGCTGTTGAAGGGTAGGGTAACTTTGGAGAGCTGGTTGTTTATTTCTAAACACAGAGGACACGGAGGGCACAGAGAAAAGCAAGGGGGAGAAGGATATCGAATGAAACCCAGCTCTGTGCTCTCAGGCCCCTCTGTGGTTAAATATTTTTTCAAACACAGAGAGCACAGAGGACACAGAGGGAAGCAAGGATGAGAAGAATATGGCATGAAACCCATCTCTGTGTTCTCAAGCCCTTCTGTGGTTAAATATTTACTTAAAACACAGAGAGCACAGAGGGCACAGAGGGAAGCAAGGGTGAGAAGAACATAGAATGAAGCCCATCTCTGTGTTCTCAAGCCCCTCTGTGGTTATTTTTTTTATAACACAGAGAGCACAGAGGGTACGGAGGGCACGGAGGGCATCTCATTATGGAAAACTTCGATAATAACTACCCAACGCGAACCGCCAACATTGAATGATGCTGCACACATTTGGAATATGATTTCCGAATACGAATCGCTCAAACCCTACAATACGTTTGGTGTAAGCGCTCAGGCGCGTTACTTCGCATCGTTTGGTTCCGTGGAACAACTACGCGAACTTCTCGCACACCCTACCGTTAAGCAAAATCAGCGCCTTGTCCTGGGCGGCGGAAGCAACATGCTTTTTGTACGCAACTTCGGTGGTATCGTGTTGAAAAACGAACTCAAAGGAATCGAAACCGTAGCTGAAGACGAACATCATTACTACGTGAAAAGTTCAGCGGGCGAAGTATGGCATGAACTTGTGATGCATTGCATTCGTTCCAACTATGCCGGAATCGAAAACTTAGCTCTCATACCGGGTTGCGTAGGTGCGAGCCCCATGCAGAATATTGGCGCCTATGGCGTCGAAATCAAAGATGTGTTTCATGAGCTGGAGGCGATGCAAATTGAAGACGGCAGCATGCGGACTTTCAGTCTGAATGAATGCAATTTCGGCTATCGCGAAAGTATTTTCAAGCGCGGAGAAAAAGACCGCTGGGTAATTACCTCCGTGACCTTCCGATTGAATAAACGCGCCGTATTACACACCTCCTACGGCGCCATTGAAGAAGAGCTCGACTCCTTTCATCTCGATAACATTACTATCAAAGATGTAGCCCGCGCCGTCATCAACATTCGATCATCGAAACTACCCGATCCGAAGAAAATTGGCAATGCAGGAAGCTTCTTCAAAAACCCGGTAGTTCCCATGTCTGTGTATCGATCCATCCTTGAGCATCACAACAATGCTCCAAGCTTCCCGATAGACGAAGACCATGTGAAAGTGCCCGCGGGATGGCTCATTGAGCGTGCAGGTTGGAAAGGAAAAAACTTAGGGAATTATGGCGTCCACGACAAACAAGCGCTGGTACTTGTTAATTATGGCGGGGCAACAGGAAGTCAGATTTACGACTTGAGCACTTCCATTATTGAGGATGTAAAGCAAAAGTTCGGTATCGAGCTCGAGCGCGAAGTCAATATCATTCAATAAACCATCAGAATTTAGCGCAAGGCATGATGCGAATTTTCTTTGCGCGCTGATTGTGCTTGGTTGTCCATTGATACACGAGCGATATTTCGTGAGATCCTGCACTACTAGCAATACCCAAAGACGAAACGGTAATATCATAGCTGTACCCTACTCGATAATTGCCGGCTTGGAAGCCGAGCAAAAATGCCAGCGCATCATGGTTGAAGTAGCCATAGGTATTGCCCTTCATTGGCAAGCCGCGATACCACATACCCAAAATCATGGGTGAGAACTCATAGTAAAATCCAAGATCGAGTTGATCAAATTGCTGCTGTGCCATGTAATTGGCCGCCACCACCATGTAATGATCCAGCTTTCGCAGTGAATTACCTTTTAAACGGATGCGATAACCGCCGTGTACTGATAGTTTGCGCGCCAGAGGTGTTTTCTGTGTGTCGTACAAAGAAACATCGGGAGCATTGTTATGGAAAGCCGATACTCCTAGCCACAGTTTAGGACTATACAGCAGCATACCCGCACCCATATCAAAATAATTCACAGGTCGAACGGTGCCCGCTTCGAGTGAAGGCACGTCACCCTCGCGAATTAGTTGATCGTAAAAAGTCAACTTTTCAAAATCAATGGCCTTTTGACCGTAACCCAATTGCAAAGATGGTCGGAAGAACAAATTGCGCTTGATACGAGCCTCGTATGCATATTGGAGAGCAACGGTTGAACTGCGCAATGCACCCGAACCGGCTTGATCGTAGCTAACCAACATACCAATGCCGCTATTTATGTTGGGCATAAACTGGTCGAACGTGATATTGCCGGCATTAAAACCACCCGGAATGGCCGACCATTGGTTACGGTATTGCATTCCGATTCGGCTCTGTACCGAGGCCCCGGCAAAGGATGGACTCACCGCCGTAGGCATAGCATAAAACTGAGTAAACTGCTGATCCTGAGCCCAAGTGCCCATGGCCAGAAGCCACAATAGCGCTATGTTCAGGATACGAATTGTCATGATTTAGGCAGTAACTGGTTTTATTATTTAGTTCTTGTACGCTCATTTAACGATTACGGTTACATCTCCGGCCTGCTCATATTTCTGACCGTTCACAAAACGCGCCTCTACCTTCCATACATAAACATCTTGCTTCACCAATTGACCGCGATAGTATCCATCCCAACCCTTGGCAACATCACCACTTTCGTAAATCAATTCACCCCATTTATTGAAAATCTTCAAATTGTATTCATCTACTCCTTTGTGAATTGGGAAGAATACATCGTTGTCGAGGCTGTGGATATTGTAGAAGCCACCGCTGCTTTCAACCACATTCGGCGAAAATGCATTCGGGAATTCAATCATACCAATGTCGTTGGCATGCACCAAACTTGGTATAGTAAGCGTATCTGAACAACCATTTTCATTTACAGCAATCAGCGTCACATCATACTCACCCTGTTCCTGGTAGTAGTGCAATGGGTTCTCTTCAGTCGACGTCTCACCATCACCAAATTCCCATACATACGATGTAGCATTGGCGGAAAGGTTCAAACAATACACAGGCTCACCGGGAACACTAACCTCATTCGGTGTTACTGCGAAAGAAGCTGTAGCGTTTGCATACACATAAATAATTTGCTCCTGTGTCATGACATCGCTGCTACCATCAGGGCCAACTACAGTCAACGTAACCGAATAAATACCCGGCTGATAGTACGTGTACATTGGGTTGTTGGCAGTTGACTGATTTCCATCACCAAATGACCAAGTTGATACAACAGCATTCTCACTGAGGTTAGTAAACTGAACAGTCAGTGGTACACAACCTTGCGCAGGACCTTCGAAATTGGCTACAGCAGCCGGAGGAAGAATCTCGATGATACGGTAAGTAGTGTCGCTGCAAGAACCATTGCTTACAATCAATTGAATGTTGTATTCACCCCACTGCTCGTAGGTATATGAACCCGGATGCATATCATACAAGAATGAACCATCGTTCATGTTCCAAGTTGCACCAAGCTCACCACCAACGGTTGTATTGGTAATCTCGATAGTTGCATTTGGCCATGCCTGTGTTTGAGGAGTTACTTCAAAGCCGGCAATCGGATTAGCAAACACGGTTACGTTGCGAGTAATGGTGTCCGAACATCCATAGTTATCATACAGCACGAGCGTAACCGCGTAGGTAGTGTCGTTGGTTCCCCAGTTGAAGAATGTGTGCTGCGGCTCGTAAGCATTGGTTAAGTCACCATCACCAAAGCTCCAAGAAACGCTCGACCCACCATCACTGATGTTGTCGAAGTAAACCTCCAGTGGAGAACATCCTTGCTGAATCGCATTGAAGTCCGCTTCAATTTCAGGAGCCACATCCAACGTCAACTGATCACTGCTCATGCAACCATAATCAGTGAACGCTTGAAGAGTAATGTAGAACGTAAACACATCGTTCGAAATGTTGATGTACTCTACTTCATGATATTCCGCAGCGGTTGTAGAAGTTTGACCGGTGCCATACATCCAGTTGTAACTGTCAGCACCGATAGATCCATTGAAAAACACTGCTGTCGCAGGATAGCAACCCATTACAGTATCGATTTGTGCAATCGCCTGTGGCGTGTGCATTACATGAATGGTTTGAGAAATAGTATCTGAGCAACCGTAAACATTCGTCGCAATCAACTCTGCCTCTACATCCACATCCGCATCGAATGGTGCGTTGAAAATCATCGCAGGAGAAGTTTCTGAAGAAACCTGTCCATCACTGAAATTCCATTGATACGATACTGCACCCACACTCTGGTTAATCAGCGGCGCATTGTGAGGAGCGCAACCAATGGTGTCTGTAGTAAACAGAGCAACCACACCAGGATAAATTGTATACGTTGCAGAAGTCTGATCAACACATCCTTCCGCTGAAGTAGCAACCAAGGTAATGGTATACGAATTAGTTTGGAAAGGCGCGTTCGCGTAATTGTGCGAGTGGGTAGTCATTGCTGTATTCGAAGCAGTACCATCGCCATAATCCCACATATACGATGAAGCACCCGTAGTTTGGTTGTAGATAGTCAGTGGACCAGGCTCACAAGCGTTGTTCTCACCGAGCAAAATCGAAGCATTCGGGTTTGCATACATAGTAAGCGGTGCTGAATAACTTGCTTCGCAACCATACGCAGAAGTAACCAACAAGGTAACATCGTACACCTGAACAGTATCAGAAGTATTGGTGAAATAAACGATGGGTTCTTCCATAATGGATTGAACACCATTGGCGAAATCCCACTGATACGTGGCCCCGTTAACACTGGTGTTTACGAAGCCAACAGAAACAGGCGAGCAATGAGCACCCGGATCTTCGAATGAAGCTTCAACCGAAGGATAAACCTGAATGACCAAGTTAGCCTGGGCCGAACAACCTGCTGCCGTTGATGCAATCATCACAACATTAAATTCCTCAGCTTCATTCCCGTTGTTGGTGAATGTGTGACCGTGCTGAGAAGCAGAAGAAATCGATGAAGTGTTATCACCATAATGCCACATGTAACTATCTGCGAATTGAGTCTCATTTGCAAACGTTACCTGCAAAGGAGAGCAACCCGCATTAACGCTTGCCAACACGTTTACATCCGGAGTAGCATGAATAGTTACTTGCTGAAATGCTGTGTCTACACAACCAAAAGCATTGCCTGCAATCAACATGATGTCATAAACCTCTGTTACACCGCTTGTGTTAGAATAATTGGTAGTGGGGTTCGACATAATAGACATCAAACCATTTCCAAATGTCCACTGGTATGATACAGCATTTACACTGGTATTTACCAAGGCTACTTGAGCAGGTGAACAAAACTCACCCGGGCTCATGAAATCAGCCGTTACCGCCGGGTAGATGGTGATTTCAACTGTTTGCGAAGAATTACAACCCTCGTTCGAAACCGCTGAAAGAGTAACCTCCATTGTTTCAGGATCGTTGCCATTATTGGTGTATGTATGCGCGTGAAGCACTTCTGTTGTAGTTGAGGTCGTACCATCACCATAAGTCCATGACAACTCATCGGCGTGTAATGAGTTGTTAGTAAAGAGAATCTCAACAGGTGCACATCCGGCATAAGCACTCGGAACAAAATCAATAACAGGAGTTGGATTTACTACAAGTTCCTGTGTAATGGAGTCAACACAACCATACGTTGAAGTAGCAATGAGTTGAATCGAATAGGTTACAGGATCATCCGTATCGTTAGTGAAATAAGAAGTCGGTGCAGGAATCGAAGAAACGGTTCCGTTTCCGAATTCCCATTGCAACGAATTTGCATTCACGCTGGTGCTATTGAACTGAACCGTTGCAGGTGAACAAAAAACACCCGGATCAATAAATCCGGCTTGAATACCGGGATACACCGTAATTGCTGAAGTTTGCTGACTTGAGCATCCTTCTTCAGTAACTGCAACCAACGTAACAGTAAAATCTTGAGCAATGGTGCCATTGTTCTCATAAGTAACTTGCTGCAACGAGTCGGTTGTGTTTGATGAAGTACCATCACCGTAGCTCCAATACAAACTATCCGCGCGAACGCTCTGGTTTGAAATTTCAACTTGGATAGGAGAACACGCAGCGACATCACTTAAGGTGAAGGCAGCCACCGGTGTTGTCTTTACGTTGAATGTATGCGAGGTAGAGTCTACACATCCAAATACAGAAGCTCCGGAGAGTGTAACCGTAAACGAAACATCTTCCGAAGTAATATTTTCAAATATGGTAGTCGGATTCTGAGCAACCGACTGCAAACCGTTACCAAAATTCCAGTTGTATGCGCTCACGTTTACACTGGTATTGCTGAAAGCAACAGTCGCCGGAGAGCAAACATCCACAGGCTGAACAAACGATACTTCGATTTGCGGGTAAATTTCAATGTTAGCTGAGAAAGAACTCATGCAACCATACACATTCTGCGTTGCCAAAGCAATTGTCCTTACAAGAGGTGTTTCACCATTGTTGGTAAACGTATGTGAATGGATGGCACTTGATTCCTGTGAAACTGCTCCATCACCATAGTTCCAGTCGTAGGTGTCGGCATTGATAGAGAGATTGGTAAAATCAACTTGCAAAGGAGAGCAACCGCTCAACGCAGAAGTGCTGTACTGAGCGATGGTGTTAGGGAATACTGTTACTTGCGTCGCAGCAGTATCAACACAACCGAAGGCTGAAGTTCCAACCAACGTTACATCATAAACAACCGGTGCATTGGTATAATTGTTAAACGTATGATTTGGCATTGCAAACGGCGAAGTGGTACCATCGCCGAAATCCCAATGATAAGTCTGCACACCACTCACAAAAGGCATAGTAGCTGTAACCGGGGCGCATCCTTGATTTCCTGTAATATTGAAATCAAGGTTCATCAAAGGATACACAAACAAGGTATTTGAAGTTGTATCGTTGCAACCATTGATGTTGTAGGCAATCAAGGTTATCTCGTAGACATCCAAAAAACCGGTGTTGTTGTAGTATGTATGTGTAGGGCTAACCTGATTAGAGGTGAATCCATCACCGAAATCCCATGCATAACCAAACGCATTCAAAGAAGCATTTTGAAAAAATGCGTCCATAGGTCCGCAGGTAGGCGCTGTATTGTCATCAATGAAAGTAGCTACAGCTCCGGGATAAACAGTAACCTCCAAGGTATCCGATGTGCCACAGCCAAAAGCATTGAGAGCTGTGAGTGAAACTTGGTAGGTCGTATCCGCACCACCGGTATTCAGATATGTGTGTTGTCCTGAAAAATTAGTTACTACCTGACCATTGCCCAAATCCCATGAGTATACAGCGGCTGCATCACTGGTATTGGTGAAGTTGATAGTAAGAGGACCGCAGCCTTCCGTTACATCTGCCGTGAAAGAAGCCGTTGGAGCATCTTGCACGATTACAGTTGTTGTGTCATTTCCCTGGCAATGCTCCGTGGTTACAAACAATTGAACCAAAAAGCTACCGGTCGCAGCGTATTCATAGCTTGGGTTTTGGTCATCTGAGTTTCCGCCATCACCAAAGTCCCATGCCCAATCAGTAATATCATCGTTATTGGATGCGATTGTCAAATCAGTGAATTGAGCTGTTTCACCTTCGCACAAATTGAAAACATTAAAATCGACCTGGGGCGATTCATACACGTGAATGGTAATCTCATCCTCCGCAGAGCAGCCATATGCATTTTCTACAGAAAGCGTTACTTCATAATCTCCGGGCACTGTGTAATTCACAAGCGGAGGATCAACACCATTAAAAGCAGCAGTTCCATTGTCCAAATTCCATGACCAGCTCACAGCATTAGGAGTTACAGCCGTAAAATCAACTTGCAATTGATCACATCCTTCTGTTTCGTCGGCGTCGATAGCTACCAGCGGATTTGCCAACACCACAACATCCACCCATGCAGTATCTGAACATCCGTTGCTACCCGAAATTCCAACCATGCTTCCCACGTGATAAGTACCGGGAGTGTTATAGAGATACGTGATGTTTCCTGAACCCGTCGTGTACCACGCGTTGTTGTTACCAAACGTCCAGCGATACAAATTAGCACCACCGGTTGACTGTTGGTAGAAGGTTACTGATTCACCCACACAAACTGTATCAGCACTTACAGCAATTTGTGCAGATGGCGGAGGCACGATTTGAATAGTCAAACTGGTCGATGCTATACCGCAAAAATTCGAGTCTGCAAGTTCAACAGTGTATGAACCGATACCGGGAAAATGCAACGTGTGAGGGAATGTTGGAGGCCATGGAGTCCAGTCGATAATACTGTCTTGACCACTTCCCCAGTAGTTACCAAAATTCCAGTATTCGTAGCGCTGGTAGATATTACCCTGCATCAAACAGTTGCGCTCAGTTGTGTTGGTGAACGTAACAGTTGTATCAGGATAACAAAGCATGGTTGCAGAAGCAGTAATACCCGGATCATCCAAATCCCAAATACGGATGGGATTGAACGTTGCTTCCGAGTTACCACCTTGAACTGTATTACACATATTCTCGGCAGTAAGAGTTACTTCCGTTTCACAATCCACCGTTCCTTGCTCGTAGGTATGTGCTATGGTTTGCATCCAATTGGTATGATCGAAAGTCAATACCGGTGAACCATCACCAAAATCCCAAGTAAACTGTGTAGTTCCCGAAACGTTCGTTGATGAGTTAATGAACTCCATTGTTTGCGGAGCGCATGATTGCGTCAATCCGCCTACCGGAATCTGGATAGATGCACTGGTTGCTTCCTCCATCACCACGGTACCGGTAACCGAACAGCCCGAAGACGTTTCCGTAATGGTTACGGTATAGGTTGCAACAGCGGCGGTGTAAACGTGGTTCTGAAATGCCGGAGGGCTCCAGGTAGTTCCGGTTGTTTCAGGAGATCCATCACCCCAATCGATGGTGAATCCATCCCATGTATTGGGTGTGCTCAGGTTAAACGAGAAATTATCGCCACTGCATGAGTACCAGTATGGGTTCACAGGCGTTTGGCCATAAAAGTCGAAAACCCTCGGACATTGAGCCCGAGAAACGAGAGCAATGAGGACCAGAGCAATGGTCGTCAGGGTGAGCTTTGTATTGGTGAATGGCTGGGTCATGGCAGTTTGTACGGCCAACGTTTCAAAAAGGTACGTTTTACCTCGTTTTTTTAGATTAAAAAAGAATTAGTGTAGACGAAACAACAATAGATGCAGCCCAAAGAAGACAAAAACCTAGCTTCAAACCCTGTAGGACAGTGTTTTAGCCACCATCCGGCAGGGTATTTTTTTAGGTTTTCATCCGGGGCCTTCTGCCTGTATTTTTGCCGCATGTTGATTGAAGTGCTCAAATCCAAAATTCACCGCGTTACGGTTACCGAAGCCAACCTGAACTACATCGGTAGCATTACCCTCGATCCGCTCCTCATGGAAGCAGCCGATATGATAGAAGGGGAAAAAGTACAGGTGCTCAATTGCATGAACGGCGAGCGTCTCGAGACCTACATCATTGAGGGTGAACGAGGTAGCGGAGTGGTTTGTCTCAACGGACCGGCAGCACGCAAGGTAACCCCGGGCGATGTTGTGATTGTAGTAACCTATGCACACATGACCCGTGAAGAGGCCGTAACATTCAAACCCGCTATTGTATTTCCGGATACGGCTACTAATAAACTGGTTCGGTGAACAACTTTTTGTCAGGATTCACTGAAGGTTAAATACCGCTCGCATCTTTATCGGAAATATTCCGCAACATCAGAAAAACCATCACATACATCGTCTTCCTGAGCCTGGCAGCCGCACTCATGTGGGTGCTCTACAAGGACATTAGCTGGGAAAACGACTTGTTACCTGCCCTTAAAAAGGTTAAATGGCCATGGGTTTTTGCCTCCTTTGTTTTTGGGTATGTGGCAACGGCCCTGCGCGGATTGCGTTGGAACATTATGCTCGAGCCCATGGGTTACAAGGTTCGTGATTGGTGGGCGGTTCATGCTGTAGCCTTTGGATATTGCATGAACAACCTCATACCTCGTTCGGGCGAATTGGCTCGCTGTACGTTGCTCAACCGCACCGATCACGTGCCTGTAAACAAGCTCATTGGAACCGTTCTTCTGGAAAGAATCGTAGACATCGTTTTGATGGCCACACTTGTTTTTCTTGCTTTTGTTCTCGAGCAAGATGCATTCAACTCCATCTTTTCTCAAGCCGATGGGGGCAAAGGAACCACGCTTCTCATTCTGCTCGCTGCTGCTATAGGTGCATTTGTTGTGTTTCTATTTCTGCTCCGTCGATTCCAGCACATACCATTTTTTCAGAAAGTGCAGGAGTTTATTCTTGGGATGATGGATGGACTTAAGAGCATTTTCAAGCTCAAGCGAACAAGCTTATTTTGGGTCTATTCGCTCGGTATTTGGGTATTCTGGTTGTTAATGACCTTTACATCGCTGCTTGCACTGGAGGAAACGTGCACAATGACCTTGCGTCAAACAGTTTTCTTTATGGCCGCGAGTAGCCTGGGTATGATGGTCCCAACACCGGGAGGTGCAGGCGCATTTCACGGAATGGCAATCTTGGGATTGCAGGCATTAGGCTATTCATTGGATGCCGGAAAAATCTACGCCATGATTTCATGGTCGATTAAAACCACTTGGGACATTCTCGTTGGAGCCGTTAGCTTTCTTATTGCAACTTCCAAAAAATAAGTCCTCACATGCATTTCGTTCAATTATCCCAATTACAAGAGCAGGTTGGTCGTTGGAAGGCGGAAGGAAAAAAGATTGTCTTCACCAACGGTGTCTTCGACATTCTGCACATTGGCCACGTACGCTATTTAGAAGAGGCCGCACAATTGGGTAACATCTTGGTGGTAGGCATCAACAGCGATGCTTCCGTTAAGCGACTCAACAAAGGACCTGAAAGACCCATTCACGATGAAGAAGCTCGCGCAGGCGTAATTGCGGCCTTGCGATGCACAGACGCTTCCATTATTTTCACTGAAGACACACCCTCCAACATCGTCGAAGCTTTGCAGCCCGATGTACTTGTGAAAGGAGGTGATTACGACGCGAACGAAACGAACCCGGATTCCAAGCGATACATAGTGGGTTCAAAAGAAACCATTCAACGAGGAGGACAAGTGGTGTGTATTCCACTTGTGGCCGGCTATTCAACATCAGCAGCCGTTCAGAAAATCAAAACAAAGAGCAATTAATTGCTGAGCAACTGCATTTTCTTTTTGATTTCCTCTATCTCACGCTCTGTCGCTTTAATTTTCTTCTCGATATCCTTACGCAATGCCTCTGCACCTTTACCGGTGAAGATTCCCATGTTGTTTTCGTATTGAGCAATTTGATGCTTGAGCTTATCAATTTTCTCACGCATGAAATTACGCTCGCGCTTCAACTGTGCTTCACCATTGGCACTGGTCTTAATTCCATCCAGTTTAGAGCGGAAGTTGGACATTTCACGCTGCTCGCGGTCTGCGTTGATTTGACCATACTTCACATCGAGCAACTGATTGTAGCGATCCATTACTTCCTTCACCTTGTCCTTCGGAACAAAGCCTACAGCATGCCAGCGTTCACCAAATGCTTTCAACGCTGCCAAATCGGCTCCCTTGTTGCCGGTAATTTCCAGCGCATCCAGCTCGGTGAGCATATCCATTTTGAGAGCAAGATTTTGACTTTGCTCTTCAACTACTTTCGAATAATTCTCCTTTTTGCGTGCGAAGAAGTGATCACAAATTGAGCGGAAACGCTGCCAAAGCTTTTGCTCTTCGCGCGGATCTGCTCCACCCACCGCTTTCCATTCATCTTGCATCTTCTTCAGCTCATCGGTAGCCGATTTCCAATCTTCGCTATTCTGAAGAGCACGTGCTCGTTCAATGAGCGCTTCTTTTTTGTCTTTATTGACCTTGTAGGCAGAACGCTTTTCTTCAAACAGGGAGTTGCGCTTGCTGAAAAACAAATCGCAAAGGCCTCTGAATTCCTGCCATACCTCTTCGTTCTCTTTTTTACGGGCCCAACCAATGGTGCGCCACTCTTCCTGGAGCTTCAATACCTCGTCGGTCCAACGGTTGCTGGTAGCCGCATTGGTGATCTCCATGGTTAAGATTTCGCTCATTTTAGCAACAAGCTCTTTCT
>Ga0315901_10004320_pt1 | contig 17765 bp, 26 predicted proteins | sample LakEriMetagenome_10_FD_203761 | JGI IMG/M metagenome (GOLD analysis project Ga0315901, IMG submission 203761) | Freshwater fungal communities from buoy surface, Lake Erie, Ohio, United States - Buoy 2 MA116 | ecosystem: Environmental > Aquatic > Freshwater > Lake | place: USA: Lake Erie, Ohio...
ATCAGGCCCAACGCAACCGTGCCGGCTGGACCGACGACCAAGGCGACGTTGACGCGATCAACGGCGTCGTGATCGAGGTCAAGAATCGTCAGCAACACAATTGGTCTAGCTACTTTGAGCAGCTCGGACGCCAGATGCAAGACAAACAGGCGTACACGGGTGTCATATTGTGCAAACGACCAGGACACGCCAACCCTGAAAAATGGCTGGCAGTCATGCCCGCCGACCTATGGCTCGAATTAATACAACTCCTGGAGGAAACAGCAGATGGCATTTAAGCTCGACGACTACGAGCCAGTAGCAGCCCGACTTGATCGATGGCTCAAACTGGAACACGCGGCAACCCCCCGCGTCATCACCCACTTGGTGCACTACACCGACACCCGTTGCGTGTTCCGTGCCGAGCTGTACGAGGGTGACGTGCTTATGGCTACCGGGTGGGCTGAAGAAACCCGCGGCGAAGGCATGGTCAACAAAACAAGCCACCTAGAAAACTGTGAAAGCTCAGCCGTGGGCCGCGCACTAGCCAACGCAGGGCTGTCGGGCTCAGATCACACGAAGCGCCCCAGCCGTGAGGAGATGACCAAGGTTGCCCGCAACACGCAAGGCGAACCCGCTGAGGACCCGTTTGCCGCGTCCCCTGCCCCGCAATACGACGAGCCGCGCACTCAAGGCAAGGCATCTGACAAGCAGGTGGGCATGATCCGTGCCCTGGCGCGTTCTCAGGGCTTGCAGCCAGGCGCCCCGGTGATTGAGGCCATCAGCACCATCCTGGGCCGCAAGATCGGCCTGCTCACTGACTTGACCAAGGCTGACGCATCAAAGGTCATTGACGCCTGGAAGGGTAGCTCGTGAGTCACGCTGACCGTCCCCCACGACGCAACGCATTCCCCGGCGTTTGTCGCTGCGGCAAAGAAGTAGCTGCTGGCTGGGGTTGGGTATGGAAAGGTGGCGTGTACTGTGCCCACCCGAAAACCCCGGGAGTGTGCCCAAGGCAATGACGCTTACTGTCGGGTCATTGTTCAGCGGCATTGGCGGCCTTGACCTAGGGCTCGAACGTGCCGGCATGAAAGTCATTTGGCAATCAGAAATTGACCCTTACTGCTGCAATGTATTACGCAAACATTGGCCCGAGGTGCCCAATCATGGCAACATCAAAGAAATTGACTGGCAAACAGTTCAGCGACCAGACGTCATCTGCGGAGGATACCCCTGTCAGCCGTTTAGCACAGCTGGAAAACGCCACGGGGAAAACGACCCGCGCCACTTGTGGCCATGGGTACGACAAACCATTAGCATTTTACAACCCAAATACGCAATCCTGGAAAATGTGCCAGGACACAGATCCCTCGGAGGACTCACAGTCATTGGAGATCTTGCCCAAATCGGGTATGACGCGGAATGGCGTATTGTTTCAGCAGCCGGATTGGGTGCCAATCATTTGCGTAAAAGGCTCATCATTGTGGCCAACCCCGCGGGCCGCCATGGCAGAAACACGCAACCACAACGTATGGCTGCGATCTTCGGACAAACCGCAGAACTTGGAAAACGCGATTGCTTCACGCGAACCCACAGCGATTGGTGGAAAAGTGAACCCAACGTGGGTCGAGTGGCTCATGGGATTCCCAATCGGGTGGACAGACTGCGAGGACTAGGCAACGCAGTTGTTCCCCAGGTCGCCGAATACATTGGCAGGCTGATTACACAACTGAACTAACCCGCAAGGGCGCAACCCCAGCGTGACACGGGGTGCAGGTGAGAACCCTCGCCGACTAACAGTCGGTAGTTAGGCCGTCAGAGAGCCGGGGTAGTCCCATGCACTGAAACGAGGGTGTGGGCTAGTGTGATTCGAGCGATAATCGGACGGGAGGAGCCCGGGCGCGTTATGCCCATTGAGCACTCACGCATTTACGACACGAGCAACCGAGCGAATGCGAGGGCGCTAGTGGGGAGCGCGAGGGGAATCCCCTCGCAACTAACCTGAACGCATGGCAGCCAAGAAAAAACGGGGGGCGGGTAGAACAGCCGACGCCACCTACAGAAAACACCGGGCCACCATCCTGCGCGATCAACCCCTATGCCACTGGTGCAAACGACGCCCAGCCACTGAGGCAGACCACCTCATTCCCTGGTCAGCTGGAGGCGCAAACGAATTAGAAAACCTTGTCCCATCATGCAAGCCATGCAACGCTCGACGAGGCGCAAACTACAAAGCCGCACGAGACCGCCGCGCAAACACATCACCCGGACAACACAAACCCCGAAACAAACCCAAACAAAACACAAACACAAAAACTTTTTTTGACACAGGGACCCAATTGCCCCCGCGCCCATCGTTCTCTTTATCCGAAAGGAAAGAAACCAGCAAGAAAGGAAAAGGTCATGACCTGCCGCGATTGGAAACGATCGTCCCTGAACCCGCAGGAACCTACGGGCCTGAGGTCGCTGAGTGGGCTTCACGGATCATGGGTATCGAGCTCATGCCCTGGCAGAGAAGGGTCCTGGATCAGCAGCTTGCGTTTGGAGCCGATGGACAATTTCTCAACCATGTCAGCCTTGTCTCGGTGGCCCGACAAAACGGAAAAACCGCCGCGCTCAAAGCCCTCGTCGGATGGTGGCTTACGAAAGTATGGGAGGAGCCGCAAACCATACTCACGACGGCGCACCGGCTAGACCTGGCGTGCGCGCTGTTTCAGGATTTGGCGCCGATCCTGGAAGCCAAGTTTGGTTTGGATAAACGCGACGTCACTTGGGCCTATGGCCGTAACCAGATGAAGGTTGGTGCGAACAAATGGTTGGTGCGCGCAGCCAAGCCGTCCGCTGGTCACGGCTTGAGCTGCGACCTGATCATCGTTGACGAGCTGTTCGGCGTAGACACCGAAACACTTGACATTGGCTTGCGTCCAACCCAGCGCGCTCGACGCAACCCGCTGCTGTCAATGTGGTCCACAGCAGGCACCGAGGAATCCATTGCCATGCTCAAATGGCGTGAGGAAGGCCTCCGCGTTATCGACACCGGGGAAAAGCCACCGCTCTACCTTGCCGAATACTCACCACCCCCCGAGCTAGACCCGATGACCGCCGCGGCATGGGAATACGCCAACCCAGCCCTCGGCTACACCCTGTCAATTGACACCCTTGAGGACGAATCGCACGCCCCGAACCGTGCCGGCTTTCTGCGCAGCTCAGTCAACCTGTGGGTCCAAACCGAAACAGGTTGGCTGTCGCCAGGCCTATGGAAAGAACGCACCACTAACCTGCCACCGCTACCAGGCGGCGTCCTGGCCTGCGAGGTCAGTGTTGATGACGGCCGTTATTGCGCAGTCCGCGTCAACCACAACGCCGAAAACGTACTCACTGCAACCGTCGCATTTATGTGCGACACCCTTGCCGCATTATGGGACAATGTGGAGCGTGAAGTCTCACGCAATCCAGGTCTCACGGTGGCGATTACTCCAACTCTGGACGTTCACTGTCCTAGTGCACTGGCTCGCCGTCGCGTTGTCGTGGGCTACCGAGAAATTACGAGCTTCACTGGAGCTGTTCGACAATCCATCACCGAAAACAAACTCCAGCACACAGGAGAAACAATGCTCGCCGAACACGTCGGGCGCGCTGTTGCGGTCCGAACGCCTGGGGCAATTGCGCTTTCCTCTACCAAATCACCGGGGCCAATCGAACTAGCCCGCTGCCTAGTGTGGGCCGCAGGCCTCATGTCCAAGCCGCGACCAAACGTGACACGCCCAGCGATCGCGTTTGTGCGCGCTGGCGCCTAGGCTTGACTGATCATGGGCATTTTCTCAGGCTTGCAAACCGCCAAACCCGCATCGCACGCCGCGATCGGAGCAGCTGTCGGTGCCGCGGGCAACCCCAACGTCGGCAACTTCATGACCTACATGACGGGGTTTGACCGTCTCCAGGCCATCAACATTCCGACAATTAGCCGGGCCCGCGACCTAATCTGTTCGATGATTGGCGCGCTCACGATTAAGCAATACAGCTGGCGTTGGAACGCGACCGAACAAGAATACGAAAAGGCCTACATGCCTGACGACGTGTGGTTTGATCAGCCCGACCCCAACGTCACACGCAACTTCATTCTCAGCTGGACCGCCGACGACATGATTTTCTACGGACGCGCGTTTTGGGTCGTTACCAAACGGTTTGGTAACGGTTTCCCCGCCGAATTTACGTGGATCCCTGCCGCGGACGTCCAAACACGCGACCAGGCAGGCCCGCAATGGTTTGGACCGTCCAAACAAATCACGTTTAACGGCCTTGATCTGAACCCTGCGGACGTCGTGCAGTTTCTCTCGCCGATCCAAGGCCTTTTGTCAATGGGCGCCCGGTCAATCCGCACCGCACGCAACCTTGACGAGTCAGCCGAACGCTTCGCACGCAACCAAATCCCTTCAGGCGTCCTCAAGCAAGTTGACGGCGAGCCGATGAGCTCCGAGGAGCTCGCCAACATGGCCGCCGCGTTCGCCGAAGCACGTGAAGCAAACGCGATCGCCGCGCTCAACCAATTCGTCAGCTTTGAGCCGCAATACGTTGACCCGTCAAAAATGCAGTCAGTCGAATCTCGTGAGCACCAAGCGCTTGAGATGGCACGCATTGCAAACATTCCGCCGTACTTGGTCGGCATCAACACGTCATCAATGACGTACGCCAACGCACAGCAAGCTCGACAAGACCTTTACTTGTTCGGCGCCAAACCATTTATCGACGCAATGGAACAAACGTTGAGCATGAACAACGTGACGCCGCGCGGCAGATACATTGAGCTTGACGTCAAGGCCTACTTGGAGGAAAACGATATGGCTGAGGGTGACGGAAACGCTGCCCCCGAGCCCTCAGCCAGACAAAACGAAGGAGACGACCAATGATCAGACTCACCGCCACCGACACGTTCGTCACTGCCGAGGAAGGCGAGACGCCGCGGTCAATCAGCGGCATTGCCGTGCCCTGGAACGTTGAGGCGACCGTATCTGACGGCACCCGCGTCAAGTTCCTGCCCGGAAGCCTCCCCGTCCGCGGCAAAGCCCCCAAACTGCTCAAATATCACGACTCAACTCAGCCTGTCGGCGTGGTTACTGGCCGCATGGACTCCGAAAAGGGCATGCTTTTCACCGCCAAAATCAGCAACACCCGCGACGGAGCCGACGTCATCGAGCTGATTAAAGACGGCGCCATCGACTCCGTTTCGGTTGGCGTCAACCCGATCGATGCTTCCTACGACGAGTCAGGCACCCTCGTGGTTGCTAAAGGCGAGTGGCAGGAACTATCGTTAGTCACAGCGCCGGCGTTTGCCGGTGCCCAAATCACCGAGGTTGCAGCGGCCGAGGGCACACAACAGGAGACCCCACAAGTGGAAGCAACCAAGGACGTTCAGATCGAAAGCGCGGCAGCCGTCTCGGCGCAGCCGCAGACAGTTTCGGCGCCGCTGTGGGCCGAAGCAAAGAAGTCGTTTAAGCTGCCGTCGCCGACCGAATACATGGCTGCGTTTGTTCGCGGTGGTTCGGACTTCGCGCAGCTCAACGCCAACATCAAGGCCGCCGCGCCCGATATCACGACTGCCGATACACCTGGCATCCTTCCGGAAACAATTGTGGGCAGCGTCTATGACGGGCTCAATGCGGTCCGCCCCTTCGTGTCGGCCATCGGCGCCCGCGCAATGCCGCAGGGTGGCGCAACGTTCCGTCGTCCCAAGATCACGACCCGCCCTGTTGTCACGCAGCAGCCCACGGGCCAGCTGAACGCCCTTGACCCCTCGACGGTTGGCGTGTCCAACACGGACATTAGCAAGCTCACGTTCGGCACCTACGTCACGCTGTCCGAGCAGGACCTTGACTGGACCGACCCGAACAGCCTCGCAATCGTCCTCGATCAGCTCGCCGTCGCGTACGGTCAGGCCACCGACAACTACGCAGTCGACACGATGGTCTCGGGTGTGACCCAGTTTGAGACGCTGAACAACTACGAGCCCAAGGACCTCATTGAGTGCATCTACGGCGCCGCGTACCAGATCAGCAACACGTCCAACTACCTGCCGACGCACTACTTCGTTGCCCCGATCACCTGGGCCAAGATCGGCATGATGGTTGACGACGCGAACCGCCCTGTGTTCCCGTTTGTCGGAGCCCCGAACCTCACTGGCACCAACACGGCTGGCACGCTCGCCGCGAACAGCTGGAACGGCAACCCGTTGGGCCTCGTCCTCGTCGTTGACAAGAACATGGCTGGTGGCACTGGATCGGGCGGCCTTAACGGCGTCGTCGGCCACGCTGCCGGCGCGGCCGCAGGCTTCGAGTTCTACGAACAGCAGAAGGGTGCCATCAGCATCGATGTGCCCTCGACGCTCGGACGCACGATTGCCTTCCGCGGCTACGCAGCTGCGTTCATGGCCGATGCGACCAAGTTCGTCAAGATCCTCAAAGCCTAAGTAAAGTCCTCCTCCAAGGCTGCCAACGATGGCGACGTACACGGTTACCCATAAACAGGTAATCCAAAACGTCGCCATCGTTCAGCTTTTACAGGAACATCAGATTGAGGTTGGCCAATCGGTCACCCTGTCCGGGATGGGCTCACCGTTTGACGGTGCGCGCGTCGTTACTGGCCTTCCGCATTACCTCCTTGTGGACGTCAGTGACCAGGGTGACCCCATTTACGACATTGACGGCCCGATCTACTTAAACCAGGTCCAATTCAGCCTGACCACAGCCGACGTACAGCGTCAAGCCGCGTCAGGCACCGCCACGTACACCCTCACGTGCACTTGGATGACACTTGCGCAGCTAGAAAAGTACCTGGGCATCACGTTCACCAATCCGAGCGTCGATTACGACCGCGCCACGTTCTCAGTCAACGCCGCCAACCAATTTGCATACCGTCGCCGGCAAGAGTCGGGCTACTTTGACGCCAGCCTCAGCACAGTGCCCAGCGCCGACGTCCTACTCGGGACGATTATGTACGCAGGCGCTTTGTACCGCGAAGCTGGCTCGATTGACCAGTTCGCATCGTTTGATCCGCTGGCCACAGGAGCCCCTACAGGCGGCTCAATGGGTCAAATCCTGCGCCTGCTCGGTTGCAACCGTCCGCAGGTGGCCTGATGCCAGACAACGCGTTTAACGACGGCTACAACGCTTTTGTAAGCGCCCTGGGCACCGCCACGGGCCTCACGATTGCCGACGACCCTCGCAACATCAACCCGCCAGGCATCCTGGTGCAGGCCCCATCAATCACGATGCACAGCAACAACGTGGCCGAGCTCGAATTCGCGGTCACGGTGATCGGCACTGGGCCAGGCAACAAGAACGCACTGACGAAGCTGCTCGAGATTGCAGACAAAGTGCGTGAAGGCAAAATCGGGCTCAAATCGGCGCGGCCGATCGTTCAGCAAGTCGGCGGCGCCGAGTACCCTGCCTATGAGCTGATCCTTGTGACTAAAGTGCAGGCGAACGCTTAGAATGACAACGGGCCTGCGTGCCCACAATCAAAGGAGCTTTCTACATGGCGAACCCGACTACGTTGCTTCCCTCAGGTGTCTTTAAGATCGGCGCCGCCGTTGGATCGGTTGTCGATTACACCGACCAGTGCAAATCGGTCGTCGTGACCAAGTCGCGTGACGCCCTCGACGCCAGCAGCTTTGGCAACACCGGCTACTACCGTGTCGGCGGCCTTACGGACTGCGTAATCACGGCCACCCTGTTGGTAAACGACACAATGGCCAACGCCCTGTCGGCGCTCGTCGGCACCAACGTTTACGCCGCGGCACGACGCAGCTCGGGCGCCATTTCCGTAAGCAACGTCGAATACCAGCTCACTGGCGCGTTCTTTGAGTCGTTTGACGTCGTCAACGCAACCGTCGGCGAGCTGTCCGAGGTTGAGGTCACCGTCAGCGGTGGCACGCTCGTCGAAGACACGACCCCGTGAAACTAAAAATCACGGTCGCCTACGCACAGCCGTCAGGCGAAATCGTCACAGACACCGTCACCACAAACCTGGGCACCATTTGTGCTTGGGAAGACAAACACGGCACCAGCTCCAAAAAGCTGGCCAACGACGCCACGCTTGACGACATTAGTTTCCTGTTCTGGCACAAACTGACCAAACTGGGCAAAGAAAACCGTCCCTGGGAACAATTTCGCGACTGCTTGGATGAACTGATCAACGTGGAGGCCGCGTCAGTAAACCCTACGGAAGCGGCAGCGTCCGACGCCAGCTAGCGGACCTGCTGCTGACTACCGGCTACTGGCCTAGCGATATTGAGTTCGGATTACAGGATTTAGCTACCGTACAACTATTAGCTCGCAAGGCAGCGCGAAAGGGACACCGATGACCGCCAGCGCTGGCATCACCGTGGTTGGCGTCAAGGAGACGTTGCGCGAGCTGTCCAAGCTTGAGCCCGACCTGCGCAAAGAAATCGTCAAAGATTTTAAGCAAATCCTTAAGCCCGTCATTGACGAGGTCCGCGGCAACCTGCCCAGCGAACCCCCGCTGTCAGGCTTTGCCCGGAGCTGGAAAGGTGGCGCAATCTTTCCTTGGGGCACGACCACAGTCTCAAAATCAATTGCAGCCAAAGTCGATACTCGTAAGCGCGGCAATTCTTTGGCCGTGCTCAAGGTCGTCCTGAAAAGCGCTGGCGGAACCGTGGCTGACATGGCTGGCAAACGCGGCGGGTCAACGCCGCGCGGCCAGATCATGATTGCCGAGCTTGAGAAGCGCTTTGGTCGCGCATCACGGTTTATGTGGCCCGGCTACGAGCGCCGCGCCCAGGACGTGCAGGACGAAATCGAAAAGGTCGCTGACAAAATCGCTGACGCCACTAGCCGTAGGCTGGTTTCCTAATGGCTGTAACAATTCCCATCATTAGCGAATTTGACGGCAAGGGTGTTAGCCGTGCAATTGAGGAATTTAAGAGCCTTGAGACGGTCGGACAGAAAGCCCAATTCGCCCTCAAGAAAGCCGCTATTCCTGCTGCCGCAGCAATCGGTGGGCTCGCCGTCGCGCTCGGTGGCGCCACCAAGGCCGCAATGGAGGACCAGGCAGCCCAGGTGCAGCTAGCAGGCGTACTGGAGCGCTCAGCCTCGGCCACTCAGCAGGACATTGCCGCCACCGAGGAATTCATCAGCTCGCTGTCGCGTGCCACAGCTGTTGCCGACGACGACCTTCGCCCGGCACTGGCACAGCTCGTCCAAGCCACTGGCAGTCTTGAGCAATCCCAGCAGCTCCTCGTGCAGGCCCAAGACATTTCAGCCTCGACCGGTAAGGACCTGGCAACGGTCACCGACGCCCTGTCCAAGGCCTACAACGGCAACATGAAAGGCCTGCGCGCCCTTGACGCAAGCCTCATTCCGCTTATCAGCGACGGCCTGACCTTCACCGAGGTCATGGACGTACTGGCCTACACCACTGGTGGTGCCGCGGCAGACGCAGCCCAAACAGCCGAGGGTCGGATGCGCAATCTGAGCATCCAAATTGGCGAAGCCAAAGAATCAATCGGCGCGGCCCTGTTGCCGGTCGTTGCCCAGCTCATTGACAAGCTCATTCCCTTAGCCGAATGGGTACAGCAAAACACGCAGGTCGTCGTCATCTTGGCAGGCGTGATTGGCGGACTATCCGCGGCAGTGCTGGCAATCAACGCTGCTATGAAGGTCTACCAAGCCACTTTGGTCGTCGTAAAAGTTGCTCAGGCCGCGCTCAACTTTGTGATGAGCGCCAACCCAATCGGCGTAGTCATCCTGGCTATTGCAGCCCTTGTCGCCGCGTTTATAATCCTCGAAAAGAAGTTCGGCGTCGTATCAAACGCTGTCGAATTCTTGGGCGAACAGTTCTACCGCTGGATCATCAACCCGCTTAAGCAAATCATTGATTTGGCGGGCCGCGCCGCGTCAGCCGTCGGCGCCATCGCTGGCGGCATCGGCGGAGCCATTAGCGCCGTCATTCCAGGCCTTGCCGAAGGCGGCATCGTGACCAGCCCCACCCTGGCCATGATTGGTGAAGGTGGCGAACCCGAAGCCGTCATCCCGCTGTCACAGCTTGACCGATTCGGTGGCGCCGGCGGCATCAATATCACGATCAACAGCACCGTGGCCGACGACCGGCTCGGCGACGTGATCGTCAACGCACTGCGCCAATACAACCGTCGCAGCGGTCCCATCAACGTCGCGGTGGCCTAATGGCATCGGTAGTCCAATCAGGCAACTACCTGCTCGAACTTGACACGGGCTGGGACGTCAACAGCTTTCGTTTAGACGACGCCCTCAAAGGCGTGCTTGACAACACCACTTACCCGCTGGGCCCGAGTACGCAATACGCCGACATTACGGAATTCGTTACCGCGGTCAAATACAAGCGCGGCCGCGAAAAACCAGACGATCAATTCGGCGCAGGGACGCTCACATTTGTCATGCGCGACGAAACAGGCATCCTGGGCCCGTACGACTCCAGCAGCCCCTATTACGATCCCAACAACAACCAGCCAGGCCTGGCGCCGATGCGCCGCGTCCGATTCAGCCGGGAAGGCGAATACCTGTTCCAAGGCACTGTAACCGCTTTTGATTACGCATTTGAGCTGGCAGGCCGAAACATTGTCACGGTCCAATGCGCCGACGATTTTTACAAACTCGCCCAGGCCTACCTTGATACTTGGAACGTTGCTGTGGAAACCACCAGCGAGCGATTGACCAGCCTGCTGGCGTTGCCCGAAGTGGATTACACCGCCTCAACCTCAATCGCTACGAGCTCAATCGACCTCGGCCATGACTCGGCTTACACCGTACCGGCTGGCACAAACGCCCTGCAATACGTCGGCCAAATCCAAGAAGCCGAACAAGGCCGCGTATTTATGTCCCGCGACGGGGTGCTGACCTTCCAAACCCGTATTGGCACCACGCTTAGCGCGCCCGTTATCACCTTTGATGACAACGGCGGCAGCAACTACAACGCCTTGACCGTTGAATTTGATGCCGACAACGTCATCAACCGAAGCCAAATCATCAACATCGGCGGGGCGTCGGCAACGGCCCAAGACCTCAATAGCCAAGCCAAATACTTCATCCAAGCCAAATCAATTACCGGCAGTCTTCTCGAAAACAGCGAATTGCAAGCCCTGGCCGACTATCTGATCGTCGCTGAGCCAGAACCCCGATTTACCGCAATCACCACCAAATTTGCTTTGTTGACCAACACCGAACGCAACAACGTCGCCACCATTGACATCGGCGACACCGTTGCCATTACCAAAACAATTCCTGGTCTGGGATCGTCGGTATCCGAGGAACTATCAATTGAGGGCATCGAAGCCGACATTGACTACCTTGGCGGCCACCGCGTCACCCTTTACACCAGCCCAACCACCATCGTCTACCAGCTGGTACTTGACGATTCCACCTACGGCGTTCTTGACGCCCTAAACGTCCTAGGATAGGAGCCATCATGGGCGCCAACGCACAAACCACAGTCCCCACATTTACAGCCGGTGAGGTTCTTACCGCGGCACAAATGAACCAATCCGCACGCACTGGCGTGCCAGTGTTTGCTGATACCACTGAGCGGGATGCCGCGTTTGGTGGCACCGGTGAAAAAACGCTTGCCGAAGGCCAGCTGTGCTACCTCGAATCCACCAACGTCGTGCAATATTACGACGGTTCCACATGGGCAACGGTTGGGCCGACAACTGCTGGTGGACTCGTTTTTATCACGAGCGCGACGGTTACGGCTTCGAGCGCGGCGAACATCAATAACTGCTTTACGTCAACATACGATAATTATCGAATTTTAATTGACACTACTGCAATCAGCAACAATGCAACCAATTTGCTAATGCGTTTGCGAGTTAGTGGAACTGATGCAACAACCAATTACACGGCTCAAAGATTAGCTGGCGAAGGCGCAAGCACATTTGCGTCATCCGATGAATCGGGAACTGATGATTGGTGGCTATGCCCAGCAGACGACACATACCCGAACAGCCCAGTCGCTAGCATCGACCTTTACCGTCCTTTTTTAGCCGCAGCGACAAAGGGAACGGTGGTAAATGGTGGAGAAACGAGCACGGGGACAAATGTTGCAGGTGTCAACTGGTTGCTCAACACCAACGCTACTTCCTATGATGGCTTCTCAATTTTCCCAGGAGCAGGTACTTTTTCAGGCAACATTTACGTTTACGGCTACGCAAAGTAGGCACCCATGCTAAAAGTCACAGAACATGACGCCCAAACAAATACCACGGTCGTACGCGACATGACACAAGCAGAAATTGACCAAAAAAACATTGACGCGTCCAATGACAAAATACGACTACAACTAACTGCTCAAGCAAATGCCGCCAAACAATCAGCGCGTGCCAAACTGGCCGCGCTCGGACTCAACGACGAAGAAATCTATGCCCTCCTTGGTATCTGAGGAAACTAAATGCTTGCTCGGCAGTTGGTTGCGCGCGTTCGTCGCTGGAAGCGCCGCGCTCGCTATGAGCGGAAACTGGCAGCCAATCGACGTGCTAAAAGCCGGGCTCGCAGCAGTGCTGCCCGTGATCTACAACTGGGCAAACCCTAAAGACACGCGCTATGGCCGCCGCTAGGTTGCCCATCCGACCTGTTCGGATGCCGGCAGACCTAGCTCGCCAACGCAACGGCCAGCTCGACCCAGGCCTACTGCGCACAGTACGTCCGTACGGTCAGCTGCACAGGCTCGCCGCAGACGCCTACGAAGCCCTCAGAGAGGCCGCAAGGCCGTTTGGGGAGCAAATTAGGCCGATCAAGCCCACGAGCAGCCTGGACACTTATAGGCCTCTTACAGCCCAAGAGCGGGTTTTTTTTGGTCGTTACACGACCGAGTACCGACCTGGTGCCAAATCGGTACGTAACTACAAAGGCCAAATTTGGTACATCAAAGACAACAAACTAGCTGCTGTCGCCACGCCGGGCACGTCGTTTCACGGTTGGGGGCTAGCTGTCGATATTGCCAATTCGTCCGGGCCGCGCTTGGAATGGCTGCTGACGTTTGCGCCTTTGTACGGGTTTTCGTGGGAGCTGCAATCTGAACCTTGGCATATTCGCTACGTTGTAGGGGACAAAGTACCCCCGGCAGTGCAGCGCTGGAAGGACAGCCATGCAAACCGAGATAGTAGTAGCACTGATTAGCGCCTTAGGGGTCATTTGCGCTGCCGTCCTGCCAGCTGTGTTGATCCACAAGCTCCGTAAAGCGAATTCCACCGATCACGCCACGGTATTGACTATGCTGATCCGTATTGAGCAAAAGCTCAAACGACACTTGGAGGACCATGAAAATGGGCGTTTTGGACGAACTCGAACCAAAAGTAACGAAAAGCCAGCAAATTAGGGACTTTATTGCCAATCAACCAGACAAAGCTGATTGGGAAAAAGCGTTTGCCGACCCGCGTTACAGTCACGCCAGCATTGCCAGATTGCTGCTCAAGCGCGGACTAGCGCTCGGAACAATGGCGCAGGCAACCAACGCCGTTCACAAAATGCGGACCCAGGGATGAGCCTTGACGACGAGCTCGCTGAGCTCACAACCGTTGCCGAACTCCAAGAAGCCCTGAAGCGGGCGCACCGGCAAGTACGCAAATATAAAGCCCAATCCGACGAGATCGTCGAGGCCGTGTACCGAGCGGCCAAAGACGCGGCGAGGGCTACGCCGCCAGGTAAAGCTGTGGCGTTGCCGCGTGACAAACGCAAAGGCAAAGCCGAGGTTGCGTTGGTGCACGCAACCGACTGGCAGCTTGGTAAAAAGAGCGTGTCCTACGGGATGGAAACATGCGCCAAACGCATGGAACAGCTGATTGAAAAGGTCATCCAAATCACGGATATTCAGCGGGCACATCATCCCGTGCGCGAATGTGTGCTTTTGTTGGGGGGTGACCTTGTTGAAGGCATCGATATTTATCCGGGCCAACCCTGGGAAATCGAGGCCCACCTGTTTGAACAGCTGTTTGAAACCAGCCGGATCATCGAAACCATGGTGCGCACCCTGGGTGCCAATTTTGAAAAGCTGCGCGTGGTATGCGAATACGGCAACCACGGCCGCATAGGCAGGTACGGTGTCAGCCCTAAGGGTGACAACATTGACCTGTTTGCGTACCGGGTGGCACGCGACCGCACCAAAGGTGTTTGGGCCGATTGGCAAATGTCTGAGGCTTGGTATCAGATATTTGAGATCGGCAAGTACCGCGGCCTGTTGGTGCACGGCGATGAGGTCAAGAGCTTTGGCGGCAATACTCCGCTGTTTGGAATTATGCGCAAGGTGAACAGCTGGGCTGCAGGAGTCATCGAGCCGTTTACCGATGCGTACATGGGCCATTGGCATACGCCGCACAGCGCGACGCTCGCTAACGGTGGCCGGGTGTTTGTCACAGGCAGCCCTGAAAGCCATAACGAATATGCCCGAGAATTCGTGGCCGCGACCAGCCGACCCAGCCAGCGCCTGCATTTCATTGACCCCGAAAAGGGCCGTGTAGCGTCCGAGTACGTCGTATGGCTGGATTAGGCAAACCCGTACTTGTCATTTGGCATGACGCTTACGCGCGTGTCAACAACGAGTGGATCAACAAAACCGAGCTCACAGACGACCCATGCGTAGTCCAAACCGTTGGCTGGCTGCTCGACGCCCCGCCGCGGTCCAAGCACGTCACCATATTCCAGTCAGGAGCACCTGACGATGACGACGTTGATAACGTGATCAAAATACCCCGCGGAATGGTCCAAGAGATCATCTACCTGAAAATCCCCCACAAGGCCCCTCGCAAGCGTTAGGGTCTAGCCCACCTATGGAGGTAGGCAAATGAACCCAATCGCAATTATTGCAGGCTGCATGGCAGCCATAATCGGTGCCACAGGACTGTGGGCAACCACCGAACTCGATCTGGCGGGACCCCAGACGGTTTCCCAGACGGTCTATCCGCAGGCCGTCTGGGAGCCGCTGGAAGCCACACAACCCGCACCGGCATACCAAGGCCCAGGATGCGCCGAATACGCGCCAGAAGCGCTCGCAGCAGGCTTTACGGCCAACGAGCTGCCAATCATCCTGACGATCCTGGAGCTTGAATCAATGTGCCTACCACACGTCATGGGCGACTCGGGCAACAGCTACGGGCTAGCCCAAATTCACGCCCCCTCCTGGTGCCACCCCAACCGATACAACCCTGACGGCTACCTGCGGGCCCGAGGCCTCATCGACGCCTGCGACGAGCTGCTCAACCCGACCATCAACCTGCAAGCCGCCTGGTGGGTGTACGTTGAGGGTGGTTGGCCAATGTGGTCAACATACAACCGAGCCTTGGAGGCACTGCAATGAAAAACGTGTTACTGATCGCAGCCGGCATTGTGATCGGTTGGTGGGCCCACGCAAGCCAAATCCGATACGAAAACAATCAACGCCAACGCGAATTTGACGAAGCGTTTGCTAGATTGCGTCACGCAACGGGCCGCGCCCGGAAGGATGGCAGCAAGTGATTGACCGTGAGGAATGGGCACAGCTCAGCATTGGCGATCGCCTGCTTGAGCATTATCTGCGTCTCCCAGACGTGAACGCAGAACTATTGGCCGAGGACTTGCACGAAGCGCACAACAGGCTTCGTCGATACCGTCACCGGCTTGAGGACCTGCAAAGCGAAGTCAGCCGCCTAGAGCGTTTGCTTTCACGAGAGACGCCGTACTGATGGATCCTGTTGACATTGACGAAATTCTTAAGCGTGCGCACCAAATCACGCACGGACCACGCGGCGACAATTACGGGCCACCGCATGAGGATTATGCGCGGGTCGCAGCAATCTTTCGTGCAATCACTGGCGGTGAAGTGCGCGACAGCGCTGATGCCGCGCTATTTATGATTGCCATGAAACTTGCACGCATCGGCTACAACCGCGAAAAGCGACGTTTACACGTTGACAGCGTGGTTGATGCAGCTGGTTACCTGTGGGTGTATGCGCAGTGCGCTCAGGACCTTGAGCATGACGTCACCGAATAAACGCAAAGGCACCGCGGCCGAAACAGCTGTGGTCAATTGGCTACGCGAAAAGGGCTATCAGGCCCAACGCAACCGTGCCGGCTGGACCGACGACCAAGGCGACGTTGACGCGATCAACGGCGTCGTGATCGAGGTCAAGAATCGTCAGCAACACAATTGGTCTAGCTACTTTGAGCAGCTCGGCCGCCAGATGCAGGACAAACAGGCGTACACGGGCGTCATATTGTGCAAACGACCTGGGCATGCAAACCCAGGCAAATGGCTGGCGGTCATGCCAGCCGACCTATGGCTCGAACTAATACAACTACTGGAGGAGACAGCAGATGGCATTTAACCTTGAGGATTACGAACCAGTAGCAACACGGCTTGACCGCTGGCTCAAACAGGAGCGCAGCGCACAGCCGCGAGTCATCACTCATTTGGTGCACTACACCGACAACCGTTGCGTGTTCCGTGCTGAGCTGTACGAAGGTGACGTCATGATCGCGACGGGTTGGGCCGAGGAAACCCGCGGCGAAGGCATGGTCAACCGCACCAGCCATTTGGAAAATTGCGAGAGCTCAGCCGTGGGCCGCGCTTTGGCCAACGCAGGCCTGTCCGGGTCGGATCACACGAAGCGCCCAAGCCGCGAGGAAATGACCAAGGTTGCCAGACGACCCAACAACGAACCCGTTGAGGAACCATTTGGTGCCCCAGGAGCCGTCCAGCAGGACGCGCCGCGTAACGCCTCAGGCAACGCGTCTGAGAAGCAGATCGGCATGATCCGCGCATTGGCCCGAGGCCAAGGCCTCGCTGCCGGTGCACCAGTGATCGAAGCCATCAGCCAGCTGCTTGGCAAAAAGATTGGTATCCTCACCGACCTCACAAAACAGGACGCCAGCCGCGTCATTGAGGCTTGGAAAGGCAACTAATGAAGTGGCACACGCCTTACGCCGATAGGCCGCCGCGCCGCAACGCCTTTGATGGCGTGTGCGTTTGTGGTGCGCCCGTCAAAGCAGGGTGGGGCTGGGTATGGATCGGTGGCGTCTATTGCCGTCACCCTGAAAAGCCTGGACAGTGTCCAAACAAATGAACTAACCCGCAAGGGCGCAACCCCAGCGTGATACGGGGTGTCGGTGTGAATCCGCCGCGTCTAACAGACGTGAGTTAGGCCGTCAGAGAGCCGGGTTAGTCCCATGCACTGACACGAGGGTATGGGCTAGTGTGATCCGAGCGATAATCGGACGGGAGGAGCCCGGGCGCGTTATGCCTGTGAGTCAACCCTGAAGCATGACGAGCAACCGAGCGAACGCGAGGGCGCTAGCTGGGGGTGCGGGGGAATCCCCCGCAACTAACCTGAACGCATGGCAGCCAAGAAAAAACGGGGGGCGGGTCGAACAGCCGACGCCACCTACAGAAAACACCGGGCCACCATCCTGCGCGACGAACCCCTGTGCCACTGGTGCAAAAGACGCCCCGCCACCGAAGCAGATCACCTGATCCCGTTTGCCGCGGGAGGCAACAGCGAACTAGAAAACCTTGTCCCTTCATGCAAGCCGTGCAACGCTCGACGAGGCGCAAACTACAAAGCCCAACGGGATAGGGCCAGAAACAAAACGCCCGGGGCTACACCCAAACAAAAACCCCAAACACGCAAACAAACAAAAACTTTTTTTGAGACAGGGACTCAATTGCCCCCGCGCCCATCGTTCTCTTTATCCGAAAGGAAAGAAACCAGCAAGAAAGGAAAAGGTCATGACCTGCCGCGATTGGAAACGATCGTCCCTGAACCCGCAGGA
>Ga0315901_10004321_pt1 | contig 17763 bp, 13 predicted proteins | sample LakEriMetagenome_10_FD_203761 | JGI IMG/M metagenome (GOLD analysis project Ga0315901, IMG submission 203761) | Freshwater fungal communities from buoy surface, Lake Erie, Ohio, United States - Buoy 2 MA116 | ecosystem: Environmental > Aquatic > Freshwater > Lake | place: USA: Lake Erie, Ohio...
TCGAGCAGGTTTTTCGCACGCGCCCGAACTTCGGTCGGCCGAAGAGACCCTTCTCTTAGGACGACCGAAACGCTCGGCCGCCTGTTAAGTTGGATAGATTACGTTGACTAAACCGGCTTGCAAGTGCTGGGTGTCCCGAATTCACGGAACCGCCACAGGGGCACCCCTCCCCGGCAGCACCATGCTGAAAAAGCCAAAAACCGTCTTTTTTCGGCGAGAAATCCCGCCCCTTGACGGTGGCCGCCGTGGTCACGCCCCGCCGCGACCGGAAAAAAAGGCCCCGGTCAACCGCGAGAGCAGCCAGAGCGTTCCCAGCGGCAGGACAATTGTGGAGATCGTGAAGTAGATGGCCAGGTTCACGATCGATTCGCCGACGGCCGCCAGGGCGTCATACAGACGCTTCGCCTTCTCGCCGATCACGTCCACCGGGTTGTACCGTTCGTACCACGGCCGCTGCTGATCGTCCGACTCCACCTGCTCGATCTTCTCCGTCGTCGCCGTGACGACCGCCGCAGCCTCCTGGTAGTTGGCCTCGAGAAACCGCGCCGCCACCCAGGAATCGATCCAGCCCGCTGCCGGCAGAGCCAGCCGTGCGAACAGCGCCAGACCAAAGAGCCGCCGGCTCCACCCGATCGCCGTCTGCCGGCCCCGGCCGCCGCACGCCGCCGCCACGGCCAGGGACGCCAGGGCCGGAACGAAGAGCCACCAGCCGAGCGTCCGACCGATCTGCATGCACAGCCGCTGCACGCCGAGGGCGGTCGTGCTGGTCAGGAGGAGCGCGCCGTATTGCTCGACGAGGTCGTTGACGGGATCGAGCGCCTGGCCGATCCCGAGACTGCCGCCGGGACCGAAGGAGAAACTCACCTCGGAACTCTGGGCGAGCGAAATCGCACTGTCGAGCCCGCGGGTGGCCGCGAGTGCGGCGAGCGTACGGGCGAAGGTCGCTTCCAGATAGGCCTCGCCGCGCACGTCGGCCCACGGCGCGAACACGAGCAGCGCCGCCGCCGCCAGCACCACCTGCACGATCCCCCGGGCAGCGGGCTCCCTGAGAGCGGCGGGCAAGAAGCCGAGCCAGTCGCCCCGCGTCAGTCGTGACAACGCCACGTCGATGCCACTCGACGCGTTCCCTCGATCCGCCTGCTCCATGGCCATGCCGCCGCTCCTGCGCGCCTCACGACTCCGTCACCGCGTCCGCCCGCGGGCGGATCACTCCGTCAACAACTTTTCCAGCACCGGCCGCATGATCGCCGCTCGCCGCGAGTTGCCGATCGTGCTGGGATGCTGGTGGTCGTCGAGGAAGCACTCCGCCGCCGGCCGGCCGTCGGGCCCGAGGAACGCGGCATTGGCGTCGATGTAGGCGAGCCCTTGGCCACCGGCCGCGACGGCCGCGCGGATCGCCTCGTTGGCCGCCGTCTGCCGCTCGAGCTGGTCCCACCGCCGGACGCTGGGAGCGATGGCCAGAAACGCCACCGTCGCATCGGGCAGCTCCTGCCGCAGGCTGGCGGCCAGGCGGAGGAAATCGTCGCGAATCTGCTCGGCCGAGCGGCCCGCCGCGATGTCGTTGGTGCCGGCCGAGACGACGATCACGCGCGGCTTGGCCGTGGCCACCAGCCGGGGACCGAACTCGGCCAATTCGCCGAGCCGGCAGCCGCCCACGCCGCGGTTGACCACGTTCAGCCCGGGAAAATCGTCCGCCAGCGTCGTCCACAGCCGGATGTTCGACGATCCCAGCAGGCAAATGCCCCCCTCCTGCGGCGGCGCCTCGCGATCACGGGCGTCGAAGGCGGCGATCTCCTCGTCCCACCGGACCGGCGGCGGCCCCTCCGCCGGCGGCGCGATGGCAGCGGCCGGCGCCGTCTCGCCGGCGGCGGCCGTCGCCGCCGGGGCGGGCACGACCGGCGCAGACACCGTCTTCTTGGCCAGCGGCCGCGCGAACACCGCCTTCCAGTCGCGGGCCATCCGCACCACCTGCCAGCCATACTTCTCCGCGGCCGTCAGCGAGGCGTTGGTCGGCTCGCCGTAGGCCATCTCCCGCTCGGCGTCGTCGTGGAGGACGAGCAGCTGCAGGTTCGGCCGATCGGCCGACTGCGACCAGCGGAGCATGGCGATGTCGCCCCCGGTCCCCACGTTGCCGGCCGCGAAGATCGGCCGGCGGCCGATCCGCTCGCCGATGCTCACCGGCTTGCGGTCCCCCTCATTGAGCACGTGAATCTCCGGCTCGATGATCAGTTCCAGCCGCCGGTTGGGCGATTCACCTTCGCGCAATTCGCCGGTGTCGATCTCCCGCAGGACCGCCTGCGGCTGCGAGCCGATCACCCGCTCGGGCCCGATCCCATACCACGCCTCGGCCGCCGGCCGCACGAAGTGCACGCCGCTCGTCGAGCACAGCCAGATCGCGAATCCCTTCGCCTTCAGCAAGGCCATCAGCTCGCGCATCGGCTGGTAGGTCGTCTCGCCGAGGGGCACGTCGAAGACGGGGTGCTTGGCGGTGCGCACGAAATCCCGCGCCTCGGCCTCGAGCCGCTCCTCCGACATGCCGGCGATCACGGCGAACGTCAGGTCGGTGATGAACCGCGGGCCCAGCTTGCGGATGAACTCGACGTCACCGGTGAGCAGCGTGGCGAACGGTTCCTCGTGGGCCATCTCCGGCTGCCGCTCCACCAGAGACCGCACCCGATCCACCAGAAACAAGCCATGGGCGAGCGGCTTCTCGCAGGCGAGCGTGCCGTCATGGTCGAACACGGCCACTCGTTCGGCGACCGGAACGAACGACTCCGCGCCCTCGCGGGTCACGGCCGCGACGAAGTCGAGAATCGCCTTCTTCGTCGGGCCGTCGTTCCAACTCGGCAGCGGATCGACGGCGGCCGGAGCGGCAGCCACGCCCGCCGGCGCGGCCGGCTGCGGCGTCGGCGCCGTGGACGTGCCGAACCAGACCGCCGCGCCGAGCAGGCCGAGGGCGACCAGCGGCACCCAGACCTCGGAGGCGGAGGACCGCGGCCCGCGCTCGGGGGGCGGAGTGGGGGATGATGACGGGGCGTCTTGCATGGCGTGTCTCCTGGCGGCGGCGGGTTCGGCCCTCACCTTACCGTCCCCGGAAGCAAACGCGAAAAACGGCTCGTCCCTGGCGCGACCGGCCGGATTCGCGCCTTCCCGGCGGCGGCACCAGTGGCGTGCTCTGCGGCTGGGCAGACAACCCCGTGTGCACCATGTGTTCGACCGGCGACCCTGGGCGACGGCCGGGGAAAGCAGTACTCTGCCATGCTCGCGGCGATCGGCCGCCTCCGTCGTCCGCCAACGCTCATGAACAGGGAGGTTCATTCCGTGATCGACGTCGCGTCGCGGTTCGTCTCGAAAGTCGTGCCTCTGGTGCTCATCGCCGGCTGCTCGTCGGGCCAGGTCGCCCCGCGGCCGATCGGCGTTCGCGCGCCGCATGCTGGCGACCGCGGGCAGGCTGCCCACGCCCGCCAGCGTCCGGTTCGTCCGATTCCGAACGTGACCTCCCAGCCGAAGGCGTTCCGGCTGTCCGCCGTGCAGGCCGCGGCGGCGGGCGCCACGCCGGTCGCCCACCTGGAGCCTGCGGCCGTCGCGGAGCCGCACGCTTCGGCCCGCCGACTCGCCCACAGCGACGAAAACAATCCGACCGTCGCCGAGGTCCGGGCGATGCTCCGCAGCTACCTGCGGGCCTTCAACCGGCACGACGCCACGGCACTCGCCGCCCACTGGAGCGAGCACGGTGAAAATCTCGACCTCGACTCCGGCGCGGTGACGGCCGCCGGCCGCCGGGAGGTTCGCGAGGTGTTCGCGGCGCTGTTCGCCGCCGACGACGCCGCCACCATCGACATCGACGTCCATTCGATCCGCCCGATCCGCGACGACGTCGCGCTCGTCGACGGCGTGTCGCTGATCTCGTTTGCCGACGGCACGCCGGCGAGCAGCCGGTTCTCGGCGGTGGTCGTCAGACAGAATGGGCAGTGGGTGCTGGAACAGGTTCGCGAGGCCGCGGCACCGGTGCCCGACGCCGGCCCGGTGCGGCCGCTGGAGCAACTCGACTGGCTCGTCGGCTCGTGGGAGGACGACGGCGCGGGCGTGACCGCCAGCACCCGCTGTGCATGGACCGCGGGCCGTGGCTTCCTCGTCCGCAGCCATGTGATCACGCCCGACGCGGCCGAACCGCGGCCCGAGAACGGCGACGCCCGCATTCCGGCGCTGTTGCCGCAGGCAGATACCCAGCCCCGCGAACTCACCGAAATCATCGGGTGGGATCCCGATCAAGACGCGATCCGGTCTTGGATCTTCGCGGCCGATGGCCGGTTCGCCGAGGGCACATGGCACCGCGCCGGCGACGGCTGGACGGTCCGCATCGAGGGCCGCGGCCGCGACGAGGGGGCGGTGGCCTCCTGCTCGCTCGCGCCCGCCGGCGACAGCCTGACGATTCAGGGCGATGCCGGCCGACTGGCAGCCCTGCTGCCGCCGGCCTGCACCTTTACCCGCACCGCGCGGTAGCCACCCTGCGGACCGCGCCGCCGCGGCCCGGACCGACCGTCAGCGGCGCGACCGGTTCGTCCGGGCGGGCGCGGTGGTGGCGGTCTGGGGTCGCTTCACGAAGTACACCTTCGGGTCGTCGATCACCCAGGGCGTGCTCCAGGTGCGACCGTCGTCCCGCGTGCAGACGTTGAAGAAGAAGGTCTTCAGCAACTCGGTGCGGTAGCCGTAGGGGAATTGCGACGTGATGTGGTCGTCCATCGTCAGGTCGTCGACCCCCGGGCTGGCGAAATAGTGCACCATGCCGTCGGGCGTGAACGACAGCCCCAGCGTCCACCAGCCGAGCTCCTCGATCTGCGGGCCGCGGATCTCGCCGCCGTTGCGGCCGCTGCGAACGCGGATGTAGGCCGAGTCCTTCTCGATCTTCCGCTTCGGGTTCTGCGGCTCGAAGCAGATGAACATGCCGGGCCAATACTCCTCGAGGCCGAACTTCCCCTCGTCGGGATGGTCGTCGCCGGTGATGATGGCATGGGTGTAGCAGCCGGCGCGGAACCCGAACGTCGGGCCGCTCCGCCGCTCCCACTGCTCGAACGGCGGCATGTAGACCCGCACGACCACGCTCGGGCTGTCGGCCACCGACATGCCGCGGCCGGTCACCTTCTGCATGTTGTAGATCAGGTCGTCCTGCTGCATCTGGTAGGTCACGCGGCCTGGAATGCCGGCGTGCAACGACGCCATCAGAAGGCCGTGGGAACTGCCCTCCAGGCCCGGGGCGGGGAGTTCGATCCGCTTCACGACGTCGGGCGTGCCGCGCTTCGGCCCCTCGAACCAGCGGCCGTTGGCGCTCTTGCCCAGGGGACCGCGCATCCGCTTGTCCTGCTCCTCCGAACTCTTGGGGTGGTTGTAATACCACTTCCACTTCTCGTCCTCGAAGTCGTCGACGACGCCCTTCACGAGCGAGCCCGTGCCGGGAACGAGGACCGGTTTCTTCGGGGCCGCGGGCTTGGCCGTCGAGGCTGCGGTGTCGGCCGGCGCGGCTGCGGCGATGGCGAATCCGAGGCCGACGTGGCAGCAGACGATCGCCAGACTCATGCGGTGCAGCATTCCCAACCCTCCCCTGAAACCCGGTGCGATCCGATCCATTGACGGGAGGTATCGGCGGCCCGCCGCGGGGCGATCCAGCGACCGCTCCCGAACCCGGGGTTTCCCCGCCGGATGGCCGAAAAGCCGCAAGCCTCCCGGCCTATGACCCTCCCCGCCCCTGCTCAGTCTCCCCATCCTGACTCCCGCGCCCCTCCCTCTGGGTCGGCCCACAAGGACATCTGGCGTCGGGCTGCGGGCTTCGTCACAACTCCGGCCGCGTTCGCTTCCTCGTTCCCGGGTTTGCATGCCGCCATGAACTGCAACTCGCCCCTTCCCGCCATCGTGGTCCGTTGGTCGCAGGCCGTTCTGCTGACGTGCGCTCTGCCGTGCCTCGGTGCCCAGGCGGCGGATCCACGCCGCGTCACCGGTGACTTGGTCGATCCACCGCTCCGCGGCCAGCGTCGGTCCCACATCCAATCCGTCGGAGAACTCGCTGCCGCAGCGAAGCCCGACGCGGACGAACTCGGCCTTCGGCTCTCCCGGGCTTCGACGGTCCTGCGGCAGCAGCTCGCGCTGGCCCGGGGCGCGGGACTGGTCGTCGACGAGGTCGCCCCCGGATCCCGCGCGGCCAGGGCCGGATTCCAGCAGCACGACGTGCTCGTGATGCTCGATGACCAACTGCTGCTGCTGCCCGAACAGCTCACGGCGCTCCTGGAGGCGGGGGACGACGCGCCGCTGCAGTGCACCGTGCTGCGCGGCGGCCGCCAGGTGAAGCTGCCGCTCGCCATCGCCCCCCCCGCCGCCAATCGCCCCACGACAGCCGGGCTGCGGCCCACCGCATCCACCCTGGCCCTCGTCCGCGAGAGCCGCCCGCAGCCCGCGCCAGTCCGCGCCGCCGCGCCGGCCGAGCAGCCCGCCCGACTCGCGCGGATCTCATCCGAGACGCTGCTGCGGCACGATCCCGACTATCAGATCCGGCTCACTGGCGGCGATGAGACCCGCGTCGTCGTCACCGATAACCAGGGCCGCGTCGTGTTCAACGACACGATCGACACACCCGAAGGCCGCAGCCGGATGCCCATCGTCGTGCGGCAGCGGGTCGAGGAGATGGAAAAGAAGCTCGAACGCCAGCCGGTCGCCAAGATCGGCAGCCTCGACGTCGCGCCGATCGAACTGCGATAGCAGCCTGTGGAACAGGTGCGGCCCCCAGATCGGGCCGCCGACCGTGGCGCAAGCCTCCAGGCATGCGAATCCGGCCAGGCCCCGCATCGACCATGCGCAGCCTGGAAGCTTGCGCCAGGTTGTCGCAGCGGTCTCCTGCCGTCATGTCCCGTTGCCGGGAAGCCCGAAGCGTGAGCTGAGGGAATACGCGTCGATCCACCGGAAACCGATCCCCATTCCCTCGGCTCACGCCTCGGGCTTCCAGGGCACGAGGCGCCCCGATGAGCAACGACGCCCTGTAGCGGCGGTCTCTGACCGTCGAATCCGGCCGGTGACTCCACGACCCGCATGCGCAAGCCTGAAGGCTTCCGCCACTGAAGCGCCCACGCGCGTCGCATCCGGCGACGCAGCCTTCCCTACCAGCCGACTTGGGCGATGTCACGCGACCGCTTCACGCGAACCCTCGCCCTCCGGGCTCCGTTCGCTTGGCGGGCCTCCGCCCGCTGGGCACGCGCGTCGCATCCGGCGACGCAGCCTTCACTACCAGCCGACTTGGGCGATGTCACGCGACCACTTCACGCGAACCCTCGCCCTCCGGGCTCCGTTCGCTTGGCGGGCCTCCGCCCGCTGGGCACAGGCGTCGCATCCGGCGACGCAGCCTTCGCTACCAGCCGACTTGGGCGATGTCACGCGACCAGCCACCGCCGGCGGATCGCGTGGGGCTGTGGCCGCCGCCACCGCCGCCGAGCGTGCGCCAGGGATCGGGCCCGGTAAACGACCCGCCCGGCAACTGGATCACCCACGGCCCCGCCCCCCGCGACATCCGCGAGAACGACTCCTCCATCCGCCGCCGCTGAATCTCCTGCTGCCGCCGGAGCCGCCGCCGGTCGGCCTCGGCCGTCGCCGCCGCGTAGGCAGCGCGGGCTGCCTGGGCGGCCTCCGCCGACGTCTTGATCGATTCCTCGTACTGCATGCGGCCCAGCAGCGCCTTCGCCGTCTCCAGCATCCCGGCCGCCCCGCGCACGTCGGCCTGCACACCCTCCGCATACCAGGCCGCCACCCGACGCAGAACGGCGTCGGTCTCTTCCAGGTCGTCGGCCGCCTGGAGGGCCAGCCGCTCATCTTCGTCGGCGAGTTGCTCGGCTCGCACCGCCGTCTCGTCGGCGGCCTCGACCAGCTGCTTCACCTGCCGCAGGTCGGGGCGGGCCACGGTCATGCCCCCGTCGGCCACCTCCAGGATGCGGCCCGCCTCGCGGCACCGCTCGTTGGCGCGAATGCGGTCGGTCCGCTGGCGATGGAGCCGTTGCTCGAGGGCGTTGAGCCGCAGCCGCACTTTGTCGCGACGCGGCGGCAGGGCCGCCCGCAGCTCATCGAGCTCGTCACGGCGGTCGGTGATCGCGGCCTGGCAGCTCGCGACCCAATCTTCCTGCCGCAGCGCCTCTTCGAGGAGGGCGACGGCCCGGAAATAATGCTGCCGCGCAGGTTCCGCTGCTGCCCGGGCCTCCTCGATGAGCGCATGCGCGCGACCGAGTCCTTCATCAGCCTTGGCCACGTTGTCGGCCACGTCGGACCAGCTGCTCGGCGCGTAGGCGGCCTCGAGTTGCTCCAGGGCCCGCACCGCCTCACCGCGTCGCCCGGCCAGGGCCTCCAGCCGCGCGGCGCTCCCCGGCAGCAGTTCCTCCACCCGCGCGCGGGCCGCCACGATGCTCTCCAAGAGAGCCGCGGCCTCCGCATTGGCCTTCTCCGCCCGCTCGATATGCACCAGCGCCGCCTCGGTCTCGCCGGCATCGAGCAGCTGGGCGGCGAGATCGGCGTCGCGCCGCGCGGCCTCGATCCGGTCGTCGGGATTGGCCCCCGGCTCGGCCAGCAGCCAGCCCTCCGCCCGCCGGGCCCGCACCGCCGCAGCCACCTCGTCGGCGTGCGTCGCCGCCTGCTGCCGCCGGTCGTCGGCGGCCTCGATCGCGTCGATCCGCTCGTTCACGCCGGCGACCGTGGCCGCGATCTCCTCGAGCCGACCACGGGCCGCGACCGGGTCGCGCTCCACGTCGCGGCCGGCCACGTCGCGGCCCCGGCCAACCTCCGCCAACGCCGGCTGATAGGGGGCCGCCGACCGACCGCGACGGGCGAGCCCGTCGAGCCGCGCCTGCGTGGCGGTCACGGCCGCATCCACCTCCGTCACCAGCTGCCGTGCCTTCTCGTGGGCCTGCTCGAGCGCATCCAGCGGCCCGCGGCACTCCGCCGCCACGTCGGCCAGCGGTGGCCGCGCCTCCGCGGAGTCGAGAAGCCTGACGGCGTCCTCGGCGGCGGCCGTGCCCAGGAACCACTCCGCGTCCACCCGCCCCTGCGCCTTCTCCCACACGTCCATCAGCGCCAGCCACCGCTCGCGATAGCGGCGGATCGCCCCCTGCACGTTGTCGTAGGTGGACCGTGTCATGCCCTCCATCGGCGTCTGGAAGTCGGGATCGGTGTGCGGCAGCATGCGATGCCGCTCCTGCTCGGCGTCGAGCAGATCGGAGAGCGCCACCACGTCGCTCTTGAAGGCGGCGAGTTTCTCGCGGGCCTCGCGCAGCCGCCGGGCGTGACGACCACGCTGCAGCAGCAGGCCGCCGAGCAGCGTGGCGCCGGCCAGCCCCGCCAGACTCAAGGGCAGCGTGCGGGTGCGGAACGTGCGCCGGGCCTCGATCCGCGCGACCTCCTGCTGCTGCACCTCCTCGACCCACGCCTCGGTGGCGGTGACGAGATCGGCGAGCCCCTTGTCATACAGGCCGTCGCGGGCGCGGGGCACGAAAACCTTGCGGATCAATTCCTCCTCGATCGTCTGCTGGTCGAGCCCGCTGCCGACTTCCAGCCCCGACGGCACCCGCATGGCCAACAGGCGATGCTCGGTATCGAGCAGGATGGTGACGTCGGCGGCGGGATCGAACGCGGTCGTTCCGGCCTCCGCCTCCGTCGCCCAGCGCGAGAGAATCCGATCGAGCAACGCCCGGGCCTCGACTTCGGCTCCGGAACCGCCGACGACGATCACCCGGTACCGGCGGCCGCTCGTTTCGCGGGCCCGCTGCACCGCCCCGCGCACCTCGTCGAATCGGTCCGGCACACCGGAGACGAACACGTCGTCGCCCCCTGCGGCGGACGGGGCGGCCGGCAGTGGCGCCTCCGCCCGCACAGCGGCCACGCACGACAGCGCAGCGACCAACCAGACAACGAGTAACGAATGGAATGAACGCATGGCGATCCTCGACTGGTGATGAACTCGCGAGGCGACCAGTTTACTACCGGGAGCATCCAACAGTTGACACTCCACGAGCGGCCCCCTGGTACATCTCGCCTCTCCCCTGGGGAGAGGCCGGCCGGGTGAGGGTGCCTTCGGTGACGCAACGGAAGCACACTCACCCCTGCCCTCTCCCAGAGGGAGAGGGAGACGGCAATCGCGGGCTAGTGCAGTCCTGGCATATGTGTAACGTTGCCAAAACAAATTGGGAAAGGTAGGCGAGGGGTCGGCGAACGATCGACAAGCGTGTGGCCGCCGCAGGATGCGGCGACGGTCGACCAAGTGCAAAAAGGCCATGGATGGCTTTTCCACGGGCAGCTAGTGCGGCGGTGCCGCCCGCGGGCCATGCGGCCCGCACACGCACGGCAGGCCTGCGGTCGCGGCCGCGGTCGCGACGGCGGCCGTCACCGCCGTGGGACCGATGCCGGCCACGACGGTGGCGCCCAGGCCGCGAATCTCCGCGGCGATCGCAGCTGCATCGCCACCGACGCGCACGCGGTGCACGCGGCCGTCAGCGGCGAAGTCGTGGGCCCAGCGGGGAGCGAACCGGCCCACGGTCGCCGCGTCCGCGACGACGAGCACGGGACCGGTCGGCGCCGCGGCCGCCACGGCAGCCGCGAGTCGCTCGGGAACGTCGAGGATCGATTGGTTCATCGCACCGAAGATCAGTAGACGTCGAAGTCGTCTACCGTGCGTCGCGATGGTGATGGTGGCGAAACGGGCGCGGCCGGCGGCCGGCGCACGTTCGGCAGCAGACCGCCGCTGGCCGGTGCCGGCCGCCGACCCGGCAGGCCCGCGGGCAGACGTCCGGCGTTCAGGTCGGGCCGCAGCCGGCGGCCGCCAGAGTCGGGCCGGGTCGGGCCGCCGGCGCGGCCGTCGGTCGCAGCGGCCGGTGGCCGCTTGGCGGGGATCGGCGGCTTCGCGTCGGGCACCCGCGTGCCCGGCAGGCCCGCTTCGCCGTCGGCACGCTTCGCCCGCGGCCGCTCCGGCTCGGCCTGCTCGGGAGGCGGGTCCGCAGATGGATTCGCCTCGTCCGCCGCGAGGATCCGTGGCTTGCCGGTGAGCGGATCGATCCCCGACTTCAGCTGCAGTTCCGCCCGGTCACGGCGCATCCGCGATCGGGCCACTTCCGCCTCACCCTCGTCGATCGAGCCATCGGAGTTGAGATCCCACTTCCGCACGAGCTCCTCGCGCGACATGCCCGCCGCATCGTCACCGCGGGTGGCATGAGGCACCGCCGCACACACCGTGCACGCGGTCACGATGGTCGCGGCACGGGCGGCAAGCCGACGAAGGATGCACCGCATCGGGATGGCTCCGGCGTCCAGGAAAACCGCGACGGGTCCGCGGGCCTTCAGTGTATCGCCCCAGCCGCCGCCGTCGCCTCCAGGGTGGCCGGCACGGCCGCCGCCATCCGGCGGGCGATCGTGGCCGAGGCCTGGGACACGTCGCCCGTGGCCGCCAGTTCCCGGGCGGCGACGTGGCAGTGCACCACCTGACCACCGGCGGAGGTGGCCGGCGGATCGATCGTCAGGCAGGCCGCTTCGGCGAGAGGACACCGCGGGTGAAACCGGCATCCCGCCGGGGGCCGCGCGGGGCTGGGCACGTCGCCCGGCAGCACGATCCGCCGCCGCCGCCGGGCCGGATCGATCGCCGGCACGGCCGAAAACAGCGCGTGGGTGTAGGGATGCAGCGGCTGGCGGCAGAGCCGCTCGGCGGCCGCCCGCTCGACGATCCGGCCGAGATACATCACGGCCACCTCGTCGGACACATACTCGACCACCGACAGGTCGTGCGAGATGAAGAGGTAGGTGAGGCCGAACTGCTCCCGCAGCTCGACCAGCAGGTTCACCACCTGCGCCTGGATGGAGACGTCGAGCGCCGAGATCGGCTCGTCGAGCACGAGAAACTCCGGCTCCAGCACGAGCGCCCGGGCGATGGCGATCCGCTGCCGCTGGCCGCCGGAGAACTCGTGCGGATAGCGGTCGAGCGCGGCCCGGGCGAGGCCGGTCTTCTCCAGCGCCCGGGCCATGCGGTCGAGCCGTGCGGCGGCGTTGCCCAGCCGGTGGATCACCAGCCCCTCCTCGAGAATCGACCGCACCGTCATCCGCGGATTGAGCGAGCCGTAGGGATCCTGAAACACGACCTGCATCCGCCGGCGCAACGCCCGCAGCGCCGCGCCGTGCGTGGCTCGCACGTCCTGGCCGGCGAACCGGACAACGCCCCCGGTCGGCTCCACCAGCCGCAGCACGCTGCGACCCACCGTCGTCTTGCCGCAGCCGCTTTCGCCGACGAGGCCGAGCGTGCGGCCCTTGGCGATCGTGAAGCTCACGCCGTCGACCGCCCGCACCGCGCCGACCTGGCGGCGCAGCAGGCCGCGGCGGATGGGAAAGTGCGTCTCCAGGTTCGCGACTTCGACCAACGGCGCGGTCATGCGACGGCCTCCCCCGCGGCCGCCGGCACGTGGGGCGTTCCCAGCTCGCCGGCATAGTGGCAACGCACGAAGTGGCCGGGCGCCATCTCGCGCAACTCGGCGGCCCGCGTGTCGCAGTCGCCCGGCCGGCAGAATCCGCACCGCGGATGAAAGCGGCAGCCCGCCGGAAAGGCCCAGGCCGGCGGCACCATGCCGGGAATCGTGCGCAGCGGTTCCCGCCCGGCCGCCGACCGCCCCGCCTCGGGCCGCGCCGCGAGCAGGCCGATCGTGTAGGGGTGGAGCGGGCGGGCAAAGAGCTCGGCCGCGGGCGCCCGCTCCACGATCTGCCCGGCATACATCACCGCCACCTCGTCGCAGGTCTCCGCCACCACGCCGAGGTCGTGCGTGATCAGCAGGATCGCCGTGCCCAGCCGGCGCCGCAGGTCGGCGAGGAGTTCGAGGATCTGGGCCTGGATCGTGACGTCGAGCGCGGTCGTCGGCTCGTCGGCGATCACCAGATCGGGCTCGCAGGCCAGCGCCATCGCGATCATCACCCGCTGCCGCATGCCGCCGGAGAGCTGGTGGGGATATTCGTCGAGCCGCCGCTCCGGGTCGGCCAGCCGCACCAGCCGCAGCATCTCCAAGGCCCGGGCCCGCGCCGCCGCGCGGCTCACGCCCCGATGGAGCCGCACCGCCTCGGCCACCTGGTCGCCGACGGTGAACACCGGATTCAGGCTCGTCATCGGCTCCTGGAAGATCATGCCGATGCGACCGCCACGGACCTCCCGCAGCCGCGGCTCGGGCAGCGTCACGAGATCGACAGCCCCGTCCCCCGGCCGGCCGCCGTCGAGGAGGATGGCGCCCGACTCGATCCGCCCCGGCGCCGCCACCAGCCGCAGCACCGACATCGCCGTCACGCTCTTGCCGCAGCCGCTCTCGCCGACGAGGCCCAGCGTGCGGCCGCGGTCGATCGACAGCGACACCCCGTCCACCGCCGGCACCCGCCCGGCCGGCGTGTGGAACGCGGTCACAAGATTTTTAATTTCGAGGAGCGGCATGTCCTGCTCGAAACTCATGAACACGGGAGGCGAGGGGGTCGGCGAACGCTCGACGAGCGTGTGGCCGCCGCGGCCACAGCGAGAAGACTTTTGCCGCCCCCAAGCCGGCGCGACATGGAGAACCTCGACCTTCTCATTTCCGCGCCTCCCGGAGCCGGGGATCAGTCGCTTCCTGGAGGCCCTCGCCGACGAGGTTGTAGGCCAGCACCGTGAGGAAGATCGCCAGCCCCGGAAACACCACCAGCCACCACATCGTGAGGTTCGAGCGGGCGTCGTTGAGGATCGAGCCCCAGCTGGCCGTGGGGGGCGGCGGGCCGAAGCCGAGAAACGACAGCGAGCTCTCGGTGAGGATCGCCGACGCGATGCCGAAGGTGATCGGCACCAGCACCGGGGCCAGGGCGTTGGGGAGGATGTGGCGGAGCATGATCCGCAGCGGCCCCGCCCCCGCCGCCCGCGCGGCCATCACGAACTCCGTGTTCTTGAGGCGGAGGAACTCGCCGCGGGTCAGGCGGGCGATGCCCGTCCAGCCGGTCGCGCCGATGATCGCCATCGTGTGCCAGATGGTGGGTTTCTCCAGGATGGCGATGATCGCCAGGATGAGCACGAGCGTGGGGATGCACATCACGATCTCGGTGGCCCGGCTGGTGACCGAGTCGACCCAGCCACCGAAATAGCCGCCGACGGCGCCTACGAGGATGCCGATCGTGCCTGCGATTCCCATCGACACGAAGCCCACGAGCAGGGCGATCGTGGTGCCGTGCACCATCTTCGCCAGCACGTCCACGCCCGCCTGGTCGGTGCCGAAGAGGTTGACGCGACTCGGCCGCCCCTCGTCCTTGGCCGGGTTCTCCGGGCGACCGGGCCACTCGTCGGCCCGCACCGACCGGTACGGATCTTGGAAAAACAGCGGCCAGATCGCCCAGCTCTCGGGGTCCTTGGCCGCGAGGTTCGCCGGGTAGGTGCCGCGGAACTTGTCCTTGGCGAAGATCGCCGGCTCCCAGCGGCGGTCGAAGTAGCCGAGGCACGGGGCGTAGAGCCGCCCCTTGTAGCGGCACAGCACCGGCTTCGTGCCGGCGATCGCCGGGGCGAAGACCGCCACGGCCACGAGAAACGCCACGAACGCCAGCGCCGCCATGGCCAGCGGCCGCCGCCGGTACCGCCGCCAGGCCTCCGCCCAAAAGCCGTGTGCACCGGTGGCTGCGGTCATGCGACGCTCACCCGGGGATCGACGAGGCAGTAGAGCAGGTCGGCGAGCAGCTGGCCGAGGAGGGTGAGCACGCTGAACATCAGCGTCAGCCCCATGATCGTCGGATAGTCGCGCTCGCGGATGCTCTCGAAGAACAGCCGGCCCATGCCCGGCCAGGTGAAGATCTGCTCGATGATCACGGAGCCCCCGACGAGCGCCGGCAGCGACAGGCCCAGCAGCGTGACCAGCGGGATCAGCGTGTTGCGAAAGGCATGGCGGAACAGCACCCGCCACGGCCCGGCGCCCTTGGCCCGCGCAGTGCGGATGTAGTCCTGGCGGACCGCCTCCTCCATCGTCGCCTTGATGAACCGGCTGTCGTAGGCCAGGCTCACGTAGGTCTGGCAGGTGACCGGCAGGATCGCGTGCCGGGCGACGTCGACGATCCGCGTTAGGAGCGGCGCGTCGGCGGGGAGGTCGGCCATGCCGAAGAGGGGCAGCTCCCAGGCGGTGCCCCGCAGCTTGACGGCGAAGATGATCTGCAGGAACAGCGCGGCCACGAAGGTCGGGAAGGAATAGAGCACGTACAGCATCAGGCTCGTCGCCCGCTCGTCGGGCCGGCCGCTGCGGGCGGAGGCGTAGAGCCCGAGCGGAATCGCCATCAGCCAGATCAGCACCAGGGCCGTGCCGGAAACGAGGAATGTCGGACCGATCCGCTCACGGATCAGCGTCACCACCGGCTGCTTGCGGGTGATCGACCGGCCGAGGTCGCCGCGCAGGAGATTGCCGAGCCACTGGGCGTAGCCCTCCGGCCACGACTTGTCGAGGCCGTAGATCCGCTCCAGCCGCTTCTGGTCCTCGGCGTTGATCTTGCGGCTGGGATCCTCGCCCATCTGCGCCGTCAGCGGCGTGCCCGGCATGTTGCGGGCCAGGCCGTAGACCACGCAGGTGATGACCAGCAGCGTGAGCACGCCGAGGAGCAGCCGGCGCAGCAGGTAGGTCGCCATCGCTCACTCCACCCGCGGTTTCCACAGGCTGCTGAAGCCGGGCGAGTAGTTGTAGGGCCCGCGCGGGCTGAAGACGTAGCCGCGGAGCTGCTTGGAAAAGCCGTAGAAACTGTTCCGCCAGAAGAGCCAGGTGTAGGGCTGGTCCTCGTAGAGCAGTTCCTGGATGCGGCCATACTTCTCCGCCCGCTTCGCCCGGTCGAGCTCCCGGCGGCCCTCGGCGAAGAGCCGGTCCACCTCGGGATTGGAGTAGCCCGAGTAGTTCCGCATCTCGCCGGTCTTCCACAGGTTTTCGGAGGTGTCGGGGTCGGCGCCCGAGCCCCAGGCCAGGCAGCAGGCCTGGAAGTCGCGCCGCTGCATCATGTCCTGGAGCGTCGTCGCCTCGACGGGCCGCACGTTGACGACCACGCCGATCTGGCCGAGGTTCTCCTTGAGCAGGGTGCACAGCGCGATCCGCAGCGGCTGCTGGTTGACGACGACGGAAAACTCGAAGGGCACGAGCCGGCCGTCGATCTCCTTGTCGCGGATGCCGTCGTTGTCGTGATCCACCCAGCCGGCCTCGTCGAGCAGGGCCTCGGCCTTGTCGAGGTCCTGCTTGTAGGGCTCGAGCTTCTTCTTCGAGGCCATCCACGACCCCGCGGGGAAGTTGCCGGCGCAGGGCTCGTAGAGGCCGAAGCAGATCTTCTCCAGCATCCGGTCGTGGTCGAAGGCGTAGCTCATCGCGCGGCGGACCCGCCGGTCCGCGAAGTAGGGCGTGGCGATGTTCCAGGCGAAGGAGAAGTTCACCCACTCGGTGTCGGTGGCCTTGGTGTTCCGCTCGTAGAAGTCGTCCTTCGTGGTCTGGGTCGTCCACTGCTCGGGCGTGAGCACCATCTCGTCGATCTCGCCCGCCTTGAGCGCGAGCAGCGCCGTGTTCGGATCCTCCACGATGCGGAAGCGGATCTCCTTGAAAAACGGCTCGTCGCGGACCTTTCGGCCCCGCACGGTGCTCCAGCTCGCCCGGCGGCGGAGCACGATCTCCTGCCCCCGCTTGCGGCCCACGATCTCATAGGGCCCGCCGCACACCGGCGCCTGCTCCAGCCGGACGTGGGCCGGACTGTCCTTGAGCGTGGGGTCCCGCTCCCAGGTGTTCTCGTACACATGCCTGGGCAGCACGGGAAAGTTGATGTTCCACACGTTCGTGGCCAGCGGCTCCTTGTGGAAGAAGACCACCGTGCGGTCGTCGTAGGCGTGCACGCCCTTCATCTGGTCGGTGCCGCTGCGGACGGCCGGCACCGGCACCCGCGGGTCCATGATCACCCGGTAGGTGAAGGCCACGTCGTGGGCCGTGATCGGCTGGCCGTCGCTCCACACGAGGTCGTCGCGGAGCACGACCTTGTCGTACAGGCCGTCGGCGCTCGTCTGCCAGGTCTGCACCGTATCGGCCGAGGCGAATGGCTCGAGCCGGCGGTCGAACGAGAACAGCCCGAAGCCGGTGAGGCCGAGGACGTCGAACTCTGCGGAGGAGTTGATGAGAATCGGGTTGGTGCTGCCCACGTCGGCAGGAATGTGCCGCTCGATACGGGCCTCTGCGTCGGCCTGGCCGGGCTCCGGGAGCCGGCCGAGCGCCGAGAGAATCTTGGCATTGGCGACGTCCGAGTCGTTCTTGAGCGCGACCGCCTCCTCCACGGTGCAGAGCACGGTCTGGCCGCGCTGCTCGTCCCGCAGGAGGGCCAGCCCGTCGCGGACCGGCCGGTCGATCCACTTGGCGTCGCGGTCGAGGGCTGCGAGTTCCGGCGGCGTGAACGGCTCGGCCGTTGCGGAAGGCGGCGTCGGGGCGGCGACGGTGGCCGGGGGCGTGATGGACTCCGGCTTGGGGAGGGCCGTGAGCTCGTCCTGGCGGCGGCCGCAGCCGGCCACGGCCAGGCAGCAGGTGATGCCGACGAGGACCTGGAATGTGCGATGCGTCATGCGGGCCTCCGAATCGCGCCATGCGCGAACCGCGATGCTACGGGGCCGCGCGCCGCCGGGTCAATCGCGCCGCCGCTGCCCGGCAACCCCGTCACGCGACGCCCGGCTCCGGGACGGCACGAGTTCGCTCGCTGGCGAAGGTCCGCCACGCTCGCGAT
>Ga0315901_10004322_pt1 | contig 17763 bp, 16 predicted proteins | sample LakEriMetagenome_10_FD_203761 | JGI IMG/M metagenome (GOLD analysis project Ga0315901, IMG submission 203761) | Freshwater fungal communities from buoy surface, Lake Erie, Ohio, United States - Buoy 2 MA116 | ecosystem: Environmental > Aquatic > Freshwater > Lake | place: USA: Lake Erie, Ohio...
GCCAAAGTAAGAGAGTTCGCAGGTGCGGCAGGTGGTACTGGGCTACCTGCAGGAGTTCCTGTAACGACAGCATAAACGACTTGATTAGAAGCACCTGAATAGTACGAGTCTTGTACTTTGATTACTACGCGGTCAATACGCGCCTGAGCAGGGTCGGCAGTAGCGATAGCGACAGTTGTAGCGGCATCGTTATACGCGATGTATAAACCTTGATTAGCGACTTCTGTGCCGTTGATAAGAGCATGACCAGCCGCAACTGATACTGACATAGCAGGAGTGGCAGATTGTGACACTTTCATAGAGCCGTAATCGGCTACGCCTTGCGATTTCCATACTGCACCAGTAGTGGTGAGTCGGTCATTATCGGCAGGGTGAGTGCCGTTTTGTAACCACGAAGGCGGTGTTCTTAGTGCCATTTTGTCTCCTAGATATATGCGCTACGCCACGATACAACACAAGCAGTATTGCCGTCTGTTCCCGTAGCAGTAAAAGTGTAGTACGAAGTTCCGGGCGGAGCAGCGAACCAAGTAGATGCGTTATTGAGTAACGCTCTGCGCGATACGCCGTTGAGTGTCACAGTTCTGTAATCTGTGTTTAGAACTAACTCGTCTTCTGTACCGAGAGTTGTGTCTATTTGTAAATATAAACCAGCCGTAACATTCGTGACACGCGGATTGATAGCAGGTCCTTGAATCGTGATAGTTGGATAAGTTGTTGTCCAACCATTGTTCGTTATGAGGTTAGGCGCACCAGCGCCACCACCGAAATACATACCGCTTTCAAATGGGTTGTTGCTACCTGATGATGGTGCGGTTGTGTATACGCGGTTGTAGGTACGACCAGCCACAGTAGTAGCGTTGATGAGGTCAGTTGTTTGTAATGTGTCGTCATAATAGCGTGGGTCTGGGCAAAAAAACTCATACATCACAGTAGCCAAGCCAGATGAATAATCGGTGTTGATAGTTATGGCTCTACGGCGAACACGCGCATTGAAGCGTTGTAATGAACTGCCCGGTAATTGAAATTGAAGCAGACCTGTTCCCTGTTGTTGCGGAACTAGATTTTCTTGTAACAGATTGAGATAGTAATTCATTGAGTAGTTGCTATCTCCGCGAACTGTCATAACGAAAGTGAGCGTTCTGCCTGATAGGAAATCACGACCAGTCCACATACCATCTTGATAACCGCGATTGTCGTCTTGATTGCGAATAACAGGTAAATCTTCAAGACCATCAAGCGTCATAATTTGATATACGGAGTTACCGCCACCAAACTCAAAATCATTGAAAGCGAATCTATAATTGAGTAGCGAAACTACTGGCATTATTCATACACCATCTTTCCGCGACCCAAAGTTCTGTATTGAACATCGCCCGAAGTACGAATAGCCCAACCAACATCATTAGCAATTTCTTGCGATGAAGCATTTGTTGTAGCGTTGATAGTGACGCTAGTTCCTGACTTCAAGCCTTGACCAGTGATTGTAGCAAAAATATCTGCGATTCTTTGACGCGCTCTTGTTTCACTCTCAGTGTCGTCAGGTTTTCCTGATGTAATAGTTCCAACACCATATTGAAATGTTCTTCCGCCAGCTGTGAATGTTTCAGGGAAACCTGATGGCGTAGTTGGAGGAATAACAGGTGTTGGTGTAACAGGTGTCGGCACTACTGTTGGTGTTCCGTCAGGTGTTGTATCAGGCGATGATGCTGTCGTAATAACGCAACCCATAAAATTAGCACTGAGTTCAACGCCAGCCTCGTTGTATGTAACGCTGAATTTGGCTTTACCTGATGGACATGTTCCTACGCCGACTGCTCGTTCTTCAACCACAGTACGCGTAGTAGGAATGATGTTTGGTGCTGTCGCTACAACCCCAGGTGCTTGTAATGTAGCCAACGATGCCAACGCTGCTTGTAATTGGCGAATCTTTTCTTTGAGTTGCGCGATTTGTAAATCAATCGCAGACATTTGCTCATCTGTGCGTGCTTTGATAGCATCAAGAGCAGAAGAATAAGCGTTGAACGCTTCTGCCAATGATTCAGTGAGTTGTTGCTCATAACCTACAAGTTCTTTATTGAGTTCAATTTGAACATTTGCTAACTCTGCTGTCAATTCCTCAGTAGCAAGAATGATGCCTGAGTTCATGCGTTTTGCTAAATCATCTACGCCATGCGTAGAAACACTTTGTAGTCTTTCCCAATATGCTTTCATTTGCGCAATAGATTCAGGCGCAGAATTGATAATAGTCTGTGCGAGTTGATGACCAACATCAGGACCTTGCGCGACTACTTCTTCAATGAATGTCTGTGAGAAACCAAGACCAGCCAAAGTAGCAGCATCAGCAGCAAGTGTTTCTGCTTTTTTGGTTTGTAATCCTAATGCGGCAAGAATACGCTCGGTCGTTCCGCCTTTCATGTAACGACCTTCAAATGTCAATGCTGAGAATATATCACCAACTGTGCGATAAGTAGCACTCTTGAACGCACCGCGTAATTGGTCTACTGAGCGTTTGACTATTTCAGCACTACGCTTTGCTGCTGCTTCCTGCGCATTGTATACATCTTTGTCGTATTGTGCGCGAATTTTTTTGACATCTATGTTGTATTGCTTCTCAAGTTCAGCACGCTCTTTGGCTGCTTCCGCCAATACTTTAGTGCGCTCAGCCTCTAATTTGCCAATCTCTTTATATGAATCAGCGATAGCACGAATCATGTCTTGCTGTAATTTTTTGATTTCTGCTAATGATTCACGCATACCACCAGCCAAAGAATCAACAAGTGCTTCTGCTTTTGCCATTGTGCTTTCAGCAGAAAGTATCGCTGCTTCATTACCGCTTTTGACGGCAGTTACATAATCATTCTGTGCTTTGGTCAGCGTTGTAACAGCAGCGTTGTATTTGTTAGATGATGCTTGATAAGCATTGACCGCGCTTTGCGCCTGAGTAATCAATTCATCAACAGGATTCATGAGGATTTCTTCAACTGATTTATTGAAATCTGTTGAAACAATTTCTTTCCATGTTGCGCCAAGTTCAGCAAATTCAGTCTTAGCCTTATCGTTGAAATCTGCGATAGATTGTAACGCCCTGTTCAATCCATTAGCAATATCGGTAGCAATAGTATCGCCAAGACCTTTGCCATTCTCAAATCCCGGTATAGAAGGAACTTTGAAATCCCATTTGATTTCTAATTTTTTGCTTGTAAAATCATCAATCTTTTTCTTGGCATTTTCTATGGCTTTTGTGTATTTACCGATAGCCGCATATTGTTTTTCCCAATTTGCTAAATCTTTTTTGGCTTCTGCTTCGCCTTCTTTGTCGCGTCTAAACTTAGCCCACTCTAAACGCATTTTCATGCCAGCCTGAGTGACCAACATGATGCCGCGCTCTAATGATTCATAACCAGCAACGATATTTTGAACGACGCCGAGAACCCATTTGCCTACTGAGCCGACTTTCTTACGGAAATCTTCTGATGCGTTATATGCTTTGACAAATGAATAAGCAATAGCAAATATCACAGCAGCCACACGCGCAATTGGTGAACGCAAAATAGTGAGTGCTAATGTGGCGAGTGCTTTTGTTGCTCGTACAACAGCAGGAATGAGCGCAACTGTGATTGCTGCTGCTAACGCGATAACAAAATCGTTGTTTTTCTGAATGTATGTGCCAGTATTATTCAACGCAGAAATGAATCTGTTGAGAATTGGCAATACTTTCATGCCTATTGCCTCAAATAAATCGCCTAGATTTTCATTGAGGATTGCTAACTGCCCAGCGAAAGTTTTGGCATACGCTTGTGCTTGACCACCTAAGCGTTGTTCTAACTGCTTCATCGCTTCCGCAGTAGCCTGTGCTTTTGGCTTGTTTTGGTCTAATATGATGCCAAATTCTTTGAATACTCTTGCGTTGCCGTTTTGCGCACGAATGAGTGCTCGCGCTGCTTCTTCCATGCTCATATTTTTCGCACGAGCAAGGTCGGCTGACATAGCCAACAAACGATTACTTTTTTCAACATTACCTGTCGCGGTAATCAAAACAGAATAGGCGTCGGCTGCTTTTTCTGAACCAAAACCTAATTGTTCGTAACTATCTACAAGTTTGGCTATATCCTGTCGATTTTGTTCTGTTGATACCCCGACATTCGCCATGGCTTGACCAAGACGATTCATGGACTTTTCTAAATCCATAACAGCCTTGACACCAATACCCATTGATACGACAGCGATAGCACCTAACGCTTTGAGTGCGCCTGTGCCAACTATGGCTGCTTTTTGAAAACCTGATAATGCTTTGCCTGTTTTGATGGCTTGCGCTTCCATAGCCTTCAACTGGGTATTTACTTTGCCGAAAGTCGCAATCGCTTGTGTTGCGTTCGCTTGAACTTCAAAAAGAACAGGTGGTAAAAAACTACCAATCATTACCTGTACCTCCTAAAGAATTTGGATTGAACTTGCGGAACAATTACTGTGCGGAATTTTTGATAAGCAGGTTCCATATATGGGAAACGAAGTCCTGCTGGCCAATTTCCGCCACCTAATTCTACGCGCCGACCATAAATAATTGTCGGTCCAACAATTGCTGTGTAATTAGCAAAACCAACATTGAATTTTTCACCACGAATAGAACGCCGTAAATCACCTGTGCGATTCATCGGTGGTTGATTAGGTGTTGCTTTTTGATAGTGTCTGCCACCACGAGGACCTACTATGTAGGGTCGTGCGCCTTGAATTTGTTCTTTTGAGAGTTGAATAAGAGCAGCCATCATCTCATCACGCGCCATACGGGTTGATTTGTTGATATCAGCACCGATTTTATCTACGCCTTTTCTGACGAGTCTAAGATTGCTTGTTATCACTCTTGGCTTTCACCTCATCTACTGCGCCAGCAATCGCTAATAGCCAATCCATCAAATAGGCTGGTTGTTCATCTACTTCCGCAGGTGTCCAACCAAACTTCTCTGCTGCGACATAATAAATGTATTCATCATCAGGGTAACTGAACGCTTCGTGGCGTTCTCTACCTTGAAGTAACCACTTTAGTCGCTGGAGCCTCCGAAAGGGGATTCAGGGTCAGCCTCAGTTTCTTTTGTTTGTGCCAACTGTGGGAACAAAACTTTCTGTGCTTTTCCTGCTTCTTCTGCGAGCGCATCGTAATCTGCCATTGTTAGTTCCTCTAAGAAACTGATTTTGACAGAAGGAATAGGAAAATCAAATGACCATTCCTCAACCAAAATAGCAATCAAGCCATCTACGATTGACAATGCTTGCATCAAGCCTTCGTCTTCTTTGCTTGCGTTCTTCAATACTTTCTTGCGGTCTTTGACGCGTAGAGTTGTTGGGTCTTTGAATTTAGCCCAGCCACCCGAAGGTAGTTGTAGAACATTATCTTTTTTCTCTGACATGTTATTCCTTCCTAATCGCCTTCCATATTATAGGGGTGATAGGGGCAGAGCATAGTGGGAAGGCGGCACTATGCCGCACAATCCCCTATCACCGTACTGCGCTAATTCCTACTGATATGTACCAGAAGGAACAGCATTCTCTAGATACCATTGAATTGGAGCATAGCCACCAGTAGCACCTGCGTCAGCAGTAGTAGCGATTGCTGAAATATCAACAGTTACAGCAACATGGTCAGGTGAGCGGTCAATCGCAGCAGTTGTGTAAGCACCCTTGCTGAGGTTGAACGCGATTGTTGTTGCTGTTGCGCCAGCACCTTGTGACCATTGGAAGTTCAAGACTGGCTGTGTGTTGTTGAGGAAGTTGAGCAATTGGTCATCATTTTCCATCACGAATGTGAGTGAGCCTGTTGAATCAAGTGCGCCAACGAAGATTTCGTATGGTCCTTGGTCTGTATTGATACCAAAGATAGCCTCAGCCTTACGAGTCATGCTGATAGTTCCATCAGTAATGTAACCGATAGTAGAACCACCAATAAGAACAGAACCGCGCCAAACAGGAGTTGGTGTTACAGAACTGAATGTTGGTGCTGCTGCTGAGGTTGTTGTTGATGGGTGACCCATGAGTTTCGCTGTGTATTCAAGCATTCCTTCGCTGTTGAAAGTCATGCTGAACTCAGTCACTTTGCATCCGGGATAGTAGCGATTGTTCGCAACATACATATCTTCCAAAGTGAAAGATGTTGGTTGTGCGTCTGCGCCGACACCTGTTGCGTTCTTTAGCGTAATAGTATGTGCGAATGGTGCTGAAGCTCCGCTTGTTGCTACTGAACCCATGATACCGCCGAGCCAATAACCAACTGTGTCAGCAAATACAGGACCAGCCACATCAATTTCTGTGTGACGGCGACCCTGAATGTATGTGTAGTTTTCAGCCATTGAACCGCGTAGCCCTGTGTCATACAGAGGTGCGATAATATCAACAGGCTTGAAAGCATCTTTGCTGATGGGGATAAAATCCGTTGCTGAAACTGGCGTTGCTGGTGTTACTTCCTTAGCGATGCCGAGGTAACTGCGTACGGAGGGTTTTGCTGATGCCATTTATTCACGCTCCTGCGTTCATGTCAGACGAGGCTGACGGTTTTGATTCTTCTTTTGATTTTTCCTTTGGTGCTGATGCCGCAGGTGCGGATTTAGCAGATGAAGCAAGTGACAATCCCGGAGCCGTTAGACCTTCGGGACCATCAAATGAATCACCTTTCTTGACAGTGATGCCAAGCGTAGGAAAAGAACGCTCAACTTCGCCGTTGTATTCATAACGGGGCACAGGATTCTCCTTATGTTTCTATCATCTGCGTTACGGTGAACCGTATCGCTGCCCAAGTTTCAGTTGCGCCACCTTCGTTAGTTAGTGGCTCACCGTACTGAACATCTATGTTTGGTTCGGCTGCTTGCCAAATCTCGTTCGGATTATCATTACCTAAAGTATGCTGACCCGCACGAAGTCTTTCTTTTACTGCGTCAATGAGTTGGTCAAAATCGTCCATCGCATCTTCCGCTTCACGCTGTAAAGAGTGATGAAAGATTTGTAACGCAACGCCGTAATCAACACGCTTCCAGCCTTTGCCGAATCCGCCTTGCGACATATCGCCAACGCCACCAATAGCGATACGCGTTTCTTGTTCGTTTTCAATGAACACGACTGCTGCTGCGCGTGAGTTTTGACCGGGAAATGAATTCATTTGAAAATTGATACGCTTCGGGAAAGAAGTAAAGACTTGATTCAGCGTAGTTATCTGCGCCGAAGAAATCCAGTTCGCGACATTCTCGCGTACTACTCGGCGTGACATTATCTAATCCTGCGATATGGTGCTAACAACGCCATAGCCATGCTCATATCATCTGAAATGCTGGCTTGAACTTGTGGTGTTGTTGCTTGATTTGGCAGAGTGCCAACAGCCATAGTAAGTGAACTATCACCACGAACTTTGAGCATAGCGGTTGTAGCAAGAATAGCAGCCTCTTTGATAGCAGGTGGTAGTGCGGAAATAGAAACACCTGCGGTGTGTGAGTATATCAGAGGACTCGTTAGAGGAACAGTTGTAGAACCGAAAGTATAAGTTGAGGCTACTGTTACATTCTCAGAATACATGCCGTCATAAATCTTGAGTTGGTCGCCAGCCGTAATGCCTGTTCCGTTTGTAACAGTTAGCGTTGATTGTGTTGCTACTGCTGTTGCGATGAGGCTGTTTGGATAACCATTGACATAAGTATATTTGAGATATACGACTTGACCTGATGTGCTAGGAAAACCAAATTGAATAGGACCTTGTGAAGTAAAAGTTGTGCTGAGGTTTGCGTAAGGAAAAATAATCTGTTGATTTTCTAGCCATGCAACTGAGCAGTCTTGTGCTTGAATCAAATTAGTTGAAGGATTGCCATACCAAAAATCTGTAAGAGCGATAATAGGGTTGTAGCGTGGGTGAAATTTGATAGTTCCGTCAGGCGAGATACGCGAACGCTGTGTTTCTGTTTCTGTTGTTGCGCCTAAAATTTGATTACAATAAGTGTCAATCCATGATGAAGCGCGAGCAATAACATTTGCTAATTCGCTGTCTTGAACATCAGGGTCGCTGCTATTGAATACAAGATTGTCAATGTCAATCGCAGTAGGCGCGTTGCGATATTCCTGTGTAGTGAGATATGGTGTTGAGAATTGCTGTGTGGTTGGGTTGATTGCGTTAGCCACTTGAACCATCTCTCTCTATTCGTTCGTTCTCATGCCCACAACGAGAACATTTCTTGAACCATGAACCAAATCCACATTGCGTACATGGGTAGCCTTGACCTTCAATAAACCCACTCGCGCTTGCGATGCCTAAGCCTTCTTCTTTCAATTTGCGTTCCAATTTCGGATTATCCACATGAAATAATCCATCTTTACCTGCTTTGATTACTTTAGTGCCGCGTTTAGTTTTGATGCCTATTTCGCGTAGTCCTTGCGGTGGAATGAATCTGCCCATAATGCCTCTCCTAAATAGACCACCAGCCACCAAATTTGGCTTTTCCGCTGGCTATCCATTCCCGATGTAATTCGTGCTGTATTGACCAATCTGTTTCATGTGTGTTGTAGCCACAATGTGGACACAATGTAGCGCCAATATGTTTATACACATGCTCGCAGTGAACAAGGGTGCGCCCACTATTTGACGCACCCTCACTCATTATTCAGTTGTAACTATGCTTGCTGAATTCCGGAAACTGCGCCGTTCCATGCAGGAGCGTAGCAGAAGAATGTTCCACGGAAGTAGGTGCTGAAGTCATAGGAGAACTGAACAACAGGCCATTGAATGCCCATGTAGTCCTGTACATTGATAACAGCCCATACATCAGAAACTTCTGTGTCAGGAATTGGAAGCGTGTAGGAAAGCACAGGGCTTACGCCTTGTGTTAGCCATGGGTGAACAGTCAGAGGAACCATCTTACCAGTGATTTCATTGTAAAGAGCACCGATGGTTGCGCCACCAACATAATCTCCAACATCAGTTTGTGTGAGGTTTAGACGATAGTTAGCAGTTGAGCCGTTCTTGATTGCATCAGAAAGTTGCTTGCGGTCAGAGCCGTTGATGAGAATTTCATCTGGGTCAGCCTTGACATTGTTGTAGAGGTTATAGAAGACCTCTTGATATTCAACTCCCGGATTTCCGGTGCTGAATGTGGTGTTGATTGTGTTGTTGTAACCGCTGTTTGGACCGAGAACTGTTGGAAGAATTCCGTCATATCCAGTCGCGTAAGCAGAGGTGTTACCTGCTGCGTTGATTGTAGCAACAGTTGTTCCTGTTGTTGGAAGCGCACCAGTTACATTGAAAGTAGTGGTTGCGGTTGTTCCAGCATAGAACATTGCTGAATCAGCAGGAGCAGATGAGCCAGTTCCAACATAAACATCATAAGCAACTGCGCCTGTTACAGCAGCAATTGTTACCTTGATGTATTCAGTTGAAGCAGGTGTGTCGCTACCAGCAGCAGAAGCGGTTGTTCCGCCAAATGCGCCAGCAGAAGCAACTACCTTGACCCATACCTTGCCAGTTACACCAGTAACAGCAGGAAGTTGAGAAGTAGCAGCAGTAGCAACTACGGTTGGAGCAGCAGGTACTGCGAGCAGACCTGAGTATGCGCTAGCAGTTCCGCGTGCGAACAAGAGCATGCGCTCTTCCATCAACATTGTTGCGTATAGCGTAGATGTTGAGGAAAGTTGGCGAAGGTCTTGATATCCCATACCTGAGAAGTTCGCATCGAACGAAACTTGGTCAGATAGTGAGTAGGAGTTGTAAGGCAACACGAGGTCGTCTGCTGTGTAGGAAATCTGTGGACCGCGCTCTAAGTAGAGTGGGTTAGATGCTCCCGGAGCAAAGTTGTTCTGAGTTGTTTCAGTAATACCTGGCCAAATGTTTCCTTGTCCGCCAGTTCCGGTACCAGTGTATCCAAGAATTCTCTTGACACGATGTGAGGTACCAACTCCACGCTTGCGTGGGAGTTTGTTACGGAGAGGTGTTGGGCGAGGTGTTAGAAGTTTCGCAGGTGCTTCGAGGTCGAATGCTGCGAACGATGAAGTAAGTGGCTGAGTAAGAGTGATTTCCTTATTGATATCACCAACTGCGCCACGCTGTGCTGCGAGAGCGTTGTTCAATGAAGCAACAGCATCAGGAGAGAGCGACTTGTTAGCAACAAGTGCTTCAATCTGTGATACGGCATCAGTTGAACCACCAAGAGTTTCACCATCGAACGAGCGAGGCGCGGAAAGTGCCTTGCTTAGTTCTGAGGTGTATTCCTCATGGCGCTCAGCAGCAACTTTTGGATTGGACTCGTTGTACAAGTCCGCTGCTTTGAGTTGTGTTTTAGCCATTGTTATCTTTCTGTAAAGAGTTACGCCTTGACTTCGGTTTCCGCTTTAGCAAGATAATCTTTTGCCATTTCGCGGTATCCCTTAGCCAAATCGTTATCGGTTGTTGCGGAAGCCTTTGCTAGATATAAATCTGCTTTTGCTTTCCACTCGTTGTTTGTTTTAGCACCTGTCGCTATGGTTGTCCGTTTTGGACCGCCACCTATTGCGAGAGATTTTGCCGTTGCTAACTCTGATTCAAGTCCAGCAGCCTTGTTCTCTACCGCCTCTTTTGCGGATTTCAACTCAGCGACTTGTGCTTCAACAGATGCGATAGCACTCTTTACGGCTTTCTCAACGATGTCAGTAATATTGACATCAGCGAGCAGGGATTTCTCTGCCGAGTCTTCCTCGTCAGAATCTTCTTCAATAATCGTTCCTACTTCTTCAATAGTTGAAGGTGGAAGGATTGTTTCAACGCTCTTTGGCGTTGGTGGTTGAATAGCAGGTGTTGGTACTGGTGTTTGGTCAGGTGTGACCATGACAGCAGTAGAAACATTTGGATTGCCATGTGATTGTGAAGGCATGTTACAGCCGCACTCTAGGCACTTGTGTACAGACTTGTCAGCCATTTCGTTGTCTTCAACAACAACTTCTTTCTTGGCTTCTTCTAATTCGTGTTGCGCAGTTTCGGCGCCAATCATTGGACCCTCAGCGGTTTCTTCCTCTGCTGATTCGCCATATTGCTTTTCAATATCGTCATAACCGCATTCTTTGCACATGCGTGTTACTTCGTCTAGTGCTTTGCGAGCAGCAGCGTAACGCTCAACCATTTCATCACGGGAAGGAACATTTTTGGCTTCACCGCTCATAGGCATCGCTTCTGCTGCCATCTCTTTCTCTATGTTAGTTTCCACCAGTTCCTCTACTTTCGTTAGTGACTTATCACCATTGACTGATTTAGCCAAAACAAGTTGGCAATTTGGATTAGCAGGTCTATCGACCAAACTAACTTCTACGATTTGACCATCAACAATGCGACCATTTGCCGCCTTCTGGTCTCTAACAACACGCGGAGATTTGATTCCGATGCTGAAACCTTTGAGTACGCGAGATTTTACTTTCTTGACAGAAACAGGGTCTACTACTAGCGCAGAGATGTAGTGTCCGTCTGATTTCTTTTCGTATTCTTCTGCAACACCAGCCGCGATATTGCTGTGTTGTTCACGGATATTTCCACCAGTCATGAACCATTCAGGCATAGCCTTATCTAGCCAAACAGGGTCACAGATTTGTTGGTCAATATCTAGCGCATCGTCTGTTGCTTTACCATAGACGGTGAGCGTTCCATCGCCATTATCGTCCATCTTGACGATGCCAGCATAGATGCTTGTTTCTTTCATGTTCATTCCTTTACTCTGCGTCTTCGCCATAAACTGCTGCCCATTCTTGCGTATCTACTACATAAGGAGCAATATCGCACATACAGTTCGGGTGAACTGGTGGGTCGCCGTTGCGCCATTCTTCACCAATAGGTATTGGCGATTGGTCATAATTTTCTTGGCAATCCTCGCAAGGGTCTGCGACTAGCCATTGAACCATCTCTACTCCGCTATCGCGGTAGAGGTCTTTACTAGCCTGAACAACAGCGTTACTGCTTTCAGTTCCAGCAATCATCAATGCTCGTTCAGGGTCATTGAGTATTGCTTCTAAATCTTTTGCCATAGCGCGCCGAGAAAGACCCTGTTTTAGACCTTCAGCAAGGCTTGTGCCAATGCGGTCTAGGGTCGTTCGAGTAATTCCTTGAAGTTTCAATCCGCGAGCGTCTAAGAGGCGTTTGAGCCCGTTTGGTGGGGCAAGTAATCTTGCTGCTGCTCTATTTCCCGGACGCCATGTAGCCCAGTTGATTCCAAGCGAACGCCGTAATTGTTTTGGGCTTGGTGCTGCTTTGCGCAGACCGAGAGCGCGAGCCAATTCGTAGTCTGTAATGTCCTCACCAAGAACCCACGAGTCTGCGTAGATTCTGCCGAGCGCACTATTTAGAACTTCTTTATCTTTGATTTGAATATGAACTCTAGCCCAGTCGCGAGCCATCTGCGTTGAGATAGTTCTTGGCGTATTGCCCTCTGTGCTGTCAATCGGGTCTTGCGTTGAAAACCACGCATCTAGTATTTGGTCAATACTGACAAGCGCATTGAGTCCTTGACGAACTGAACGAACATGGCGAACAGCGAGTCTTGTTTTGAGTCGCGTTCTGTTCGGTTTCATTAGAGTCCTAAGTATCTCTCCATGTGCCAGCGAGCAGATTCCTCATCGCCTAACGCAACATACTTGTTGATGATTTCAGCATATTCAGGTTCTACATGCTCAAAGTTGAAAGAACGATTGCGGTGACCTTTGCGTAGCCACTTCAGGAATTTCTTAGCCTCCTGAGTAGCCGAATCACTTTCTTCTTCCTTCTTTTCCTCTGCCACCTCTTGAACCAGTTGTCCTTCTTCGGTTTGAGGTTGGTTGCCGATGGTGAGTTCGCTGTCAATCGCCTCAGCATCAGGACCTTCAAGAGCACTTGCGCTTGCTGCTGTTGCGGCATCAATGATTCCTTCCGGTGATAGGAAGAACAATCCGCTACCGCTATAAAGCATTGGCATATCTGCCTGTGGCGTATCTAGCAATGGTAATCCGTTGATAGAACGCGCTTCATTGACGGTGCGCCCACCATTCTTCAATTCAATGTCAATGCGGCGTGCTTCTGCTTCTGTATCAACCTTTGATTCAAATTGAATACGGAATTCAAGTTCGCGTGGCATGCCGAGATAAACATAAGAAAGATTTGTAAGTTGTTTGCTAATCCAATCTACAAGCGGAGCGATACCAATAACTTCGCCTGAGAGTGTTTCGCCTTGTTGTAGTCCTGAAGCTCCTAGCGAACCTGAACCACTAAATCCAATTTCACTTGGTAGAACACCAAAATGACCGCAGATAGATGTAACAAGATAATTATCTAGAACATCTTTGAACTTTTCACCATAACCATCAAATTGATGTGGTGTCATACCAGCAGGTAGAACGCGAGCGCGCTTACGCTGTGGAGTTTGACCAGCAAGGTCATCGTTGAAGATATTCTCATACGCACGAAGCAACTCAGGATTGTTACCGAAAGTCGCATCGGTTTGGAACATTAGTTCAGGGAGTACGCCATCTGTATACTCTGCTCGTAACCATTGTTGTCTTCGCAAATAAATGTCAGCAAGAGGTAATGACCGCTCAGTTGGGGAAAATCCATAGATAGTCCATGAGCGTCTATTTTTGACCAAATAAGATAATTCGTCAGAGGTAAATTCCCCATCAGCATCTTCCATTTCCATCGGCGCCATGAATTCACTACGAGGAAATCCGTAAAGAATCTGTTGGAACGCAGGGTTAGGTGGTATCGGGCGCATGCCTCGGTCGTCAATAAGTGGCTTGATAGTTGAACCATCAAGAACTTGAAATCCGTATAACTCTCCGCCTACTGATTTTTGTGGCCAAATCGCCCACGCATCAATCACTAGAATTTCTTCAAGCGAAAGATTTATCCAATCAGTGAATGTATAACCATTAGCGCGGTCAGGGTTTTCCCAGAATGAACGCAAACGAGCAATATCTTCTGTGAATTTTTCGCGAGCAGAAGCCATCGCACGAACATGGTCTTTGCCTGATTCTGCTGCTATGCGCTCAGACGCATCTTCGCTGAGGACAATATCCCAATCCATGCCTGTAATTTTGTTCTTTACAACTTCTAAGCAACGGCGAATAATATCTACTTGGTCAGCAGTAGCACGAAGCGTCTTGAAAGGAATAAGACGCGTTTCCGTAATATTGATATTCTGCGCAACTTGATATTCATATCGGCGTGGGTCAGGACGACCATCTTCGCGTAATGGATTTATCGCTCCCGGAACAATAGGTTGCCCAGGAGTAAAAGGAACATTTGGCCAAATTGGATTACGAGGTAATCCTACGGATTGACCGTATGTTTGATTCATAGGTCGCGAGCGATTGACCATATCTTGTTCAGAAATAGTCACAGTTCCGGGCGGAAGATTTGGTGCTTTCTGTATCTCCGCCGCAACTGCTCGCGCCAATCTGTCGAACAGACCCACGCTATGCCTCCTAAGCGTGTACGACTACACGATATTGGTTTGAAGTTGGAGCAACTGAGAATAGCAGAGTAATTGAAGTGGTGTTGGTATGTTGAACATCGCAAATCACTTCTGCGTATGGGCTGCTGTTGTCATAAACAGTAACAACAACATCACGAGTGCCGAGGTTATGGGTAATCGTGTATGAGGTGTTTGAACCATCGCCGACATTGGCTGCGTACTTGCGTACAACAAGAGTAGTATCGATAGCGATACCTGCGGAACTGACAGAGATACCTGTGTCAGCAACAGCAGAGAAATTATTGGCTCCGCCGACTGCGCCGAGAGCAACACCATTGCTTGCGGTATAAGTACCAGCACCCGAGAACTGAGTGAATTCAAGAACAGTAGTGTTGAGAGTGATTGGGTTGTCAGTTGTAAGAACCCAGCCAGTATTAGCAAGAGTATCGCCAGTCTGTACGAATGTAAACATACCCGACTTGACTTCAGCAGAGGTATTTGCGTCAGCAGAACGAACAAGAATCCATGGATTAGAACCATCACCCTCTTGTGACAATACATAGATGCCGTTGTATTGACCACCAAGACCACCAAGACTTGCTTCGTTCTTGACGAGGACGCGCTGACCAGCAAGAACTTGGTCGCCATCTACTGTGAGTGTGGTGTTGCTTCCTGCTGTGATTGTTCCGCCATTAGCAGAAGTCCAAGCAGGGCTGTTAGGAAGAATTGCCGCAGTTGCTAGATGAACTGCCTCTTTGATGAGTAGTCCTTGCGCAGTAGCATCAACATACGCCTTAGTTGCTGCGTCACTATCGGCTGATGGTGCTGCGAGGTTCGTAATTTTGTAGTTACCGAAAGACACATCAGCAAGAGGAACAGTAAGCGCAGAAAGATTGATTGCGCTGTGTGCTGCGTTGTCATGAACAGGTGTTCCGTGAGTATGGTCATTACGAGCGAACTCTGTGCCTGAACCATTCGCGGAAGAAGCACCGAAAGTAGTTTGTGCGGTGACATTACCAAAGTTAGGTAGTGCGTGAACATGGTCTGCGCGAGCAGGTGTAGTAGCAGTACCTACGCTGTTAGTTCCACCAGCCGCAAGTGTTTGCGGTGCTGTGCTAGTAAGTGATGGCGTTCCGTGTGTGTGGTCAGCGCGAGCATAGTCGTTGCTGCTACCACTTGACGAAGTATCGCCGTAAGAAGTCTGTGCTGAAACTGTACCGAACGATGAGATTTGGTCCCATGTTGAACCATCGCTGAGATAAAGGAGATTGTTATCTGTCGCGAAATAGAGTGTGCCAGCAGGAACAGTATTAGCCGTAGGGCGATTGCTGAATGTGCCGTATTGAACTTGTGTCGTCTGTACGAAATTGACCCATTGAGTTCCATTGTAAAAATACAGCGTATCGTCTGAGGTGTTGTAATAAATCTGACCATCAAGTGGGCTAGATGGTGCCGTACCGAGGTTCTGAATTACCGCGTTTTGTAATTCGTTCTTGTTCAGGTCAATGCTGACTAGAAATTTGCGTGCCATTATTTCTCCTAGATTACATACGCGGTGCCTGTGAAGGCTGCCGTGAAGGTGATTATCATTGTGTTCTTACTTGGATAACTGAATGTGCCTTCACATTGAGTACCTGCTGAATCAAGCACAACCGCAGTAGGTTCGCCACCAAGATTGTGATTGATTGTCCATGTCGCACTTGAAACTGCTTGTGTGTGAACATAGAAAATCTGTGCTGCTCCGCCTTGTGGTCCGGGAGCAGTAACGCGAATGATTGGCTGCGTTACTTGAACTACTACTGTTTCGTCTGCCATCATGTCCTCGTTACTTGTGGGCTAACTTCAACTGTTCCTTGAACCAGCCGAGTGACAACATTTTGCGGTGAAGTAATTTCAATATCGTAGGCATATCTGCCATTAGTGATTGCTGCTGTCTGTGTGTTAGTCGCATGACACGCAATAGTTCCTGTATTACCGGTGATAGTAATACCGCTTCCTGTTGTCAAAGTCAATACTGCTGTTTTAGCCAATGGGGAAGTGCGTACTTGAAGTGCTGCTGTGTAGTTCGTGATATTGACAGGACTTCCACTAGGTTGTTCATAAATAAAAGTTATATACCAATCCGCACCTTGGTCTATCACGGTATTGTAAGTAACTGCCATTTATGCTCCTAGTGCTGCGTTACAGTATTCGCAAATCCTGTTTGTTTTCTTATTTGGCATCTGACATGAGCGACAGATAATCGCGAGGTTCTGTAATCCTGTCAAGGAAACTGAACCATCTTTGAGTTCTGTAAGTGCCCATACTAGAGCATCAAGTCTATCGGGTGATGTGGCTGTATCAGGAGTCCACATTACCATTTGGTCTTCCAACTGTGGAAATGCGCCGACATGATGAACGCGGAACTGTTCGTAGAGAGCCGAGATGGGTTCTGCTCTTACTCTTTTTCCTCGCGTTGCGTGAACTTTGGTGACAGGAACATTTCTATCGACCTGTTGAAGAACCATGACGACCATATCTCCGCCATTGTTTGTTTCGGCGACAATGCGGTCTGCTTTCCATTGATGAAACGCTTCGACTGCGCGTTTGCCCCATTCGTTTGGAGTAGCGCGTAGAGTGTCATCAGAGAGGATATAGAACTGTCCGTCTGATGATGCTCCTGCTGTGATGATTCCTGTTTCATCGCTATCTTCTCCGCTGGTTACTGCTGGGTCAATGGCTACAACTATGCGATACAGAGGTGGCAATTTATCTGCCGTGATTCTGCTTCGTTCTATCCAATCGCGTTGCCATAGTGCGCCTTCTGCCTGTTCTAGCAGTTCGCCGTATAACTCTTGCCTTCCTGTGCGCGTACCTTCGTAGCGCGCCTTCAGTTCCGCAAGTGCGGTTTCCGATAAATTCTTACGATTATCAAAAGTGCTTCCGCGTGTGATATGTACTGAGCCATCGGTGCGTGTCACCCAATCGCGTAACAGTTTGATTGGCTTTGGTGTTGTTGTAACAACTACGCGTGGGCGGTCACCAATACGCAACGCAGGAGCAAGACCTTCTGTCCATGTTTCGTAGGGATACTGCCATATTGCTAACTCGTCTAACCATGCGCCTGATAAGTTCAAGCCACGACCAGCATCGGGAGAGTCAGCACCGAACATGTGGACTAGTTGTCCGTCTTTGAAAATTACTTTGTATGAGGACTTGTTGTAGATGTAATCCTCGTCGCGCTTCAAGCCTCTGTGTTCTAGTGCTTTGATGAATCCACTAGGACCTTCTACGCAGATGTTCTTCGCATCGCTGAAAGTCGGCGCGATGATTGCCCATTGTGTCGGCACACCATCAGGAGCCA